>OBLU010001576.1_pt1 | contig 21191 bp, 14 predicted proteins | sample 1518681 | NCBI WGS metagenome assembly OBLU01 (sample SAMEA3539304, study PRJEB22396) | soil metagenome | biome: tundra; feature: field; material: soil | place: USA | collected 2010-05 | depth 0.15 m
ATCTGCAATCTTGGCAACGGCACGGGTTTCAGCGTTCGCGAAGTCATTGAATCAGCGCGCCGCGTCACCGGCCACCCCATTCCTGCCGAACTCCATCCGCGCCGCGCCGGCGATCCCGCAGTCCTGGTCGCCAGCTCCGAAAAGGCGATCAAGGAACTAGGCTGGAAGCCCCGCTATAACCAACTCGATGACATCATCCGCACCGCCTGGATCTGGCATCAGAAGCGCTACTAGCCAACACACCCGGGCAAGACAGAGAAGGCTGCTTTCCCCGCTGCGTTCCCGGCGATTCGGCCCCGCATCTCTCTATCAGCACCCCGGCCACTTGCCGGGTGTGCCCCCGCCTCGATAAAGTGACACCCACACGGTAGCTGCGCGGAGCGTGCAGGGTTTGCGCACTCGGCTCGACTCAATCTCCTTCTCCATAAAGGACTTGTTATGTCTTCCATCCCTGTTTCCGCTGCCTCAAATCAAGATCTGGACTCCACTCTGCGCGAACTTCGCGTTTTTCCTCCGCCTCCCGAATTCAGTGAGAAAGCCCACGTCAAGTCTTTGGAACAATACGAAGACCTCTATAGAAAATCGGTAGAAGACCCTGAGAGCTTCTGGGCGGAGGCGGCCAAGGAACTTCACTGGTTCAAAACTTGGGACAAGGTTCTCGAATGGGACCTGCCCTGGGCCAAATGGTTTGTGGGCGGCAAGCTGAACCTCAGCTACAACTGCGTCGATCGGCATGCCACCGGAGACCGCCGCGACAAGACCGCCATCATCTGGGAAGGCGAGCCGGGCGAGGTGCGTAAGCTGACCTTCGCTGAGCTTTACGTTGAAGTGCAGAAGGTCGCCAACGCTCTCAAGTCCCTTGGAATCCAGAAGGGTGACCGCGTCGCCGTCTACATGGGTATGATTCCGGAGCTGGCCGTTGCTCTGCTCGCTTGCGCGCGAATCGGCGCGGTTCACTCAGTAATCTTCGGTGGCTTCGCCGCCAACGCTATCGCTGACCGGGTCAACGATTCCGAGTGCGTTGCCATCCTCACTCAGGACACAAGCTATCGCCGCGGCGGAGAGACCCAGCTCAAGCGCACGGTCGATGAAGCCATGGCTGCCTGCCACACCGTGAAACATGTCGTGGTGTACCGCCGTACCGGAACTCCCGTGAACATGGTCGAGGGCCGCGATCACTGGTGGCATGACCTCGTTGCCGAGGCCGCTTCCGACTGCCCCGCCGAGCCGCTTGATTCTGAAGATCCGCTCTACATCCTCTACACCTCGGGAACCACCGGCAAACCCAAGGGCCTCGTCCACACTACTGGCGGCTACTCCGTCGGTACCTATCTCACCAGCAAGTATGTCTTCGATCTTCGCGACGACGATATTTACTGGTGCACGGCCGACATCGGCTGGGTGACCGGCCACTCCTATGTGGTGTACGGTCCGCTGCAAAACGGCGCAACCATCCTGATGTACGAGGGCGCTCCCAACTGGCCTGACTTCTCTCGCTTTTGGAAGATTATTGACGACCACCGCGTCACCATCTTCTACACCGCGCCCACCGCCATTCGCGCTTTCATCAAGTGGGGCGACCAGTATGTCGAGAAATACAAGCTGGACTCGCTTCGCCTGCTGGGCACCGTGGGCGAGCCCATCAATCCCGAAGCCTGGATGTGGTACCGCGAGAAGATCGGCCATAATCGTTGCCCAATTGTCGACACCTGGTGGCAGACCGAAACAGGGGCAATTATGATCGCGCCGATTCCCGGCGCCGTGCCCACCAAGCCCGGTTCTGCAACCCGCCCCTTTTTCGGTATCCAGCCTGAAGTGGTGACGCGCGAAGGCGAACCAGTCCCCGCCGGCAGTGGCGGCCTGCTCGTCGTGCGCCGACCGTGGCCCTCGATGGCGCGCACCGTGTATGGTGACCCGGAGCGCTTCCGCAAGACTTATTGGAGCGATGTGCCGGGTTGCTACTTCACCGGCGACGGCGCCCGCAAGGACGCGGATGGATATTTCTGGCTCATGGGGCGCGTTGATGATGTGATCAACGTCAGCGGCCATCGCCTCGGCACCATGGAAGTCGAGTCCGCGCTCGTCGCGCATTCCAAGGTGGCCGAAGCCGCCGTCGTCGGCCGTCCCGACGAACTCAAGGGTCAGGCCATCGCGGCTTTTGTGACACTCGAAAGCGGCAACGAGCCCGGCGAAGAACTCAAGGACGAATTGCGCAAATGGGTTGCCAAGGAGATCGGCTCTTTGGCTCGTCCTGATGACATCCGCTTTACGGAAGCCTTGCCTAAAACCCGCAGCGGTAAAATCATGCGCCGCCTCCTGCGCGAACTCGCCACCCACGGCGAAATCAAGGGTGACACGACCACCCTCGAAGACTTCACGGTCATTGCCAAACTCCGCGAAGCCGAAGAGGGCTAAGCCCAATCCCCTCGTTCGCTCCCGTCGGCGAACGAGGGGATTTCGTATCTTCATCACCCTGAATCAACGCCGGCAGGTCTCTATTCAGCCGCTCCATGTGCAAGCATCGTGATGCACAAGGACTTCGCGATCCTATGCTGTGCCTGAACGCGTAAACCATCCGCACAACACGACACGACTCCGGAAAGAGAAGGGCGGAAGCAGTGAGCCTCCGCCCTTCGTATGGCTTGATTGCTGATGTTTAGAATCTGTACACCACGCCAAACGATGCGCGCGAATTCCTGCGCAGGTGCGGAGACGCAGCCACTGCAGCTGAGTTATTCGTCACCGAGAAGGAGGACGCAATGTCATCGCCGACCGCACGAATTGCAAGTCGAGGGCTCAGATGGTATTCGAGACCCACGCCCGCTCCTCCCGCAAAAGAGATATTCGGGGTTTCACTCTCACCACCGGTGTGCTCGCCGCCCAGCAGTCCATGAACCAGGAGGCTGACAGGTCCGTACAAAGGCGCGTGCAGCACGGGTCCAAACAAAACCATATCCACTGATGGGTTTCCCGGGTTTCCCGACGCCAGGGAGTGGGGATAGAATGCGCCCTCGGCCGTGACGCCAAAAAAGCGGCCCCAGTCGCGGGTAATCGAGAGATCAGCTCCAATCAAGCCATAGCGGGACTGATTCACCTGGTTGAGGCTGGTGTAGCTGAAGCCGGCGAATGCCTCGTATTTGTAAGTGGGTTCAGTGCGGTCCGGCGGCGCACCGCGATCTGGAGCAATCTGGGCTGCAGCAGCCAGGGGCATCAACACGGCCGGAATGACGGCCAAAATCGAAACAAACCACTTCCTCTTCAATGTGCGAGTCTCCTCAAATACCAACCGAACTTCTATCTTGCGCAACGGGGCGATTCCGCAAGCAGCCGCCCTGACTGTGATCCGGTACCCTCATAGACTATCCTCTCCCACCCTGTTCCATGAAGTGTCAGCACCTCGGTCGTGCACGCAGCTGCGGTGCCGTATCCTAACGTGCCTGTACCGGTATCGGCACGTCCAGGCGCAGTTGCGCACCAACCCTATCTGTTACTGTGACGGGCACGCCGCCGGGAAGATAGCGGGACATGACTCCGCGCTGCGTCCAATCCAGCTTCCAGCCGTCTTCGATGGCCACCACGGTGTATTGGCCTGCAGGCACATCTCGTAGCTCGAAGCTGCCGTCTGAGTCGGATTGATCCCTCCGAATCAGAGCTCGAAACGCTGTCGGTTCGCGCGGAACGAGCACCACCATCACGCCCGCTGCACCACGTCCGTCCTTGCGGGCCACGCCGCGGACATGGGTGAGAGTAGAGCTGATCGTGGCCATCACGCGCACTGCTCGATCCCGCACCGTAATCTGATTGCCGGCTGTGGAGGCGCCCTCGGTTGATGTGGCCACCACCGGCAATGCCTGGTTGGCGCCCTGGATCGACAGGCTCCACTGGCCCGGCGCAACCGCATCGAACCGGAACTGTCCGGTGCGCGCTGTCGTTTGCATTTGGTTTTGTCCGTGCGAAGGTTCGACGGGATCGAGGACCACCAGCGCAATTTCGGGCAGCGGAGTGCCCGAGGCTGAACGCAGCGTCCCGCTCACGCTCACCGCCAGTGTGCCCATGCCGGGATCGACGTCCTGGCTCGCCGTGGCATCGAGTTCCGAGATCCGTGGCGGGTCGCCCTGCATCAGTTCATAGTGACCCGGCGCCACACCTTCAAATTCCACATTCCCCGTTCTCATGGCGTCCAGAAATCCCGCGCTCTCCGCAGCCACCTGCACGCCGAAGACGATCTGCCGCAACTCCGGCCGCGCGATGGGGCCGCCCTGCTTCAAGGGCGCGGCTACCTTCAGATGCAAGGCTGGCACGGCGTGCAGATTGATATCCGCTTCCTGGTGACCGCCGTCGGATAAGACGATAGGCGATGCCGAGGATTCGTCGATGGTCGAATCGAAAAAGGTGATGGGATAGGCCACATCGAGCGGTGATGAAGCCTCATTTGCGGCTGCGCGAATGCCCCCGGCATGAGCGTGCAGTGCATACCAGGGCGACGCCGAAACAGCCACGATATATTCGCCTGCTGCGAGGTTGCTGAACTCATACGCCCCGCTGTCGTCCGTTACGGTGGCATCGATCTGCACCACTCGATCGCCCGCCGTGGAGACTCTCTGATGTTGAAACAGCATCACGTTGGCCGACTCCACCGGATCGCCTCCGTCGGCCGTCACCACTCCGCGTATCACTGAGCCGGGAGCCAGCTTGAAGGTCAGATTCGTCGTGTCCTGATCCGGCCCCGTCACGATGGCGGAATTAAATTCCTCGTGCTCGTCGTAAAAGCCAGTGCGATAGCCTCTCTTCGACGCCGTCAGCGGGAATTTGCCTGCGGGCATATGATCCAGTGAAAATCGCCCTTCATCATCCGAAAGAGCGGTCGCAACAATGTGATTGTCCCCTTCCGCGAGGGCACCCACCGTCGCGCGTCGCACCGGCTCTCCAGTTGCGGCGTTCACTACTCGCCCCGTGATGCGGTACGGTCCGCTTTTGGCCACCGCGGGGCTTTGCGCCTGCACCGCTGCACAAGACACTCCAAGCAGCGCAATCACCGTGACGCGCCTGCACTGCGCCGCCATCCGCTGTAATTGTTCGCGGAGTTGCTGCATCACTTTGCCGGCACCTCCACAACAAGATCGCTCGTAGCGCCGGGCGACAGCGTCACCGCCTGTCCCAGATTCGGAAGTGCGGCCATCGCGGCAGCGTTCCGATACTCCAGATCAACCTGGGACTCAAAGGTGTACACGTGGTAGCCGCCCGGGGTCAGTCCCTCAACGTTGAAGGTGCCGCCTGACGACATGCGCAGGGTCACCGGTGTGACGTCCACCGTCGAGTCGAAATCCGGCACTACGTACACTGTGTAAGATGGCTCTTCGCCCGCCACCGAGGCTGCCACATTTCCCGGGAGTGCCAATCTCAGTGTGGCGCAATCATCGCGCAAAGTCAGCGTCAGCGGAGCGGTTGCACCTGACGCTCCCACCAGCAGCGGCTCACGCGCCAGGCTGGCTCCTCCCGACGTAAATGAAGCCTCGCACAAGCTTTTCTGCGCAATGCCCGTGTGCACCCAATACGCACCTGGTCCCATAAAATTCGTTTGCAACGGCGCTCCGACAGATCCCTCGGCGTAGGTGCTGATCATTCCATCAGTGATCCAACCGCCCGCTTGGCTCAAGGTCAAAAAGATCGCCTGGCCCTGGTTATTCGCTGCGGAAGATTGCGAGTTTCGCATAACTGAAACCTGAACCGGGTTCGCCACCTGCGGAGCCAACGGGATCCGCAGGTTGGTCACCGCGTGGCCCGTGACGGAGAAATCCACCTGCCCCGCCATCGGCCCCGGGGCAACAAATCCTGCACCCGTTCCGCGATGACCAATGATCCTGACGGTGGTTCCGGTAGCGTTTGCGTTGGCTAGAAACGAATACGTTCCGTCAGGCAACATCGCCTGGAAGCTCCCCGCTGTTTCTTCTCCCCTGGTGTTGTAAGGCAGCAAGTGACCCTGTGGATCGAGAATGTTCACCGAGTAGTTGGTCGCTGCACCTTTCTGAATGGCGCCACCGGGCGGGACCACTGTAGCCCTTACCATGTAGAACGGCTCAAGCGTCAACGACAAATTCGCCTGGGCCTGTTGGCCACCTGCAAGTTGGATCTTCGCGGCTCCCGACAAGTCACGCGCATCCGGATAGAACGTGCTCGGATAGCCATAGCGAGCCACATGCCCGTCGCTGCCCGCCTCTACCAGAAAAGTCGCGGACTCACTGTCCATGGCTGGATCTGTGTAGACCGCATAGGCCCCGTCGGTGAGACCGGCGAAGCGGTAAATTCCGTCGCTGTTCGTTTTAGCATTCGCGGCGATCTGCCATGCGGCCCGGCCATCCTGCACCGCTCGCCGCAACAGCATCACGCTGATATTCTGTCCCGGGTCTCCGGAGGAAAGCTGTACTTGCCCACGAATCGAGTTGGTGGGCGCCATGGCGAACACCAGGTCCGGCATGTCGGCTACGATGTGAACGGCATGCTCTGAGGTAAATTCCTTTCCTGTGAACTGCAAGCTGTCGATTGGCCCGGCGTCTTTGTATCCCGGCTTTTGCACTTGGATTGCCTGAGGTCCAACCGGCACTCCTGAAATTTCGAACCGTCCGTCGCCATCAGTTAGGGCTCCAGCAGTGGCATCGCCCTCAATGCGCACCAGCGCCCGCGGCAAAGGTTCGCCCGTAACCGCGTTTTTTACGACCCCGTGAATGGTGGTAAGAGGTCCTGCCTGCATCGGCGCACCCGATTGCTGTTCCTGCAATGGAAGGGGATGGGCGAGTGCCGCCACGGTGTAGGTCAGCAAAAGGGTCCACGCCAGCCGCACGGCAATGCCGGCTCCACGTCCACAGGTCACCACTCCGCTTCGAGAGCGGGGCAGGGAATGGCTGTAGTGCTCGCCCAGGCGGCCAAGAATTTTGTTGAGGTCCACCGTCCATTGTGACGGTTTAGAACGGGGAAAGGAACCTGAGGAATGCAAAAAACTGCCTCATGCTGCATCCGACGCCGGTTTATGTCGCGTGCCTCAGTCCCGTTCCAGGTACCAGGGGATATTGATCACGATAATGCGCCGGTTACCGCGCAACAGCAGGATCACTTTCAATAGGTCCGCGCGCCGATTGTGAAGCAGATTCTCCCACCAGTGCAGCACGACTAGTTCCGGCACGAGCACGCATACCTTGTGAAATTTGGACTCTTTTTCCACGGCCAGAATGTAATCAACCACCGGTTGCAGCACATAGCGGTAAGGGGACTGCAAAATCTCCAGCTTTGGAACGCATTTGCCGGCGGCCCGTAGCGGTGCGGCCACCCTGTCCTCCCAGACTTTGCAGATCTCGTCGGGTTCTTCGGCCGTCTGCACGTGCAAGCAGCGGATATCGTTCGACATCGATAGCGCAAACGACAGCGCCTTCTCCGTAATGCGGCTCCAGCGATCCACGGGTACAACCACAATTGGTTCTGTTACTTCCGCGGGAGAGATCGGCCGATCGCATTCCGTGTCTTTGGCCACCCGCACGTAGTGGCGATTCACGGCGCGCATCAGCACGATCATCAAGGCCACCAGCAAAGCCGTGATCCACGCGCCCTCGACGAACTTTGCCACCAGCACGACGACGGTCGTGATGCCCGTCGCAAACGCTCCCAGCCCGCTCAGGAACATCTTCAGCGGTGCGCCGCCCTGGCGCTTCCAATGCATCACCATCCCCGCTTGTGACAACGTGAACGCCATGAATGCACCGATGGCGTAGAGCGGGATAAGCCGATCCGTCACCCCCCTGAAAATGATCAGCAGCAGTGCAGTAAGACCGACCAGGACGTAGATGCCCCAGGAATAAAGAAGCCTGCGCCCGCGCAGTAAAAACACGCGCGGCAGGTAGTTGTTCAAGGCAATGGCGCGAGTCAGTCGAGGGAAATCCGCGAAGGCCGTGTTGGCTGACAATGCCAGCACCAGCAGTACCGAGCCGATAGTCACGTAATAGAACCAGCCGTGGCCCATCACCGCGCGCGTCAACATCGAAAGCACGCTCTCATAGCCCGGTCCATCGGGATTCGTCGCGCTGATCCCGTAAGCCCGGCATAGCAGCGCAATGCCGATGAGCAAAATTCCCAGCAGAACAATGATGATGGTGAGCGTGATCTTGGCGTTCTTCCGCGTGGGCTCGCGGAAGGCCATCACGCCGTTGCTCACGGCCTCCACACCGGTCATGGCCGCGCATCCCGAAGAGAACACCTTCAAGAGCAGCCATAGACTCAGCATTTCTGTCGCCGCGGGCAGTGTCGGCAGTTGCGTCACCGAGTGCGGATGACCGCCGGAGTGAAATGCGTTCCACATCCCCACCGCGATGACAATCAGCAGCGTCCCCGTAAACAAATAGGTGGGAATCATGAAGATGACGCCAGTATCGTGCACCCCGCGCATGTTGACGATGGTCAGAATCAACAGCACGCCCAGGCACAGCTCCAGGGTGTGCGGTTGCAGGCTCGGTGCGGCGGAGATCAGCGCACCCACTCCCGCTGAGATACCCACCGCAGCGGTGAGAATGTAGTCGATCATGAGAGCCGCTGCAGCCAGCAGGCCAGCCCCGGCACCCAGGTTCTCCGACGCCACGGTATACGACCCGCCCCCAAGCGGGTAGGCCTCGATCGTCTGCCGGTAGCTGAAGTACACGATGGTCAGCAGAATTACGATCGCGATACTGACCGGGACGATGTACTTGACCCCCATCAAGCCCAGGGGGATAAGGAGGGTTAGAGCCGCTTCCGGCCCGTACGCGGCTGAACTCAAAGCATCGAGGCCAAAGATAGGAATTCCGGCCAGGGGGCCAATGTGCTCGGCTCGTTCTTCGCTGGTAGCCAGTGGCCGGCCGAACAGCAGATCAAGGGCGCGGGCTTGTAATGCCATGTTTGTCAGGTACCTGTCTCGCGGATTGGGGAAACGACAGCTGCCGAGGGCATTGTCTCACGCACAGTCATAAGGAGTGTGTAACGAACCGGCAGTCTCCTCAATCTTCCCGTCTTTGTATGTGACAGGGGCCAGGCTGGAGCAAAATTCACCCGCTTTTCAAGCGAAGGGAAAACCGTATCATCACAACTAAACAACCTTGTGAGTTCACTTCACGTTGATACCATCTAACAGATTCGCCGTTTGTTCGCAGGTCGCTTTGGGAGGAAATTGAAAGCCGGGAGGTTGAAATTGTCCGGGAAGCTCAATTTAGGACCGACGAATTGTGCGCGAGTCTAAGACTATTTGATTTCAGCGACTTGGAATCTGTGTACCGACTAGTTAACGTCTAGCGCAAACTGTGCGCCGTTATTAACCGAGGTTCTAGCGCACATTCAGTGTTGGGAACAAGCTGACTGCCTAGTATCATGAGGAGGACGGCCTGCTCGGCGGCCTAAATACACAGGAGGATCAGATGGCAGAGAAGGTAAAGAAAGCGGAGACGACGGCAAAGCCCAAAAAGGCGGCAGCGCCCAAAAAGGAAGCTGCGTTGAGCAATTTGACGCAAATGACAGCTTCAGCGGACACGAATACGACGGTTCATCAACCGGCAGCGCATTCGCACGAACAGGTAGCGCAGCTTGCGCATCGTTTCTGGGCGGAGCGCGGACACCGGCACGGACACCACGTAGAAGATTGGCTTCGTGCAGAGCAGGAGCTTCGCGGAAAAGCATCGTAAGAATTGCGTTTCATGAGTTAGTTCAGCGATCGAAATCAACCTTTCGCGGTGATGCGCCGGATGTCGGCGGCAACTGTCTGACTCGCTCTCATTCGGCCCTCGTCACAATTAGGATTTACCCAAAATTTGAGACTGAGTTTCTTCCGCTCTTCTAAGCTCGCGGAGAAGCACGGCTTGAATCTAGGGTTGGTGTCTGTATTAGAGCGGTTTCGCAAAGATTGCAGGCATGTTGAGGTCATCAGAAGCGGCTTCATCTCCGAGGAAGAGCCACTTGGATATCTGACTTCAGTCGGCATCTGAAACTGCTATAGCCCGGTCTCTGGCCTTCCCGGCGATCGAAATCCAGCTAATCACCGTGCGCTCGCCGCGGGTAGCGTGAACAGGAATCGGCTGCCGCGCCCGTGGGAGCTTTCAGCCCAAATGTGTCCGCCATGCTGCTCCACTATGCTGCGGCAAAGGGCCAGACCGAGACCGGTGCCACCGAGTGCGCGCGTATCGGATGCATCTCCCTGCTGGAATCGGTCAAAAATGTGGTCTAGCTTTTCAGCTGGGATCCCTTGCCCCTGGTCCTCCACATAGAGACAGACCTCTTCTTCGCTAGCCGGCTGTGCGCCGAGGCGGATCAGTGTGTCCGGTGGAGAAAACTTGATTGCATTTGCTACCAGTTCGTTGAGAACCTGCAACACCTTCTCTTCATCGGCGATGGCCACGACTGGAACCGCCTCGATGCGGAAGCTGATTTGGGCCTCGGCAGCCGGTGTATGAGCCACATCGGCGGCACGACGCAACAGATCGACAGCTTCTACAGGTGCCCGGTGGAGGGGAAGTCGTCCCTTCTCGACTTTGTCGAAGTCGAGGATGCCATTGACGAGGCGAACCAGCCGGTCGCAGTTGCCGAGCGCCATTTCGATCATCTGGTGCTGCTTTTCGGGGCGTTTCTCCAGGGAGCCTGATGAAAGCAGACCGAGGGAGGCGCGCAGGGAAGTGAGCGGAGTACGCAGTTCATGGCTCACCGTGGAGATGAATTCGTCCTTCATGCGCTCCAAGCGCCGCCGCTCCGAAATATCCTGGAACGCCACCACCATGCCTGCAACCTGGCCGTCCTCAATGAGAGGGTTGGCACTGTATTCCACGGGAATTGCAGTGCCATCTTGCCGCCAGAACATCTGATCGCGCAGGCGCACGCTCTCTCGCCGTCGCATTCCTTCGAAAATCGGGCTGTTCAGCCGCGTATACGGTGTACCGTCGGCTTGGCTGTGACGGATCAGGTCGAGCATGCCACGACCGGTGACCTGCTCCGGGGTATAGCCCAACATCCGCGCTCCGGCTTCATTGATAAACGTCAACCTTCCGTCGAGGTCGATTCCATAAATGCCGTCTCCAACGGATTCCAGAATCAGTTCACGCTGCCGTGTCGCCAGGTGCAGGGCGCCCTCGGCCTCGAATTGCTCGGTGATATCGACGCCGTGATTAATCACGAAGGGCCGTTCTCCATGCAGATCCATGCGCCGGCTTCGAAAAGCGATGCGACGATAAACTCCGTCGCTGCGACGGACAGGTAACGTGCCCTGCCATTCTTCCTTAGTCACCAATGTCCGCAGGCACTCTTCAAAAACCGTTACACCCTTTGCATCGAGAAAGTCAGAGACCAAGCGTCCGGTGAGATCGCCGACACGGTAGCCCAGAGTCTCCGCCGTAAACGAGTTCAACGAAGTGAGGCGGCCTTCCATTGTGCAGGTGAACACAAATCCAAGGCTGCTCTCGACCACCTCCCGGTAACGGGTTTCGCTGGTGAGTAAGGCCATTTCGGCTTGCCGCTGGTCAGTGATGTCCTGACCGCTGATGATCAGGTATTGAATATCGCCGTTAGGTCCCTTCAACGGCCTTAGAGTCCAACTCACTCGGCGAGTAAGGGCTCCGGCGACGCGCCAAGATGTTTCGTGAGGTCCCGACACCTGGCCGCCAGCGGCTTCGCGAATCTTCGTTGCTACCCAGCCTCGATCATCGGCTTCGAGCAATTCTTCAACAAAGGGCTGTCCGGCTGCGCGCGCCAGGTTCAAACCGGTGAGATGTGCGCAAGGCTGATTGAAGCGCACGATGCGTCCAGCCGTATCGAGTACGGCGACGAGTGCGGGAATCGAGTCGAGCGTGGCAGCGACAAAGCATCGCTCCATCGCAAGGGCCCGTTCCGTTCTCTGGCGCGCCCGCTGTGCCTGCTCCTGGGCTCGTATCCGGCTATATAGCTCAAGCCGCGTAATGATCTGGCGCGTCAACACCTCGAGGAGAATGAGGTGTTCCTTTTGAAATTGTTTGGGCCTGCGCGACAAAACTGCCAACGTCCCAAGAACTTGATGGTTGTCGCCCACCAACGGCACGCCGGCGTAGGACCGGCTCGGCTTGGCCCCAGGCAACTCCAGCCCGCTAGCGGGAAAGCGCGAATCCGTGGTCGCGTCCTCAACCAGAAGCGAATGCCCGGTCTCAACGATCCAGTGGCACGCCGTGAGGGAGCGCGCAAGTTCGGCGCCTTTGAACCCGAATTTTGCTTTGAACCAGAGACGATTGAAGTCCATCCAGCCCAGATAGGCATAGTCCGCGCCACTAAGCACGGCTGCCAGCTCTATCAACTCATCTAGAGCGGGATCCGGGTTGCGGTCAAAGATGTCAAAGTCTGACCGCGAAATCATCTTCGGGTGCTCCGCCTGCAGATAGCTCTGAACCGTGCGCATGAGCTCTCATTCACCTGTCACCTCAGTATCGAAGAAAGGGGTGGGAATGACTCTGGCACAAAGGGGGGAACTAAGGCCTGGAAGTGGTGCCCCTTAAGTAACCGTTTTTTGGGGGAGCTGTAACGCTCAACAGGTTACGAAAGGTGCCTGTTAAATCATTGAGTTACGGAATTCGTCCGCGAAAAAGCATAGGGAGATACTACGCGATTTTTCGCGGTCTTGAAACAAGCGAAAGAGGCAGGGCAAAAGCCCGAATGGGTTACATCCCCGGCGGCAATTTGCAACAATCGCCCGCGGCGGCCGGTTCATTCGCCCCGGCATCGAGCACAACCTTCCAGATTCCATCCGGCTGTTTGCGCCAAATGGTCATGTATCGGCCGCTGGTGGTCACAGGATTTCCGTTTGCATCTTTGCTATGACCCTCGAAGTGTCCCCAGGTGTAGCCCATGTCCCCTGACGGTCCCATCACCGCATCTGTCGGAGTCCATGTCAACTGGTAAACCTTGGGCGACCAGTTCGCAGATTTGGCGATAGCCACTCGGCCAACTACGGGCGCTTCGCCGTTGCCGAGAGCAACGCCATCGTCGGCGAACCATTCAGAGAAGGCCGCGCCACCGCGATCGGCGACATCCTTGGCAAAGCGCGCCTCCAGGTCGAAAAGCAGCACTTTGCCGGGTTTGGCAGTCGGGTCCGAAAAAGGATTGGGAGCCGTTGAAGGGGCACCGGGCTCCAAGATCTGGCCAAACGAGGTTTGGGAACCCGCAACAGCAATGCATCCGACCAGCACTATGCTGCCAACAATCCCCATCCAGCGTTTAAACACTTTTATCCTCCGAAAACGCAACTCATTACCTGCCCATCCTACAACCATAGGCGAAGAGGTTCGCGTGGGTCGGCCTAGACGAAAAAAGATCCAGAGGAATTTCGAAGATGAGAGCAGGCCAGAAAACTGCGGATTCAACGAGTTCCGAATTCTCGGACGGAAGTGACGGTCTGCGCCTTCACCCGTGGCACTCCATGTTGATGGCAATCGATGCACTTGACCCAATGGATGTTATGCGGGCTTAACGGATTAGCGAAGGTGGTGTCCATTTTTTCCACGGCCAGTCCGCAGTGCGACATCTGTGGGTGGCAGGTAGCGCAGGAGGCGCGTGCACTCTCGCTGTGGCCGTTGTGACAAGACAGGCAACTTAGGCCTTCGTGAACGCCCATCGGGCTTCGATCGTCCCCCGACCCGGCCTGAACTCCCCACTTGCTTGTAGCTGCAATCGAGTTCACTTCGGGCGATCGCGGCGCATGGCACTGGTAGCAAATCCCCTGACGTGGATCGGGACTCACCTTGAGGGGACGGGCGCCGTCATAGATCGCAGGGATCGCGAGCGCCGCTGCAACGAAGTGCATTTCTTCGCGACGATCAAAGAAAGCCAAGGAATTCTGAACCGCGGACCCCGCCATCGAGAACCGTCCGTCCGGCTTGATTTGTGCTGAGCCCTCGCGATGAACCCAATGGCAGGCCTGGCAGGGAATCGTCGACTGGTTGGCTAGATCGGTTCGCGTCACGTGCCAGGGGCCTTGCATGGTTTGCGGCTGCACAAGATCTCGAATCGCGCCATTGAAGTACATGCCGTGGCAGCGAAGACAATCGTCCATGAGCCGGCGTTTGGAGTTGTGGGCCGTGCTGGCGAAGATGTCGGTGTAGGTGGCGCTGTGCGGCCCGGCATGCCAACTGGCGTACTCATGCTGATGACATTTCTGACAGTCCACCATCATGGGTTGCATATCGACATCGCGCAGGCGAACGGCTTCAGGCAAACGCCCACTCAGGTGCACGCGAACGTGGCGAAGCTTGGTCGCCATGCTGGCTTCGTGGCAATCCAGACACGTGGCATTGTGGTGTGGAGAGGAATGAACTGCACTGACGTAGTTCGCCATCTCGTGACAGTTCGCGCAATGGGATCCGTGGTTTGCCGCATAGTATGCGGTGGCACTCGAAGCGCCTCCGATGGTCAGGAGCGCCAGGGAGCAGGCGGTGATCGCGGCAATGAAAATGAATCGCCTCATGATCGGAAGCCGGTGCCTTTCCAGTTGCGTACCAGCGCGTCCGAAGCTAAGTAAGCAATCGCCATGATCGTGAGAGCGGGATTGAACCCTCCATTGGTCACGTGAACACTGGAGTCGATGACGAAGACGTTATCGACGTCGTGGATCTGGCAGTTCCTGTTGACCACAGAGCCGTGCGGATCGGTTCCCATGCGGCAGGTTCCCGCCTGATGTTGGCCCGCGCTCACGCTCGACGGCCTGCCCGATGCAAGCGAAGTGTGGACTGCTCCGGCTTCTGTGAGCCATGCAGCCGCACGTCTGGCTTGAATTTCTCCTATCTCGAAAGTGTGTGGATGAACATTGCCCTCGAAGCGGGCGACCGGCAATCCCCACTGATCCTTGACTGCAGAATCAAGTGTCACCCGGCCCGCCGCAGTCGGAATCTGCTGCGTGGGGCCCATGATGACGATGCTGCGCTTGTAGTAAGCCCGCATCGCTTGCTTGTGGCCATGTCCCCAGCGCGGAGCCTCAGCCGGCAACCGGTCCAACATGTGGATAGGCAAGCGAATAAATTCATTGGCAAGCATGCCGCCACCGCAAAGACCTTGCGTCCCATGGTTGAAATCCGTGATGGCGATGCTGGCGCCCGGTCCAAGATCATCGTATGTGTCGAAATCGAAGTAGCCCACGGCTCCGGTGTAGTGGTGGCCTTGCAGATGGCGGCCTACTTGGTCGTACCGATTTCCGATCCCAGTGGGAAAAAGCCGGCTCGTCGAGTTGAGCAACAAACGAGCAGACTCAATCGCACAACTGGATACCACTACGATGTCTGCCAATTGCTCCTGGCTGTGCCCGTCACTGTCGATATAAAGAACGCCCCGCGCACGCCCATGATCGTCGGTAAGGATTTTTGTGACCATGCACTCTGTGCGTAATTCACAGTTTCCGGTGGAGAGGGCTACTGGAATGACCGTGTTCTGCGAACCGTTCTTGGCGTCGACTTCGCAGGCGAAGCCGCAACACCAGCGGCAACGCATGCAGGGTCCGCGACCGTTGTAAGGCACCGAGTTTCGCGCCATGGGGAGATGAAACGGATGCAAGCCAAGTCGCTTTGCGGCTGGCTCTAGAATTTCGAACTCGCGATTGGGCGGCAACGGCGGCATCGGCAAGTCACGACGGCGCGGCCCCTTGAACGGGGTGCCGGAGTAATCGCCTGAAATCCCTATTTCATATTCTGCTTTGTCGTAAAACGGCTCCAGATCGTCGTAAGAAATCGGCCAGTCTTCGAGCGAGCTTCCTGACGGAACTCCGTAAGTCGATCGCATGCGAAAATCCTGAGGCATGTAGCGCCATGCCTGGGCGCCATAACTTAGCGTTCCTCCACCGACACATGCGGCATTGTTTTGATAAGCCCCTTCGCTGGGGAGAACGATGTGGGGAGTTCCCGCTGCATCGACCCACACTCGCGAATTGCCTTCGTCTTCCGGGCCAAATGCATTTCCCAACACTGTAGTGCGTTGGTTGCGCAGGTCGTCTTTGCGACAGTCGTGAGGGGTATACCACTTGCCGCGCTCCAGCACCACAACGCTGAGTCCGGCGACCGACAACTCCTTGGCAACGATGCCGCCGGCGGCGCCTGCCCCAACCACGACCGCATTGACGCGCTTCATGGTTTTGACACCGCACTGGCGTCGTATTGCGCGCGTCCCCGCAGCGGCGGCTCGGCCAAACCCAGCATGTGCCAACTCACGGCATCGCGGTTTCCGCCATGCCGCGGAGAGCCGTAGTACCCCTGCATCGTGTGGCTACGCACCAGGTCGAAAAACTGCGGATGCTGCTGCTCGATTGCGCTCACGATCGTGAACTGCTGCTGCTGCGACGCAGAAGCTAACTCAATTCCAAAACGGGATCTGGACATCAGGTTCGCTGACTTGAGGCCGAGAAGGTAAGTCTGTTGATGCCGGCGGTAGTGACGGATAAGTTGGCGGTCGATGTAAGTCAGCACTCCCGCTTGAGACGCGCTGGGAAACTCGTCCGCGGGAATGACCTGGTCGCAAATTGCTGTGAGGGTCCGAGCATTATCGTCGCTCAGGAATTCCCAGCCTGAACGTTTTCTAGACGAACAACCTACCGCCAAAAATCCGCTGGCTAAGGCGCTGGCAGCGATGAAGTGTCGCCTAGTGAACATAATGAACGGCTTTCCAGTTCATAATGGCCTCCAGCGCTCGGGCCTCAATTTCTCAAAATCCGGCATTGCTGGATGTCAAATTGCCGACTAACAGGCATTTGCGCCTATCGTCCGACTTAGATACGACCGCTGTCGGTGACCCAAGTCACGTTTTCCCGGCAACAACCATGCCGGCTACGGTGCGTCTAACCGCTCAGCGCCAAATTTAAGGCGTTGGTATACTAAAGGTTGGCGACTTTGGCCCGAAAAGCCTCTGGGGGTATAGGGCTTTTTGTGAGTTTCCCGATTGTTTCGTCCGGGAGAAGGAAAGGTATGGGAGCACTGCTGGAAGCGATTCATTCGCCCGCCGATCTGAAGAGCTTGAGTTATGCACAGATGGCGGAGCTAGCACAGGAGATCCGCGAGTTCCTCATTCAGTCCCTCTCCAAGACCGGTGGGCATTTGGGTCCGAATCTCGGCGTAGTGGAACTTACCCTGGCGATGCATTACGTGTTCAACACGCCTGAAGATAAATTCCTTTTTGATGTGAGCCACCAGGTCTATACCCACAAGCTTCTAACCGGCCGCCGCGAGCGCTTCGAAACGATTCGTCAACCCGGCGGACTCAACGGCTTCATGTTGCGCACTGAGAGCGAGCACGATTGTTATGGCGCTGGCCACGCTGGTACTGCGCTCTCTGCAGCGCTGGGCATGGCCGTCGCGCGCGATCTGGCGGGCGGTAATGAAAATGTGATTGCCGTGGCCGGCGATGCTGCTTTTACCAATGGCATTTCATTCGAAGCGCTCAATAATATCGCCGAACAGACCAAGCGTTTGATTGTTGTGCTCAACGACAATGAGTGGTCTATCGATCGCAATGTCGGCGCTATTGCACGTTATTTCCACCGCATTGTGACCAATGAGCACTACAAGCATCTGCATGATTCTGCCAAGCGCATTGTGCAGAAGATTGGCGGCAAGACCGCAGTCAATGTGATGCGCCGCGCTGAAGAAGCGGCCAAGGGAATGCTGTGGCCCTCCATGCTCTTCGAGGAGTTCGGTCTTGAATACTTCGGACCGATCGACGGTCACAACCTGCCCCAATTGATTGAGACGTTCAAGTTTCTCAAGAACGCCGAGCGCCCTGTACTTCTGCATGTGCTCACGCAAAAGGGTCGCGGATTTCAGCCTGCGCTTGACCTTCAGAAGAAGTTTCATGGTCTTGGACCGTACGATCCTGAGACCGGCAAGACCCGTCCTTCGGGCCTGCCGACTTACTCTGAGGTTTTTGCGAACACACTCGTCGAGTTGGCGAACGAGGACGAGCGCATCGTGGCTATCACAGCCGCTATGCCCAACGGAACTGGTCTTGATCTATTCCGTCCGCATCATCCCAAACGTTATTTCGACGTTGGCATTGCCGAGGAACACGCTGTCATCTTCGCAGCAGGTATGGCGACGCGCGGGTTCCGCCCCGTGTGCGCCATCTACTCCACTTTCCTGCAGCGAGCCTTTGACCCCATTGTGCACGACGTAGCGTTGCAGAAGCTGCCGGTGTTGTTCTGCATGGATCGTGCGGGGCTCTCTGGCGACGATGGTCCCACGCATCATGGTCTGTTCGATATCAGCTACCTGCGTGGAATTCCGGATATGGTTTTGATGGCGCCGAAAGATGAACACGAGCTTGCCGACATGATGAAAACGGGTCTGCAGATTCCCGGCCCGAGCGCGATTCGGTATCCGCGTGGTGCCGTTACAGGCGCCATACGCAAGACGGCGTCGCAGGTTTTACCAGTTGGCAAAGCCGAAGTCCTCTCTGATGGTTCTGACGTGGCCATTCTAGGTCTTGGGCCGATGATCTCAATGGCCTCTGAATTGGCAGTTCGCTTGAAGCGTGGCGGTTATTCAGCCGCGGTCATCAATCCTCGTTTTGTGAAACCGCTCGACCGCGAGATGCTGCAGACTTATGCGCGCCGCGTCGCAGCGTTTGTGACCTTCGAAGATCATGTGAAGATGGGGGGCTTCGGCTCCGCGGTACTGGAAGCTCTCGAGGAGCTGGGTTGCGCGGTTCCTGTGGTGCGCATTGGTTGGCCGGACCACTTCATTGAACACGGCAAGATCGACGATTTGCGCGCCAAGTATGGGCTCACGGTGGATGACGCCGAGGCGCAGGTGTTGCCGCTACTGACACGTCGTCAACGCAGAACCCTGGTGGCCAGTTAGCAAGCGACCTCCATCTCGAAATGATCTGTTCCTCTGAGCGCAGTTCGACATTTGATCGCAATGTTAAGCGTGCCTTCCGCTAAAGACTTCAGTAAGGTTGGCACGTGCTGTACCATCGCGGTCAGCTGCATCTCTTCACTCTTGCTCAAACCGCTGTGCGACAATCCACATCAGACTGAATTGTCTATGCGATTGGATCGTATCTTTCTGCTGTGGATCGGTGTACTGATTCTTGCGGGGCTGCCAGCCTTGCCGCAAGGGTCCATCCCTCTCGTCCTTGCTGGTGGCACCGTCATCGATGTCACCGATTGGGGACACTCCGCGAAAGATTTGCAGGACGCCATAGTGATCGTCCACGATGGACGCATCACCGATGTCGGGGCACGTGCCGACTTGCCCGTTCCCAAAGGGGCGCGCGTCATTGATTGCACGGGGAAATTTATTATCCCTGGTCTAGTCGACGGATTTGCCGGAATGAATAGCCAGGGCGAGGCCAACGCCGATCTTTACATGGGCGTGACCACGGTTGTGGCCAGCGCGGACGATCGGCGCGGCCAAATCGATTTTGCCGCGAGCCCAACCCCCCATCTCTATCTTCTCGATTCGGTTGGCTCAACGGATAATTGGAGCCTGCTAATTGGCCACAATGGATGGACGGAGAAATTGCGGGAGGGACCACGCCCCGTTGAACTGAGTCCCGAGGATACGCTGCGGCAGCTTGTGGATACCCAGAAACTGGGAACCAAGGTGCTTTGGCTCGGCCACAATCTCACCGCAGCCAATACGCAGTGGATCATCGCCCACGCTCATCAGATGGGTCTGATCACGTACGGCGAATTTGTAGCAACGCCCTACCAGGTAGGAATCGAATCCGGTGTTGACGCGCTCTTGCATATGAGTCGTTATGAGCTCGGCGTGATTCCCGACGAGCTGCAGCGTCCGCTCGTGGATGATCCTGAAGGTCCAGCCGCAACCACGGCCTATGATTACTCCGAGCGTCTTCCAGCGACTGATCCGCATTTGCGCAACTATGCTCGCTTCATCGCCGCACATCATGCTGCGCTAATGCCCACGTTCAGCCTTTTCTATCTCAGCCTGCCAGGCCATCGAAATCTCTGGAAGGAGCCCGCCGCTGCTCTGCTTGATCCAGCGCGCATGTTCGATCCTCCTGACCGCGTGACTGGTGAAATGACATATCCACTTCCAGCCTGGACGCGGCATCTTCCTGCCATCTCTACGCGTTGGATGGAAGAGAGCCTGCGGAAGAAAGCCGAACAGTCGGCACTCAGATTGTGGCGAATCAATCAGACCATTTTCGCAAGTTACCCGCACTATCTGGCAGCGACGGGTGCGCCCGTTTTCGGCTCTATGACTGGTATCTCAATGCATACGGAACTCGAAATGATGGTGCGCCTGGGCCTGTCATCTCGGGAGGCTCTGGCCGCGGCGACCAATAACTATTCGCTTCAATTTGGATGGAATGAGCTTGGCCAGATTGCAGTAGGCAGACGCGCTGACATCCTTGTCGTCGATGCGGATCCAACGGTCACCGTTTGGAATGCGCGTCGGATTTCGACCCTCGTGGTCGATGGCAATGTGCTCGACCGTGACGCGCTTCTCAATTTGAAGAAGTGAGCCGGAACTTGTTACGCAAGACTCCAGGCCTATTAGCGATTCCCATAGACACGCACGGCGGGGAACTTTATAGTCAAGCGGACTGGTTCGCTGTTCCAGCACGATCAACCGGGGTTACCGTAGCCTAAGTCGTTGTCTCTTTGAGAGGGGAAGCACTGCCATGACTTGGATCATGCGTGTCCGGTTTGCAATATTCATCGCCGCTATCGTTGCTTATTTTCATGTCTCACAAGCGCAACAAAAATTCCCGGAGCGCGCAGGTGAATGGGAGATGAAGATGAATCTGCCCGGGCCAGCCGAGAGCGCTCAAAGCATGACGACTCTCTTTTGCTTGAATGATGAACTTTGGGAAAAGGCTCTCAAACAGAATCCTAGTTGCAAATTGCAGATCCTGAGCTCGACATCGAAAGGTACTTCCTACACATTCGATTGCTCGTCTGCCACTTATCAAATCACGGGTAAAGCTGATCTAACCTACGACGGTGCGGAGCATATAGTGGGCAAAGCTACAGTGCAAACAACGAGAAGCGGGAAAGCCACCAGTTCTGAGACGGCCAGCGATTGGCGTTGGAAGTCACCTGCCTGCGGCCCGAATGATGTGAATACGAGACCTCGTCCCCAACACTAGTACCGTGACCGCGTGAATGAGTAATTAAGTTTTAGGCGAGCCAGCTTTCTGGTGAACTTCCATTGGATCTTGACTTTGTC
>OBLU010001577.1_pt1 | contig 21175 bp, 26 predicted proteins | sample 1518681 | NCBI WGS metagenome assembly OBLU01 (sample SAMEA3539304, study PRJEB22396) | soil metagenome | biome: tundra; feature: field; material: soil | place: USA | collected 2010-05 | depth 0.15 m
CAAGAATGTGGGGACGAATCCCTTTCAGCGCGTTGAGGTTGATGTTGCCATCGAATATGATGCCGGACGTCGAGCGCTTGACGAGCGGTAGGTGCGCGATCTTCTTGGCAATCAGCGGGTCGTACCCGTTTTTGATACCCAGGCCGGGGTCGTCATAGCTGCTAAAAGTCACGAGAGTAGATGGGTTGGTACTGGCCTCGTACGTAGGAAAGGACGACTCAGTGCGTCGGGCGCCGGCGACCGAGGCGAGGGCCAATCCGCCGACCGACCCAATTAGCACCACCGCGCTCAAATAGCCGGTCCATCGTCGCCGAAAACTGGCCCGGTATCGAAACCAGGCGACTCGGAGGGCTTGGCTCATTGCACCGATGACCTCCAAGAATCCTTAGTCCCCGACATGTTCGTGCAAGTCTCATCGGGCTGACGACAATATGAAAGAAAGGCAACCTCACGGGCTCCCCTCGTGCTAGTACCCCTCGTCATTCCCGTCTCAGGGTGGAACGCTCTTATCGCAACGGCGCCTACATTTCTCCCGACCCCGTTCGCTTGATGATCTGGGTGAGAGGTTCAGGAAGGTTTGAAAGTTGTCCGCTAAGGTCCACTCAGCGCCCACTCTTGTGATGTTGCGAGACGTCGTGGAAAATGAAACCTTGGCGCCTAGTTTTCCGTTCGCTGTCATTGTCGCTGTCATTGTGTAGTACGAGACTCCTCGGGTGGGTCACCGACGGTGCCTATTTTTGAGCCTCAAGAATGGGGAGCATTAGAGTTCCATCCCGCGATCATCGCGCTCCTTTTTTCGTGAGCGTTCGAGGACTTGGCGAAGAATAGGAAGCACGGCACGGTCCTTTTCGCGCCCGGCTGCTTCCTTGGAGCGGATGATGTCTATGAGGGCGGCAACGAAATTCGTCAGAAGGTCCGTTAGTTGCTCTAGTGCGGCGGAGCTTCATAGGTTGTCGAACTTCAACTTCCCAACACTTGACCAACCAACATCGCGGCGTCGACGCTCGGTACGGCCGGTGAAAAGAGGAAACCTTGACCAAGATCGCAGCCGAAGCAACGCAGACGCACGAACTGGCGCTGGGTTTCGATTCCTTCAGCCAAGACGGACATGTTGAGTTTTTGGCCGAGCGACACAATCGCCTCGAGCAGCGTGTCATTGCGCACGCTTTCCAGGGTGGGGCTGACGAAGGTTTGATCGATCTTGATAATTCGCGGGCGCATGAGCGCCAAATAGGAAAGCGAGGAGTATCCGGTACCAAAATCATCGAGGGCAAAGCCAATGCCAAGACGATTTAATCGATCGATGACATTGAGGGTCTCCGCTACGTCGAGCAACGCCACACTTTCGGTGATCTCGATTACTAGCCGTTCCGGCCCGAGACCGTTGGCAACGAGCGCCTCCTCGATGATCGAGACGAGATTGGGGTCTCGGAATTGATGGGCGGAAAGGTTGACGGTGATGTACGGCCAATTGACCTCGAGGCCCTTTCGCTCCCACGCACTCGCCGCGGCGATGGCCTCGCGCAGTGCGAACGCGCCGAGTTCCAGTATGAGATCGCTCTGTTCGGCCAGCGGAATGAAGACGATGGGCGGCACCGACCCGCGCTCGGGGTGGTGCCAACGCATAAGAGCCTCGAAGCCCACCACCGTGGTCGTCGCGAGATCGACGATCGGTTGGTAGTGCATGGAAATCTCGCCGGCCTGGAAGGCCTGACGCAGTTCCTGGACGAGTTCGAAGCGGCTCACCGCTTGCAGATCCATGCCGGCTTGAAAGACGACGTGGCGATCCTTGCCGGCACGCTTGGCCTCAAACAGTGCGACGTCGGCGTTCTGCACCACTTCAGCCTGGTTCGCGCAGGTAGCGTCCCATACGACGACGCCGACGCTGGCGTGCTGTTCAATCTTCACTTCGGCGAACGAGAACGGCTCGGTGAGGACTCGAAGGAGACGTTTGGCCACCAACTCGGCATCATTCGGCGAGGTGAGTCCCTCGGCCAGGTACAGAAATTCGTCGTCACCTGATCGACACAGTGAGTCGGAGGACCGCGACGATTGCGTTAAGCGGTGCGCGATCGCGACCAGCAATTGATCCCCCACCAGATGTCCGTAGGTGTCGTTGACGCCTTTGAAGTTGTCGAGGTCCATTACCAACACCGCACACATCCCGCCTTGTCGGGTGACCCTGGCGTGCGCCTGCGACAATCGGTCCATGAAGAGTGCTCGGTTGGCGAGCCCGGTGAGCGGATCGTGCAGTGCTTGGTGCGACAGCTGTGCCGTGAGGGCACGCTCTTCGGTGATGTCGCGTTCGGAAAAGACGAAATAGAGTAGCCTGCCGTCTTCGTCGCGAGCCGGCGACCTCGACACCTCGACGAAGATCACCCGCTTGTCCTTTCGCAGGTAGCGTTTGATGTAGCGCGTTGGTTGCGATTCGCCAAAAATCGCCCGGCGGTGGGACTCTTCGGTTATACCTACGTCTTCGGGATAGGTAAAGAGTTTTGAATCGTGGCCGACGAGTTCTTCCCTGGTGAAGCCGATCATTACGCAGAAGGCGTCGTTCACCGCGGTGATGCAATCGTCAAGATTGGTGACCGTCATCGGGGCCGCATTGCCGTCAAAGGCCATGTGGAATCGCAGTTCCGATTCGGCGTGGGCGAGTTCTGCGACTCTCTGAGCGTAGATATCGCGAATCGTTACGACCTGCCAGGTCTCGCCATCCAATACGAACGGCGAGCGATCCAAATGAACAGCGAGTTCACTTTGGTCACTGCAGACCAGCGTGAGATCTAAGTCAATAACGGCCTTGCGCTTATTCGAATCCCGGAAGTTCTTGTTGCGCAGGGTGATCTGCTCATTTTGGGTCAGTGTCGGAACGAGAAACTCGATCGTTTTGCCAACGAGATTGCGGCGCGCGTAGCCGGTTAGCGCAGCGAGCTGATCGTTGGCGTAGCGAATCACTCCCGGACCATCAACGAAGGCAATCCCGTCGGGCAGCACCTCCAGCAAGATGTGCCAGGACAGTGGGAAATCCTCCACTGAGCTCGTGAAGCATTCACCTTCAGGAATCGCGGTGCTCCGCGACTCTTCATCAGGTAGAACCTTGTGTTGAACGCCCACGGCCCGTCGTAGCAGGGAAAGATCCATTCAGAGAAGGCTTATCGGCAAATGACACGGATAACGCATACGTCGCTCAACTTCAGCCCAAATCCACTAGTAGTCGCGCGGGCATTTCAATGAATGCTTGCCGTTTCACGTCCAGGCCACCGTGCCGCGCCTCCGCAATTTGAATCGTTTGATCTTTTCGTCGTTCGTTTTGGTCGCGATGCGCGTCCCGGACCTCAACTCGCCGCGTGTTTTTCGCGTTATTCCGAGGCGAAACGATACTTCTTTTACGCAACCCGGCCTTCCACAGCGTGTGCCCTATTTGAACACACCGGATCGCCTTGACCGGCTGAAGAGTCAGTACTTGCTCAGCGTCCGGATGCTGGCCCACTCGGACCAACACTTGCCGGTTCCGTCCCAGGGCCCTACCTTTTTCGAGGCTTGTGCGGGTGGCGAACGGCTCTTCCCGCGTGCTTCGCGGTGCGGGATTCACTTCGCCGAGGCATCGTGAATCCAATACCGACGGCACATGCAGGGTGTTACAACGCTCGGGTCGAGGCACCCACTTCAGCTACGCCGGGGCAAAGTTGCAGGCTGATGCCGGTGGTCGAAAGCAGCAACATTACGAGCCGGTCAGGCGCCGTCACGCGGAAAGGTTGATCGCGGGCTCCTCTCCATTTATGGTGACGACCTGAAAACCCCCCAATATGGCCCGAACATCCTTGGAGCCCTCGGAGTCGCGTATAAAACTGAACGGCCTAGCGGGTTTGACTATTGCGATCGTTGCCAGCAAGTATTCCCGCCTGAATCGTCACTACGGATTCATCGACGGGCCCTGGCTACCTGAGCGTGAGGCTGATCGGACAGTGATCACTGCCCATGATGTTCGCGTGAATTTCGGCGGCAACGACGCGCTCGACGAGGCTTGGCGAGACGAGGAAATAGTCGATGCGCCATCCGACGTTGCGCGCGCGAGCGTTGGAGAAATTGGACCACCAGGTGTAGTGACCGTTGCCCTCATGGAAGATTCGAAAAGTGTCGACAAAGCCGGCGTCCACGAAGTTTTGGAAGCCATCGCGCTCCTCGCTGGTGTAACCGGCGTTGCCCACGTTCGATTTGGGATTAGCCAAATCCTCGGGCGTGTGCGCCACGTTCAGGTCGCCGCAGAAGATGACCGGTTTGGTGCTTTCTAGTTGTTTGAGGTAATGCAGGAACGCGGGATCCCACTGGGTGTGACGAAGTGTCAATCGACCGAGATCACCCTTGGCGTTCGGGGTATACACGGTTACGAGATAGAAGTCGGCAAACTCGGCAGTGAGCACTCTTCCTTCACGGTGTGGATCGCCGAAGGCGTCGCCGCTCATTTCGAACTGATTGCTATTGGCGATCGGCAATCCCGCCTGCACGCTAAGTGGCGAGGTCTTCGAAAAGATCGCCGTACCGGAATAGCCCTTTTTCTCCGCGGAGTTCCAATGCTCTTCGTAGCTCGATAGTTGGACTTCGATTTGGTTTTGCTGGGCCTTCGTTTCTTGAAGGCAGATGACGTCGGGTTGAAGCTCGTCGACGAACGGTTGCAGCATCCTCTTGTTGGCTACGGCCCGGATGCCATTGACGTTCCACGAAACCAGCCGCATCCAAGAAATGTAGCAATCGACGTCGGGACCCGGAGGGTCGATTTCGCGGGCGGAGCTACGGGCTTGAGAAGCCGCCACCTTTACTCGCGAAGCCGCCAGGGTTGGCTGTACGCTCCATATTCTCAGCACGAAACATCCGACTATGGCTTTGGCTCCGAATAGGTAATGAATGCAAGAGTTCAGTGAGGCGAGCGACGCCCAATTAGTCACGTCAATCGGACGCTATAGCGAGGTGGCCCTGGCCGAGGTCTATCGCCGACACGGCGGCGCCGTGTACGGTCTCGCGCGAAGGGTCCTCAGCAACGCTACCGAAGCGGAAGACGTCACCCAAGAGGTGTTCCTTCGTCTCTGGAATCAACCGGATCGCTTTGATCCCACCCGAGGCTCGCTGCGCTCGTTTTTGTTGGCGCAGTCACACGCTCGGGCGGTCGATGCCATTCGCTCGCTCAATTCGCGCCGAGCTCGCGAGTCCAACGATGCGGTAAAAACGGCGCGGGCCGAATATGATATGCAGCACGAAGTATGGGACCTCGCGGTCACCCATCACGTTGCTCGAGCGCTTGGCGAACTACCCAAAGAGGAGCGCCGGGCCATCGAGTTGGCGTACTTTGAGGGACATACCTACGTAGAGGTCGCCAAGATTCTCAATCAACCAGAGGGAACCGTGAAAAGCAGAATTAGAAATGGCATGCAGCGCATGAGGAGCGTGCTTGTCGAAGCCGGCGTGCGAGGAGTGGAGTGATGATGACCCACGACGAGGCCAGTGAACTGTTAGCCGTACTGGCGTTGGACGCCGTTGAAACGAGCGAACGCTCTGAAATTGAGGCGCACGTGGCGCAGTGCCCGCGTTGCCAGGGTGAGCTCGACGCACTACGCGAAGTGGCGAGCGCCCTGGGAAACTCCGTGGAGGCCCTTCCCGAAGGATTGTGGTCGAGCATTTCAAGTCGGATCTATGAGGATCAAAATGGCGATGGCCCGCGCACATCAGAGTTGCTCATCGGTGGACTAAGCGAGTCGGCCAGGTCCCTGCAGACTCGTCAGGCGTTGTCGTCGCGTAAAGCGAAGTCCGTCGTTGCTTCCTTCTCGGCCCTGGCGGCGGCGGCCATCATTGTGCTGGCTTTTAGCTTGGCCAGTGCGAACGGACACGTGTCGCGGCTTAACAGCGCTTTAAGTAAAAGTGCCAACAACGCGGTGCTGGCAGCTCTGGCGAATCCGAATCACAAGTTGGTGGACCTAAAGAGTTCTTCGCAGGTAGAGCTCGCGCAGTTTGTGCTTTTGCCCGACGGTCGTGGTTACTTGGTCAAATCGAATATGCCGTCGCTGGCTTCGAGCGAGACGTATCAGCTGTGGGGCATCATTAACGGCAAACCGATCTCTATCGGACTAATGGGTCGTTCGCCGAGTCAAGTGACGTTCACGGTGTCCGGGAATCCGTCGCCCACCGAATTGGACATAACCGCGGAGCCCTCCGGAGGTTCGTCCATGCCGTCCAGTCCAGTCGTTGCGTCGGGAGCCGTGTAACCTCCATCGCTCGTTGAGCCAGGCAGGCAGCGTTCACAATGTTCGTGGACGAAGGCGCTCTTCGTGGTGGCGAATGGCTCATGTGCGCACCGCGAGAAGTGCGCCGCGATAAACAAAATGTACGCATCTGATTTACTCACGAGTAACGCTGCACGCACATGTAACTGGCCACGTAGCGTTCATTCAAGCGGGCTCACCTTTCGCCAGAAAGCACCACGTGACATAATGGATGTTCATGTTAGAACCCATTGAAGACAGTGGACCGCGCCCGGATGAAGACTTTGATGCAAGGTTTTTCGGCGAGGGCCATCCCGCTGGATTGCCGGTCTTTGAGACTCCCGTCGGCGCTCACTTGCACAATCGAAAAAAGGTCAACAGTCCTTCGCAGTTGTTGGCCCTGCAGGAGCAACTGAACTTCAAGCCCATTCACGTCCGTTGGCGAATCGCTAAGGATCTGGTGGGTCTGATTCGCCGAGGACACGCGGGCGAAAAAGATGAATCGTATTTGGACAAACTTCGACGAGAAACGGGACGCGGAAAATCGGAGTCGTCGACCTACGGATTAGCTACGGTGGGCGACCATCAAGCGGTGCTGTACGCCATGAACTGGGATTTCTTCGCCGGCTCGTTGGGCGTGGTTTCGGGAGAAAAGTTCCAGGCCGCGGCCGACCTCGCGGTGAGCAAGAAGCTTCCCTTCATTAGCGTGTACGCCTCGAGCGGGGTGCGTCAGCACGAAAATTTCGCGGGGCTTACCCAAATGACTCGCATGGTCGAAGCCATCCGTCATTACAAGGAGAAGGTCCCGTTACCGCAGATCGCGGTATTGCTGGGCAACGTGTGGGGAGGAGTTTCGGCCAGCGCGGTACCCAACGCCGACTTGATCCTCGCGACGTCGGGCACCAACTTTGGCTTCGCCGGTCCTAATGTCATCGAGGCGTTCGAAGGTCTGTCCGTACCGACCAACTCCCAAAGTGCCGAGGCGAATCTCCTCGATCGCAATATCGACGTGGTCCTGGCTGACGTGGACGAACTGGTGGGTTATCTCGGCGAATTGCTCACCTCGACCACGCTTCCGGACAAGCATCACGAACTGAACCGCGAATCGGTGCCGATGATCCGCAACGTCACCACCTCTGATCAGCGCCGGGCCTTTAGTTTCGGACCAGTCGGCATTTTCGGACCACATTTTGACGACGCCAAGGGTTCGGTCCAACTGCAATCGGCGTCGGCGCGCACGGTTCGAACGCTCGATGACCCCGAAGCGTTAGAAGAGCAGTATCAAGATTTGATGACCGACGCCAATCGAGTGGACCTGGAGTTCATTGTCCGCTTCGCCTTCACGGATGCCATCGCCGTGTACAACTACGTCCAAGAGTCCGACTACAAGAGGTACCCGGCCATCGTCGCGGCCTTCGCCAAGATCGGGACCCAGCCGTTCGTGATCGTGGGGACCCAGCCCTCCTATCAGCGCTTCGGCGATACCGTCGTCAAGCGGCCCTCCAATCCCGCGCCGGAGGACTTCGCCTTTATGGAAAGGATCCTTGAGATGGGCGAGCGACTGCGGTTGCCGGCCCTCTTCGTGACCGACACGTTGGGAGCGAAGCCGACCCTCGAAAGCGAGCGACGCGGACAATCGCGGGCCATCGCTCGCTCGATTCTCAAGGGTATTGACTACTCCGAACCAGTGATCTCCCTGGTGGCCGGCGCCCTCGGCAGTGGTGGTGGTCTCGCGACGACGCCGATGGCCGATCACGTGATCATGTTGGAAAAAGCCATGGCCTACGTCGCCGAGCCGCGCTCGGCCGCCTCCATCCTGTACAAGACACCCCATCCCTCACGCGATCAGATCCGGACTACGCTCGCGACCATGCGTTCCACGGCGCAAGATCAACTCGATCTTGGTCTGATTGACGAAGTGATCCCCGAAGACGCCAACCCTTTTGTCACCGTGGAGCGCGTCCACGGAGCAATTCTCAAGTCCTACGTCGAGTTGGCGGAACTGTCCGAGAAACGATTGAGGGCCCGTCGTCAAGAAAGAATTCGCGGCCTTCGGGCGTTCGAAATTATTCAAGAGTAGGTCGTCGACAGTGATCGAGGCAGATTGTGGCCGGAGCTGGATAACGTAGAGGAACTGCCAATTGGCGGTTTAACCTTTAGATCGGAGTAGATCGTGGTCACAGAAATCACCAAAGAGCTCTATACGGCAACGGCAACCGCGGTAGGCGCGCGGGCCGGACACGTCAAGAGCAGTGACGGCCTGGTTGACGTTGATCTACGCCGACCAGTGGAAATGGGAGGCCCCGGCGGGGCGACTAATCCGGAGCAACTGTTCGCGGCCGGCTATTCCGCCTGTTTTCAGAGCGCGCTGGGCGTGGTCGCTAAGCGTAGCAACGTAAACATCGACGAGTCGACGGTGACCGGATCGGTCACTTTGGGAACGGCCGATGGCGGAGCGCTCGTTCTCGCCGTGGTCCTTGAGGTGCACATTCCCGGCATCGATCTCGAAAAGGCGCAGGAATTAACGGACGGCGCGCATCAAGTGTGTCCCTACAGCAATGCCACGCGGGGCAATATTAAAGTCACGGTTACCGCGGTTTAATTGAGAGTCGGAGTGGATCGACGCGTCGGTCCACTCCGGTAAATCGCGTTATCCGCTGAGGCCCCTTTTTCGTCACGCCTTGGTAGTTGCCGTACTCCAGGCAAAAGATCCCCGGGCACATTAGGTGCGCGATGTCACTTAGCGACGAAGATAAAGTCGACAACCCACGATCAGAATGACGGTGGCGCAGATGAGTGGAGTAATGACGGGGCCTATCCAGGTGACCGGAATCAGAAAAAAGACATCTTTCGTCAGGAAACTACTGGGCCAGTTGTCCAATATTTTCAAAAAGACGTAGTACATAATGTCCCAGCTCGCAAAACTGATGAGAAAGGCGCCGAGCCGTTGTCGCCAGTTGTGGCCGGCGATGTAAGCAATCGCCAGCAAGACAATAATCGTGGCAATTTCGCGAACTTTTTCGACATCGTTAATGTGGTTGTTCGGTAGCAGCGATTGCTTAGTGGTCACGAACGTTATGAATCCCAGGTTCAAAAGAACCTTGTAGTGCACGAGCGGATAGTTACGATGAAAATTCATCAGCGCGCGCAAGTAGTAGACCACGGCGGCCTCGACGTAGCCGAACGCGCTCCCAGCGACGATCAGAACCGTCAGATTCGTGAGGTCGCGTCGGCGTTGCTGCATGGGGAGAATCACTACGTAAGATTAGTTCCGGTCAATGCCATCGAAATTGAAGAGACCACTGTGTCGGCACGAAGGGATCGAAGCACGGGTCGGCCAGCGACCGGGCGACCGGCTGTCTTCGGGCGGTGCGGCATCGGAGCAGCCGCCCAAGGATCGCTCCGTCTATTTGATAATGGTTTGATCGCGAATGATGGTCACGACGGAAGTTTTCTGACCAAAAGCCCCTGGCGGGAAGTCGCCCCGAGGTTTCTGCGGGCGCTCTAGGTGGCGTGGTCCTGCGTGACACCTCTGGGATTCCCCAGGGGCCCATAGCGAGTGACTCGTTGCCAATTCCGGTAATGTGCCAACATCGAAGGATGCGAATTGTTTCCTTGGAACTTGGTCGTGGGCCAGGCATTGACACGGAGGTCAGACCATGGGTGTTGCCTCATTGGTTTCGAGCGCGCGAACGTTCGCTCGATCCGAAGACAGTTGCCGAGACCACCAATCGATAGTGGGGCGTTCATGAAATTTGCCAATCGTGAAGTTGCGGCGTCACGAGAGAAACCGAACGAGTTTGCCCAGGATCTCTTTGAGCCACTGCCGCGCCGATACAACCTGCTCGCGTGGCTCCTCTCTTTCGGCCAGGACCGTCGTTGGCGTTTAGCCATGCTCGATCACGTGGTCGGTTCCGATCCGAGGCTCATCCTCGACGTCGCGTGCGGACCTTGCGCGGTCACCAAGGCCCTGGCCAAGAAGACCAAGGCTCGAATTGTAGGAATCGACCTTAGCGAAGACATGTTGCGAATGGGTCAGTCCAACGTGGAAGAGGCGGGACTGGCCGACCGGATATCGCTGGTCCTGGGACGAGGGGAGCAATTGCCCTTCGCGGACGGCACCTTTGACGCGCTCACCTTCACCTACCTGCTGCGTTATGTCGACGATCCGAAAGCCACCATTGCCGAGTTGGTTCGAGTGGTCAAACCCGGTGGACCGATCGCGAGCCTGGAGTTTGCCGTGCCTCGATCGCCCGGTTGGCACGCGATGTGGTGGTTCTACACCAGGGCGGTGCTGCCCGTCGGCGGCTTGCTCACGGGCGGCAAGGGCTGGTGGCACGTGGGCCGATTTCTCGGGCCCAGTATTTCTAAGCACTATCGAACCTACTCAGTGGACTGGACGGTGGGGGCCTGGGAACACGCCGGTGTCGAACACGTAGAACACCGTTCGATGAGCCTCGGTGGGGGATTAGTGATGTGGGGTTACCGATCAGCATGACCATGCCGAAGACCCGCTTCAACAAGATGCAAGCCAAAGGCCCGGCGTACTATGCCCAACCGAGATTTCTGACGAGCCCGGCCTCGCGCGATTGGTGGACGGTGCTGCATCCTCCCTACACCTTGTGGCACCTCTCGTACGTGGTGATTGGTGCCTGTTTGGTGGGCCCCGTCAACGCCGTGCGACTAGTGGCGTCGCTGGTTGCCTTCTTTTTCGCCGTCGGAATCGGGGCGCACGCCCTCGATGAACTGCACGGTCGACCTCTGGGCACCTCGATCCCCGCTCGACAGCTCGTCGTGGCCTCGTCGATCGGCCTGAGCGTCGCGGTGGGCTTAGGCGTCCTCGGGATGATCAAAGTCAGTCCCTTTTTGGCGATTTTCATTGGCGTGGGCATCATCATCGCGATTGGGTACAACCTCGAGATGTTTCACGGGCGCCTTCATACTGACGCCATGTTCGCCTTGGCGTGGGGAGCGTTCCCCTTGCTCACGGCGTTCTTTGCCCAACACGGGAGTCTGAGCGCGCCGGCGGTCCTGGCGGCGATCTCTGCGGCCCTGTTGTCGCAGGCCCAAAGGCAACTCTCTTCGTCGGCCCGAGAACTTCGACGCAAAACCAACTCAGTGGAAGGCAGCGTGCGGCGCTTGGACGGCTCGAGTACCTCCATCGACAAGGATTCCATGCTTCGTCCACTAGAACAGGCGCTTCGTTCGTTGTGCTGGGCCGTAGTGGTACTGGCTATTGCCTTGGCGGCTCTGCGGTTCCACCTTTGGTGAACTTGACCGGTAGGTAGCCGCGCGATCGCGGGCCGTGAGGCTCTCCCATCGCCCACCGCGCAATTCGTAGGTCACCACTCAAGGCGACGAACGGCCCCAGCGTTGAGCACCCGATGGAAGTCGCGGTGCCTAGTAAATACTCCGATTGCCGAAATTCAGAGTCTGGGTGATTATTCACTATTGACTGACCAACTAAGCGGAAAATAAGGGTTTCCCCTAATAGGAATTACTACCGCGAACTTTTACGATGGGCTCGATGATCCGCCCACGGGTTGGAGGGAGACGATGAGCATGCTCGATATGCAAAATATCTCGAAGGTGTACGGTGAGGGCCCAACCGAGGTGCACGCACTGACCGGCGTCGATCTAAAGGTCGACGCCAGTGCGTTCGTCGCGGTGATGGGCTCGAGCGGATCAGGCAAAAGTACCTTGCTGACCATTGCCGGAAGCCTCGAACGGCCGACCAAGAGCGAAGTTTTCGTTGACGGACGCTCGCTAGCGAAACTGTCACGCAATGATCAGGCACGGCTTCGCCGCCGTTCGATTGGCTACGTATTTCAGGATTTCAATCTTCTCTCAGGTCTAACGGTGGTCGAGAATGTCGCTTGGCCGCTCGAGCTCGACGGTACGTCGGCCAAGCGAGCGCACGTTGAGGCGATGGGGGCACTCGAGGAGTTGGGTCTGAGTGACCGAGCGTCACAGTTTCCTGACGAACTTTCGGGTGGTGAGTGCCAGCGCGTGGCGATCGCTCGAGCTGTCGTGGGAGAACGCGGCCTGTTGCTCGCCGACGAGCCCTCGGGATGCTCGCGATGACCCTCGGACTTCTGCGCACCGAGACGGCGGGTGATCTACGCATACTGACCGCTGCCGGAACGCTTTTTACCACCAGGCGTACCATGGCGGCCACCACCGCCGGGGTCCTCGCCTTTTTGGGGGCCATACTCGGAACGATCATTTCCTATGTCGCACTCTTCGCCTTTTCGTCGCACAGCACGAACGTCAGTTTGACCGCAGTACCGGTGAGAAGCCTCTTCCTCATTATCGTGGGAATGCCCGTAGTGGGCAGCGTTGGCGGATGGATTTTCGCGGGCCGCGAACCGAAGGCCATTGCCCGACAGCCGTTTGAATGACGCGGCGGAGAGGTGAAGGGGCGTTCAATCGGCTTGGCTAGCCCGTGGTGACGCCCTTTTGCACCGATTCGACGTGCAAGATCAATGGTCCTCGATGCGAACAGGTCACGAAGGGAAAGGGGATCACCTTGGAAGCCGTTTGATCGGGCGGGAAGACGCGTAGCCCGGCCGCCGCGACGCGACCACAGGTTGCGTTGGAGTAGTTGCCGGCGTCGGTAATCTGCAACACCACGGTCGCCGTATCGCCGGTCTGGAAACCATCGAGACCTGAATTCGCGGCCCCACTCGAAAGGGTGATCAGTGCGGCCGCGTGTTCCGCGTTGTGTCCGGCCGCACTACCAATTTGCTGGTCAGCTACGTTGATCGCCGACACGCCGGGAAAACCGCTGAGGACGCAGGCGTGCGCGGACAAGTTAGTGAACTCGAGATTGTAATAGGAGCTTCCGGCGGCACCGTTGCCCGTGGTGTTCAACCAAACCACCAGCTGCCTCGTCGTGCACCGAGGAGCGCCGGTGGATGCGCCAGCCAAGGTCGTACCGCTTTGCAGCACCGTCGAACTCAGCACCGTCGCCAGGGCTAACGTCGCGGCGAACATGGTGGTCATTGCGCGCAATGAATTCGGTGAAAGGTTCATTCGTGATTGCATCAGGACCTCCTTGGATTCCCTCAAAACGGTACTAGAGGCGTTTGAGAAATCTCTGGGAACCGCGTTGCAATTCAGTTACGTTCAGTAATTAATTCGTCGGTTATTGATTCATGGAGAGCGCGGCAACGAACCCTCGGTGCTGCGGCGTTGGCGTATCGAAGTTCTCTTCGACTTAGAGAAATCCAAAGTGTGTGATGGGCCAGAACCGGAGCACGGCCTCACCGACCACGAGGTTGGCGGGCAGCGGTCCCCAGTATCGGCTGTCGCACGAAATGGCGTGGTTGTCACCCATCATGAAATAGTGATCCGGGGGAACGGTGACGGTGCCTATCGGAGTGCCCAGTGCGGCGGAATGGGACCACGTTTGATCGAGCGCCACTCCGTTGACGTAGATGGTATTGCCCCTGGACGACATCTGATCGCCCGGCAGGCCAATGACGCGCTTGACGAGATAAGAAACCGCCGGCCCGCCGCAGACCTGTTGCTCTCCCGGCGGCGACTTGAAAACCAGTATCTCGCCAATGTGCACCGAGCCGAGTTCAGTGCTCAGCTTCGATACCAAAATCCGATCACCGATACTGAGGGTTGGTTCCATCGACCCCGAAGGGATAGAGAAGGTTTGAATGACGTACGTGCGAAGCACGATGGCCAGTACTACGGCACCGGCAATAAGCAGAGCCCAGTCGAGTAGTCGGTGGGCGAATCGAGGTCGCGCGGGAGGACTGACGGTGGGACTGATCGGTTGGTCGTATGTCTGGCGGGACATTGTGCAAGCGTACTGGGCGAAAATTGACGCTGGAACTGTTGTTCCTACAACCGCGTAGTTTCGCTCGTGCCGGTGTCCCGCCCGCCTTACGGACGAATAAAAAGGTCGAGGCGCCAAGAACCCGTCAATTCGTAGTCACAAAGCTCAGCCGTCAATGAACACATCACTTCGAGTACCGGGCCGGCCGGCGTGTGCGCCGGAACGTCGAGTAGCAGTCCACGCTGGTTGTGATCTTGGCGAACTTTGAAAGGTGCGCTCCCGAGCAGCGAGGTGATTCGATCGCGACCAAGACGTCCTCTGGTATGAAGTAAACCGAGTGACGACGTCTGGTCCACGCCGTGGCGCGGCGGCGCGGTGACCAGTGAGGCCACCGTGACGCCCTTGCTTACCCAGAGTCCAAAACCGTTCATGGTGAGGTCCTTGACGTCTTCGATTACGGCCGGAACCACGTTGCACCAACCTTTGCCAGAGGCGATTGACTCGATGGCGCTGAGTGCGTCGGCGCGATCGTTCGAGAAACGTAGCTGGCTCCGCGTGTTCACCGGCACTCCTTCGTCCCTTGGGCGACCGTGCGAGTCAGGTTCTCGGGGAATGAACCCGGGGTCGCCGCCCTTACGGCGATGCTAGGCGACTCAAATCGTTTCACTCGGTCGAAGGCTATGTCCTACTACTGCACTCCAGTCGGTGATCACAGGGTGTCGGTCGGGATCTCTACGTGGGTTCGGCAAGGCTGACTTTTGATTTGCCGTAGCGTCGGCGAAATAGGTAGTAGGAAACTGCGCCGGCCATGATGGGAAACCAGTAAGAGGCGAGTCGAAAAGTCAACGTTGCTAGCACGGCTCGGTCGGGCTTTACTCCGGCCAGGATGAGCAGCCCACTTAGGGAGGCTTCCACAATTCCGAGGCCGCCCGGCGTGAGCGGGATGAGCGCAATGACGGCTGTCGCGGCGTACGCCAGAAGTACCAGCGGGGGATTCGGTCTCGCTCCCGTGGCGTACAGAGCCGATAGCAGGCAGAGATAGTCCAGTCCAATGCGACCGGCCACCAGGAGCAAGGCCATCCTCCAGTTGCGACCGAGATCCTTACGTACCAGATCGCGCTCGGCGATAAGTCGTTGCGAAAGATCCGTGCTGGCGGTCTTGCGTCGGTGGATCTTATTTAAGACCCACTGCACGACTGCGCCCACTTGGTAGAGGGCTCGATCGAACTTCAATACGATGGCGCCGCTCGCGACGATTAGCACGAATCCTACGATGCCGAGCAATGCGGCAGAAAGTAGGCCGGAATTCACGGTGAGGCCACCCAGTATCGCCGGCAGGACAAAAATCGGCAGAGCGAAAAGTCCAGCGGCGCCGAGGAGTGACGCCGTGGCCAAACCTCCCGCCGCCTGCACGGAATCGACTCCTGACGTCACCAGCATTTGAAACTGCACGCTGGCGCCAACGGCGTCGCCCCCGGGCATTATGTTGGTAACGGCGTTGCCCGAAAGAGCCGCCGTGATTATGGCGAACCAGCCCTTCAGACGCAAGACCAATCGCTGGAGGGCCAGCGAACAGAAAAAACTTACGGCTTCAGTCACCACCATGGCGGCCAGCCACGCGGGAGCCAACGACGACAAACGCGGCCACGCGGAAATCACTCGCAGAAGCGCGGGAAAGACAATGTAGAAGGTCAGCCCGGTAATGACGATCGCCGCAATGCGACGAATTACTGCGTTGCGTGCGGACTTCTCTGCCATGTTAACCAACAAACTTACGCTGCTTAGGGTGCGACGGGTCAAGCGAAGCACGTGCCTACTGGAATAGACCACACCTCGAGTCTGATTTTCCTTGCTGCGGCGCGTCCTTTTACCTGCAATGATGATGGCCGGACCGCATCGCCCGACGAGCAAGGAGTTCACGATGAGCGAAATAAATAACGCGCCCGGTGACGAGAACGAAATTGACCTGGTGGAGTTCGAGACCGCCGGTACTGATGATGACGGCAGCGTGGTGGTTGACGACGTGCTCGTTGCCACGGACAGCCACGGTCATATCATCGCCACCGACGAGACCGTCGCGGTGGTGAACACCCACGGTGACGTGGTAATAGAAGAAACCGTTTCGGTGGTGGGTGACGACGGCGAGTTGCACGTCCTCGCCGAGGACATCACGGTCCTCGAGGCCGACGAAGCGTAACGGTGCGGCTCGCGGTAGCGATGTGGAGCGGGCGCTGTTCACCGATCAGGCGGCGTTGTTGGCGCTAATGCGTTTCGAAGTAACGATGGTTTGACATTGCCAAGAGAACATCAGGAGGAATCATGATCAAGGGTTTTAAGAGTTTTCTGCTGCAAGGAGAACTGATCGTCATCGCCGTGGGCCTGGTGGTGGCGTTGGCCTTTAGCAATCTCATTGAAGCCTTTACTAACAACATCATTACGCCGCTGGTCGATTCCTTCCAGAGTTCATACCCGCCCGGACAACCGCTGGGATTTTCAATTCATAATCAGTTCATCAATCTCGCCGCCTTCATCTCGGCAATCATCTACTTCGTGATTTTTCTGACGGTGGTCTACTTTGCGCTGGTGGTTCCTTACCGGGCCTATATGGCCAAGCACGGTGTCACGGTTTTTGGCCAGCCCGCGGTGCCGGCGCCTACGAAAACTTGCCCGCAGTGTCTGTCCACGGACTTGCCCGTCGCCGCCACCAAATGTCTGCACTGCGCGAGTGTGGTGTCGTAGTTGCGTCGTTGCTCTCGGCATAATTGGCTGTGACTTCGTTTGACGGATGGGACCCGGACTAGTACAACCATTTCGCCCAACAGCGCGAGCAACCATTCTGGGACCTCGTTCATTTGATTGGTGAAGTACAGGGCCCCAAGGTGGTTGACCTGGGTTGCGGCGATGGTCGATTGACCGCAACCTTGGGCGAGACCCTTGGGGCGGGCTCCGTGCTGGGCGTTGATAGGTCCCCGGCCAAGATCGACAACGCGGCGGCGTTCGCCGGCGACCGGGTTCAGTTTTGTCTCGGTGACATAGGGACGTGGGAACGTCCGGATGACTTCGATGTCGTGTTCGCCAACGCGTCGATGCAATGGGTGCCTGAGCACGCGGCGGTGCTCGCTCGATGGACGAACTCTCTGCGCAGCGGCGGTCAGCTGGCCGTGCAGGTGCCGGCCAACGCTGATCACCCTTCCCACCTCGTGGCGGCCGAACTAGCGGCCGAACTGCTGGAAGATCCGTCGCCCGACGCCGTGGCCGAAAACGTGCTGGCACCCGAGCGATACGCCCAGATCCTCGACGACCTTGGCTTTCACGAACAGCACGTGCGACTCCAGGTGTACGCCCACCGGATGGCGTCGACGGCCGACGCGGTCGAATGGGTGAAGGGAACTACGCTCACGCGTTTTAAGGAATCCTTGGGCCCGTCCGGCTGGGAGGGATTCGTCGCTCTTTACCGGGGCCGACTGCTGGCCGAGCTGGGCGACCACGCCCCGTACTTGTATCCCTTCAAACGAATCTTGATGTGGGCCAGGCGAAGCTAAAAATTGCCAGGTGCGACAACGAGCTCAGGGCTGGGGATCGTCCCCGTCTGGTGGCAGGATTTCCGTTGAAGAGGGCGGACGCTCGAAATCCGGAGCGAATTGTCCAATGCCGGCGGCCATCATCACCGAATTGGGTATCTTCAGATCGCCATCGTCGGTGCGCACGGTTACGTAGGTGAGACCAATGGCGAGCACGTAGACATCAATGACGCCTAGCGCCCCCGAGCGAATCCGAATATGGTCGCCCACGCCGAAGGGCCTGGCAAACAGCAGGACCAGCGAGGCAAAAACGTTGCTCAGGCTTTGCTGGGCCGCGATGCCTAACACGACGCCAGCGAGACCGGCGCCGATGAGCAGGCGCTGCACGGAGACGCCAATTACCGCGAACACGCAGAAGATGAGCAGGACGTAGCCAACGCCGGAGGCGATCAGGCGCACCGCCGCACCCGCGGCCGGAATCGACTTCTTCGTGATCAGTCCATCGAGCCCGGCGGCGATGCGTCGCACGGCGACGACGCCAGCGCCCAACAGCACCGCGGAAGATACCCAGGCAATGACGTGCTTGTGCACGGATGGTCCGTGTACGTTTCCGTAGTCGGACCCGACTACCAGCGCGGCCACCGCCACGATGGCGGCGCTAATCCCAATCACCCAGTGGTGCTCACGAGCGCGCGACGTCGCGGGGGAGTCTTTAGGCACCATGGTTAACCACTTTACTGTTGATCGGATTGCGCGTATTTGTACACGAGCTTGATCGGATGATCGACTGCCGGCGTGAGGTGGGCCAAGGGCTTAACGACTGGCGCGTCATCATCACGTTGGTGCGCTGGCTAGTTGCCGCTCGCCTCCGCGCGTTTTACGGGTGTGCCGCCACGTCGCTCTCTACGCACGCTTTCGACAGACCAATTCGCCCTTGCCGATCGGAACAACCAATGCGTCGACTCGCGAGTCCATGAGGGCCGCGTCCAGCAGGGGCTTTAGTGCGTCCTGGTGGCTGACGGCATTGTCCACCACCAGTATTCCGCCCGGGACCAAGCGGGGAACGGCCGCCTCATAACAGGCTTGATACACCTCTTTTTCCGCATCGAGGAAGCAAAAGCTGATGTCACCGATCCGGTCCACGTACGATAAGAAGTCGTCTTCGACGAGGATGACGACATCGCCGACTCCGGCGTCGGCGAAGTTAACCGCAGCCATGGCCGACTTTGACGCCATTATCTCGAAGGTGGTGATGGTCTGACCGCGGTCGCGACACGCCAGCGCGAGCCATAACGTGGAGTAGCCCGCACTGGTGCCCACTTCGATCCAGGATCCTTCGGGCGAGGAGGCCGCCAACAGGCAAATGAATCGACCGGTCGCCGGCGGTATCTGTCGAAGCCGTTGCAGGCGCGCCGTTCCGTCAACTCGGTCTTCGCCGTCCAGTTTCTCTAGTTCGTGCATTTTCAGCAGTATCGACGTCGGAATGTCGTGGAACACCTAGAGCTTCCTCACTGTTAGCCCCCGCCGATAGTGATGTTGCCCGTCACGGGACCATAATGGGTCAGCGCCCGGGACACAATCAAATCGCCCGCATCCGGTTGTTGCGTGGGTCGTGGGTGACTTCGGCCAGGCCGAGTTTTTCCAGCAGTGGGGGAAGGTACATGCCGAACCGTCCGCGATAGCCATTGCGCAGCCCGTACCAGCCACCGACGGGATTATCCGGCGATCGACCCCACGCTTCGACCGTTCCTTCGGCGGCCGGCTTTTTTTCATCAGCCGCGCCCAGGGCCACCCAGTTACCTTGCTTCACCAGCCACGCGTGCAGATCGTCGATGGCTCGGAGTCGGTACTTCAAGGTAGTGGAGCCCACTTGGCACACCAACGCCGGTGGGTCGGACAGTTCGTCCTTATACATCGTGTAGTCCGAACTCCCGGGCGGGGTCTTCAACTCCCACGGATTTTCCTTGGTACCTTCAGTCATGGGTCAACTCCGATCGTCCGGCGAGGCGCGACGTGCGCGTTTTCGGGTCACATAATCCGATCTTGGTCACGCTATTCAATATTTCCTTTTGATCACAGTCCGGAAGTGGGTCAGTTTGAAACTGACACCGTCGCCGGCGTTTGTTGAACTGCCGCGCTTCTTTGCTACTTAGCTTTTCTCGGATCGCCGCGACCTAACAAGAGCGGTAACTCCAAGCGCAATCAGTAGCAAGATGCAGAGCGGGCCGATGAGCCACGAGGGGTTCCCATTTTTGCCACCGAGGTTTCCGATTAAAAAGACGAATACTGCTCCAACGACGATCAGGGCAATCGCAGTTCGCCAGCTCACCAATCGCCAGTTCGACAACATCTGCCCCCCTTTTCGCCCAGCCTCCGCCGGACAATGAGCGCAATGTTACTCCTACGTCGAGAATGGCGCTCAGTCAAGCAAAACTGGTCACCTGGCGAGGCGAGGGCCCTTGGAATGGCCTCCTGGTGCAAAATTGGGAGTTCCGCGCGACTATTTGTTGCTTTTCCAACTATAAATATTGACAGCGCAATGTCACGCCCACGGTGTGGTGCCGTTGCAGAGAGGAGACTCGAATGGTGTCCACTTTTCCGTCCAAGGCCACCGTGCTGGACGCCATTGGATCGACCCCGCTCATCGAGATCGACGGGATCTTCTTAAAACTCGAATACCTGAATCCGTCGGGATCCATCAAGGCCCGGATGGCCCGCTACATCATTGAGCGGGCGGAACGCGAGGGCCTGCTGCTGCCGGGCGACACCATCGTCGAAGCCTCCAGCGGCAATACGGGTAACGCCATGAGCATGGTGGCGGCGGTGAAGGGCTACAAGATGCTGGTGGTGATGCCCGAAGGCATGAGTCCGGAACGGGCGGCCATCTCGTGTGCCTTCGGAGCGCAGCTCATCAACGTCGGAAACTTCCACGTCAACGAAGCGCTGGCGCTGGCCAGCCGTCTCGGCGACCAACCCGGTCACTTCGCACCCCACCAGTTCGAATCCGAGTGGAACGTGGAGGAGAACCGGACGTGGTTAGGACCGGAAATGGTGAGCCAACTTCCGGTGGGCCGCCAGCCCGACGCTTTCGTCATGGGAGTGGGCACCGGAGGAACGTTGATCGGGGTGGGTCAGGCTTTTCGCGCCGTCAACCCTGACGCTCTCATCGTGGGCCTCGAGCCCAGCGAGTCGTGCACCATTCTCTGTGGCGACACCGGGCTTCACAAGATTGAGGGAATATCCGATGGCTTCGTGCCCGGCATCTATCGGCGACACCAAGCGTTGGTCGACCGGGTGGTGTCGGTGCACAGTGATGACGCCGTCGCGGAAATGCGTCGACTGGCCCGCGAGCACGGACTGCTGGTGGGACCGAGCTCGGGCGCCAACATGATCGCCGCTCGGCGAATACGTGAAGAACTGCCCGACTCGGCGACGGTCCTGACCATCTGCTGTGACGAAGGAGAGAAGTACCTGAGCGAGTATTTCACTCCGCAACTTCAGGTCGATACGGCCGCGCCGTACGTCAAGCTCTAGTTCGCAGTTTTATTCATGGCTTACAGCGGCGTGACGTAGGCCCCGTGGATGCCGCCGTCGACCAGGAAGGTGGAGGC
>OBLU010001578.1_pt1 | contig 21159 bp, 20 predicted proteins | sample 1518681 | NCBI WGS metagenome assembly OBLU01 (sample SAMEA3539304, study PRJEB22396) | soil metagenome | biome: tundra; feature: field; material: soil | place: USA | collected 2010-05 | depth 0.15 m
CGCAGGCCTGCGCGGCCACCACCACGGTTTGGCCAATGTCGAAGCCGGCCACTGCTTGCGCCACGCCCAGGCCGTACTCGATGTTGCGGCGCTCGTCATCATCCGGCGCGCGAGTCGTGAGCAGGCCTTCCTGGGCCAACAGGGGCTCGAGGAACGCGGTAGAACTGATGAGTTCGATGCCTTCGTCGCCCAGAACCTTGGCCACGGCGCCGAGCAGCATGTCCGTGGAGCGCGTGCGCAGATTGAGCAGTAGTTTGGCCAGTCGCCAGTCTGGGCGAATGCTGGAGAAGATCTGTTTATGCTTCACCTGTCCGGCCATGACCGCCATGGACACGCCTTCTTTTTTGAAGTACTCGATAAGCCTGGAGAGCTCTCCCAGCGAGAGCCAAAGGACGGTAACATGCTGGTCGCACGCGGCCCGATGGTTGATCTCCGGGTCCGTTTCCTCGCGAATGGCCGCAACCACAACGTCAAAACCTTGGGCACGCGCCGCGTCCAGCAGCAGGAAGGGAAAGCGGCCGTTGCCGGCGATGAGGCCGAGCTTCATGGTTACTTGATAACCCCGCGGTGGCTTCGGTCGATGAAGGCGGCGACGATGGCAACGTCTTCGCCTTCCAGTTCCTTGATCTTCTCCAACGCCTGAGTGGTGTTAAGTTTCGCGCTGAGCAGCAGGCGGAATGCTTTCTGGAGCACCTGCAGCCGTTGCGGCGAGAAGCCGCGCCGTGCCAAGCCTATTTTGTTGATCCCGAAGGCCTTGTTCTCCCTTCGCGCCGAGGTCAGCGAAAAAGGCAGCACGTCCTGCGTCACGATGGTGCCTCCGCCGACAAAGGCATATTGGCCCACTACACATTGCTGGTGGACAGGGCAGAAGGCGCCAACGGTGGCGTAGTCCTCGATGGTCACGTGGCCGGCGAGCGTGGCGGAGTTGGCCAGAATGCAGTGGCTGCCTACGTGGCTATCGTGGCCGATGTGAACGCACGTCATCAGCAGGCAGTTTGAGCCAATTTGAGTGACGCCGCCGCCGCCCACTGTGCCGCGGCTGATTGTAACGGATTCGCGGATCGTGTTGTTGTCGCCGATCACGGTTTCTGTGGGCTCGCCGCGGTACTTCAGATCCTGCGGCGAAACACCGACGGCACAGAACGGATGAAACGTATTGCCAGAGCCGATCCGGGTGCGCCCGTCCAACACCACATGAGAGATCAGGGTATTCTCTTCGCCCAGCACGACATCGGGTCCAATGGTAGAAAAAGGGCCGACGGTGCAGGATGCGGGAACCACCGCTCCCTGAGCGATGACGGCACTGGGATGAATACTCACTCCGGCAACACCGCTTCCTGGGCCAAGGCGGTCTCTGATGGAACTGCCTCGGGCACTGCGGGGCGCGGCTCACGCACTCTTGGCACCACCTGGCAGGTTAGCGTCGCTTGGCAAGCCAGCTTGCCATCGACATAGGCCTTGCCTTCAATGCGCCCGGCGCGGGTCTTGAATGACAGGACTTCGACCTCGATGCGCAACTGGTCGCCTGGCGTTACGGGGCGGCGAAACTTGGCGCGCTCAATGCCGGTAAAGACCACCAGCTTCTTTTCGCGGTCGGGAATCTCGGCCATCATGATGACGCCTCCGGCCTGGGCCATGGCCTCCACCACAAGCACGCCGGGCATGATGGGATAACCCGGAAAGTGGCCCTGGAAGAACGGCTCGTTGATCGTAACGTTCTTGATGGCTACAAGGCGCTTGGTGGGCTCAAACTCGACAATTCTGTCTATCAACAGAAAAGGGTAGCGATGGGGAAGCATGCCCAGGATCTCCTGGATGTCTAGCGTCATTCTCTGGCTCCGGCGAGCGGACTTGGCCCTCTCGCAATCTTCATGAACTGGGCTGGTTTTGGTTCGCAGATCCCCAACCTGGCCGCAAGAAGCAAAGACTTGGGCGAGGATGGGCACGCAACTTTGTGGTGCATCCGGCGGAGGTCACCGCCTCCACAACTCGCTGCCGTGAGCTTTGCTGCTCCTTTGGATTATAAACAAGGCCGAGCCGCGCTCCCGGCAGACTCCAATCGGGTTCGAGGGCCGCGTTCTCAAGAGTTACTTCTTGATGCGATGCGTGACTGTGTCCACGTCCCAGAAATCGGACGCCAGCGATTGGTTATAGGCCACGTGAACCAGGAATTTTTGACTGATCATGTCTTCGTTTTTGAAGCGGGTGACGGTGAACGCCGTGGGGAAGCCGTCCATGACGTGGTAGCCGTCGTATTCCTCCGCGTCGAGATTCTTGTCCTTGTAGAGGGGGTCGCGCCACTCGAAGGTTCGGCGCAATGGCAGGTGGGTCTGCGTGTCCATGAGGATGGTGACGGCTTCATTGTTGGCCGAGATGAGTGTCACCTGCTCGGCCAGATGCCGTGCGGCCATGCGCTGACCCTCGTAAACCGTGATGGTGCTCGGATCTTTGAGCCAGACTTTGATCACGGTCTCGATGGAGTGGTCGCGGCGGCGCAGGAAGTCGTCTACCTGCTCCTGGGGAAGCGGCGATTTGCCTCGATAGGTGACTTCCCAGCCCTGCCGCCCGATGTAAAACTGCACCACGTCGCGGTGCTTGGTGTACTCGACGCGATCATGGTCCGGCCACTCATGGAACTCCCAATACTCCGTGGTTCCGCCGCTGGGATTGCCATGGTAGAAGGCTGCGGTGCGCCCCTCCCGCATCTGATTCTTCATGTTCAGCCACGCCTCGCCGCCCAGGGCCTGCACCATCAGGTCCAGGGCCGCTCGCGCCTGTTTGGCATTCTTTGCACTGATATCGTCGGTTGTCTGCGTCCGGATTGTGAGCGGCATGGCCAGCACGAGTACCGCAAGCGCCACCGGAAAAACTTTGCGCATGATCCCTTTCACCCGTTCTCCCTTTGCCCGCTAACCGACGAGCACCGCCCCGCCGTTCACGTTGAGCACCTCGCCGGAGATGAACCCGGCCAACGAGGTACACAAAAACAGTATCGGTCCTGCAATCTCCCGTGCGCTCGCTACCCTCCCCAGAGGAATGCCCGCGGCGATTTTGGGGCCCAACTCGGGATCGCCAACAGCAGCCGCAGACATGTCGGTCGCCACCCATCCCGGCGCAACGCAGTTCACGCGAATGCCCCGAGGTGCCAGTTCGCTGGACAGGCTCTTGGTAAGACTTATGAGAGCGCCTTTGGTCACGGCATAGTCGGCATGGTTGGCTTCGCCACGCTGCCCTGCAGTGGAACTGATGAGGACGATGTGGCCGGCGACCTCTTGAGTCGGCTGATTCTGTAAATCCATCTGGGCTACGGCGGCCTGCACCAGCCCGAACACCGAATCCAGGTTGACGGCGAGGGTTTGGCGCCACTGGGCTTCCGCCATCTGCGCAATCGGTGCGTCTTTCGCCGGCCAAATGCCATGATTGGCTACCAGCACATCCAGCCTGCCGAAGGCGCGCACCGCTGCGGCTACGAGCGCATGGCCGTCCGCTGGAGTAGCCAAGTCCTGCTTGATGGCCACGCATCGCCCCGGTCCGCCGCATTGAGCTGCAAGTGTCTCTGCCTGCTGCCGCGCCTGCCTGTAGCTGAAGGCCACTCGGGCGCCGGCCTCCGCAAACAAACGCACTGTCTCCGCGCCTATTCCACGCGAGCCTCCACTGACGAGGGCAACTTTGCCCTCAAGAAGCAATGAAACACCTGTCATTGGGTCAAGTATCGCATTGTCAGACACTATGCCGAAAGACGTGCGTTTGAGGGCCGCGCAGCGCCATGAAGGGCACGACGCATCAAATGCCTCGGAGCAGGCGCGAGGGCAGGAAGATGATCGCGCTGACGAGTTCAAGCACGCCACCCACCGCGATGCCAACCACGCGGAAGGGCAAAAGGAACAGCCACACCAGCGGATAGAGAACCAGGGCAGCCAGCGCCAGGGGCCAGCACAGTACCGATAGGATGCAAAACAACAAAAACTTCACCATCGCATCACCGCCTCACTGCGCGGGTGTCTGCGCGCAGAGTGATCCACCCCATGATATGGCGGCGGGGCGGCGGCGGTTCCATGGGATGTTCGCTATTTTAAGGGCGCTGGATCTGTAAGAAGCGCACGCTCTGGGATACGGGTCGATGCCGCGATCCATTGCATGGCATTGGGAACAAGGATCAGGCCAAGAGAAGCCAGGTTACGGCCGATGTCAGTAACCATGGTTCGCGAAAGCAAAGTCGCAAGCGATATGGCACGACTTAGTTGTGCATGAAGCCTGTTGTTATACTCATCGATGCTGTTGCCGGCCAAGTACATTTGTGTGGCAAGAGCCGCGCTGTGCAATGCGATCGACATGCCATCTCCAGTGAAGGAAGGAATCACGGCGGCCTGATCCCCCACACACCACACGTTACACGGGCGCCCCGCAAGGTAACCGTAAGGGATGGGAGAGATAGCCAGGGGCCGCTGCCAAAGCGGGAAAGCGCCTTGCAGATACTGTTGCAGATGACGGTTTTTGCCGAGTATTGCCGCGAGCAAGTTAGTCCAACCGCCTAATTCCTGCAAGCGCAAGCGTTGCACTACAAGGCATAAGTTGGCCATATCCCCTTCCACCAGCGAAAGCCCTCCATATCCGCCGCGGAAAAGGAAGAGCTCGATCAATCCTCGCAAGGCCTCGGTGCTGGCTTGATCAAGTTGCCAATGTAACTTGAAGCCGACCAGGTCAGATTGCCGGCGGGAAATTCGATTCCATCCGTGCAGGTCGTGCTTGCCATTGGCCAGAAACACTGTCCGCGCATACAACGGTTCGCTTCCGCGGAGTCCGACTCGCCACGAATCGCCCTGGAAAGTGAGGGATTCAACATACGCGCCTCGGCGAACATCGCAGCCCTTCTCCTCAGCCGCAGACAGCAGGGCGGCGTCGAGGACGCGCCTTGAGAGAGAAAGCGCCGGGAAGGGCAGAGCCGCTTCCACGAATTTGCAATTTGTGGAAAGGCGCACGGAATGGATGACGGCCGCGCCTAATTTAGATGGGTTAACCCCGGCCTGATGTAAATAGTCAACCGACTCGTGGCTCAGGAATTCGCCGCAGACTTTGTGGTGAGCGCCAGGCTCTTTCTCAAGCAGCACTACCTTGCGGCCGGCATCGGTCAGGCGCATGGCAACCATTGAGCCTGCCGGTCCTCCTCCGATTACCAAGTTGTCGATGATTCCACGTGGTCGGGGGTTCGCCATCATTGGGGCTTTCTTCGTGCCACACACAGGTGGGCCGGCGCGAATGCGCGAATTGCGATGTCGTTGGCGTCGAGGCCGGCGGCGGCGCACATTCTTTGCCAGTCTTCCGGCACAAACGAACGCGCAATGGAGACCGGTCCATCGTGCTGCACAAAGGGATGCAAGCCGACGAGCTTGGAAAATATCCGAAAGAAGTGATAGCGGATTGCGCTTCGAGAAAGATCGTTGATGAACCATCCAATCTCAGCACGCCGCTCCATCCACCCCAGGAAACGAATGATATCGGTTTCGGATAGGTGATGGGTGAAGATGGAACTGATTACAAGATGCACTGGCTCGGGTGGCGCATAGGCAAACACATCCCCGGCAACCCACTCGATATTACTTGTGGCGGGACTCTGTTCCCCGGCAATTGCCACGGCGTCCGGATTCAAGTCGAGTCCGGTTAAATGGACAGGAATGCGCCGCGCTCTTGCCCATTGATCAATACGTCGCACTCCGTCTCCATAGCCGCAGCCCACGTCGAGGATGCGGAGCGGCCCCGCGAGGGGCGGCAGCACAAGAGCGTCGAGCCAATGGAGCAAAGGCCGCGAGGCCATAAACCAGCGGTTTGTCCTGGCTATGTCGCGGAGGCAGCCTCGCAACTCGTCCCGGCTGCAAGGCTCGTCCATTCGCTCGGTAAGCTGTGCGCGATGGCAAAAATCCGGCGTTTCAAGCTGCATGGAAGAGCATGGTCTCAGCGGTAACCCCCGGCCCAAACGACATTGCGCAGCCTTGCTGTCCTTGCTGCGCGTGCTGCATAACCTGTTTCAGGACAAACATCACGGTCGCGGAAGACATGTTGCCGTATCGCGCGAGAATCTGGCGCGAATAAGAGAGCGCGTCTGAGGGCAGGCCGAGACCTTTTTCTACTGCATCGAGAATGGTGCGGCCTCCCGGATGTACCGCCCAAAGGTCGACCGAGAGAGGATCCTTTCCACGAGTTACGCGGCCACCCATTTTCTTCATAGCGCGACATAACTCGCCTGGAACCTGGCCGGAAAGGTGCATGTCGAATCCAAGCTCGCGAATGCGCCATGTTATGAGGTGACCGGTCTCGGGAATATTCAGCGCCAGAAAGCTATCCATGGCCAAGCCAGCCGGCTGCGCACTAACTACACATGCCGAGCAGCCATCCGCAAAAAGCAGGAACGATAGCATCTGCTCCAGGTCGTGTGTCTCCTGCAGGTGAAGCGAGGATAACTCCAGGCTTAATACCAATACCTTGGACTCCGGTTCAGAGCGAACGATGTGATGAGCGGACTTCAATGCGTTTATGGCGGCGTAGCAACCCATGAATCCGATCATCGTGCGCTCGACCGAAGGATTGAGCTGCAGGTGGTCGACTATCTCGAAGTCCAGGCCGGGCGCGTAGAGCCCCGTACAGGAAGTTACGATGACATGGGTTATGCCCCTCCGCTCTTCTTGAGTAAGTGCGAGCTTGTCCAGCGCACATTTGGCCAGTTGCGGGGCGAAGCGCTCAAACATCTGCATGCGGCGCGCTGTTCCGGGAAAGCTTCCCGGCACATAGAACTTTTCCGCATCGCGCCACGATCCGTCTTCAGTAGCGATGGGTTCTAGGAACGAGTAGCGGTGTTCGATGGCGGACAGGCGCGCCATGCGACGAAAAAGTTTGCGGACCGTGCCTTCAGCTAGCATGCTTTCAGCAAAATCAACAAATGGCCTGTGGACGTCGTGTTGGGGGACTGCCGTCGCAATGCGGTTGATGTGCGCGATAGTCATGGTCGTCCTTCCAAGGAGACGGTGTTCGCCATATACATTTTTAGATGCAGCCTTCCGGGAATTGTCATCCCAATGTCATTGTTTGGCTTAGGGAGCTATTTCAGGTTCAGGAAACTAACTGAAAAGGGCGTCGTCCCAGGACTGCTCTTCATCCCACATGGGCGTCGGTTCAAAGTATCCAGTACCGGGTTTCAAATGTCGCTTTAACTCATCGTCATTCAGTGTAATCCCCAGGCCCGGGGTTTCCGGGACTTTGATATAGCCCTTGTTGACAATCGGTTTTTCAATACCCGTGACCAGGTCTTGCCAGAAAGGCACATCAAGCGAGTGGTTCTCCAGCGCGAGAAAATTGCGCGTCGCAGCGGCGCAATGGACATTTGCCATGCAGCTTACCGGTGTACCGGCAAAGTGCATCGCCATAGGTACCCCATGGCGAAAGGCCATGTCGCCGATCCGGTGGGTTTGTAGAATACCGCCGGAGGTGGCAAGGTCCGGGTGGATCTTGTCGACAACGTGGTTTTTGCAGAGGTTCTCGAAGTCAGCAAACTCGTAGATATCTTCGCCGGTGAGGGTGGGTGTCGGACTTGCTTCCGTGATCTCCTTTAATAGGTCGGTGTAGAACCAGGGAATAATATCCTCCATCCATTCCAGATTGAATTTCTCAAATGCTTTGCCGAGCCGAATGGCAGATTTCACGCCGATGTGGCCGAGGTGATCTACCGACAAAGGCATGTCGTAGCCGATGTTATCGCGCACTGCGGCAACATACTCGCATAACCGGTCGATACCTTTGTCGCTAACTTCGGTCGCGATGAATGGATGAGGTTGATTCCGCAGTTCCCATTTGTCCATTCCGGACGGCTGCATCACGGTGTCAGGGATCCCTTTAAGCATGTTGATGCCGAGGTCCATCTTCATCCAGGTAAGTCCGGTCTCCTTGCGTTCTTTGGCGCGCCGCCCATATTCCTTTGGATCCATCGACTCAGTCGTGTCGGCATAGATGCGGATCGTGTCGCGCCACTTACCCCCAAGCATCTGGTAAATCGGTATGTTGTATACCTTGCCCGCAATATCCCACAATGCCATCTCGACAGCGCAAACGCCGCCTGCCTGGCGGGCGCCGCCGCCAAACTGGGCGATCTTCTGAAAGAGATAGTCGATCCGCAGGGGATTCTCGCCCATGATGCGGTTCTTGAGAACCATTGCATATTGTGGGCCCGCGACATCGCGAACTTCGCCGAGTCCATACACGCCTTGATTGGTGTCGATACGAATCAGGACGCAGGGGCTCGGCCCCGGCTTGACGATCACGGCATAACGCATGTCGGTAATCTTCAAAGCCGATGGACTGGAGGCGGGGTTTACGTTCTTGATTTCCGCCTCCGCAGCAGCGGCCACCGCAGTGTGGCCAAGGGCGCCGCCGGCCAGCACGGCCAATGAGGATTTTAGAATGCGGCGACGATTGAATTGAGGCGTCTTTGCATCGGACATTTCGGCTTCTTCCTCTCCAGGCTGATCTTTGCCATTTCATATTACTCCTGTCGTCAACTGTGGCATTCAAGCGGTGATTGGTTCTCACGGCCCTGAATTGAACGTGTAGACGAGAGGGATTGCTTTGTGCAAGAATCCGTAACCACAGTCCTTTTATGTTTCAAAGGCGGCGCAGAGCACGACGAAGGAGAGCGTCCAATTATGAAATCCGTCATTTCGCGGAGAAGTCTGATTAAAGGATTGGGAGCGACAGCCTTGGGGCCCGCGCTGGTTCCTTTGGCAGCAGCCGCGCAGTCTGAAACCAAGCCCTGGTGGCTTGGGGACGGTATGCCACAGGAGAGTGCCGGCACGCCGAAAATCGCCCTCCCCCTGAACGTGGAAAGCATAACCGACGAGGCGGTTCGTGGTCGCGTGCAAATCGGAGTCTATCATGTGTTCTCCGGCGGTCCGCCAATACCATGGACGGCGGGTAAGCTTCAACCAATTGTTGACAAACTCAAGGCGGGGGGTGTGTCGCTGGGCAATCTAATGATCGGCGGCTTTCCCAACTCGATCTACGGCCGGCCGGGACGGGACGAAGAGATTGAGAAAGTAAGGCAATCGATTCAAGCTGCAGGTCAGGTTGGCCTGCCAGTTGTTGAATACAACTTTTATGCGCACCGCGCCATTGAGGGTTATTACGAAGAGACAGGCAGGGGTGGGGCCGGGCTGTCAGGCGTGGACTACGAGCGGATGAAAGGCCTGCCGCCCCTGCCCGAAGAAGGGACGCACTCCCTCAACGAGATTTGGGCTAACATCACTTATTTTCTAAAGGCCATTGTTCCGGTTGCGGAGAAGGCTAATGTGCGGCTGGCACTCCATCCCAACGATCCGCCATTTCCACTTAGCCGCGGATCGGAGCAAATCATGGCAACGCTCGCGGGTTGGAAGCACCTGATCGAAATTGTGGACAGCCCAGCGAATGGCATTACTTTCGATTGCGGCGTGACGCAGGAGATTGGTGAAGATCCGGTTGCGGTCTGCAATTACTTCGGTTCCAGAGACAGAATTAACCACATGCATTATCGCAACCCGCACGTGTCCAAGCCTTATGTGAAATATGTCGAGGGCTTTATCGACGAAGGCGACGTGAACATGTTGGCGGTGATGCGGGAACTGATCAAGGTGAAGTATACGCGGGAGCTCAACCCGGAACATCCGCGCGGCATCGATTACGATCGGGTGCGGGGACCCATTCACGGCTACCCGGGGGGTGGCGGGTACGGTGGGGACCTCTACGACGTTGCCTATGCGAAGGCAATGCTGCAGGCGGCGCTGCTGCTGGAACGAAGTTAGGTCAATCTTGGTCCAGTCAAACCTCAACGGTCCGCATGGGACTTTGCCTTGGCTAACAGTGCGTCAAACTCGCTGCGCGTCATCTTCAACTGATCGGGATGAGCGTCGATCCACTTTGCCAGGCCGTCATACTTTTCTACCGTCCATCCACCTTCAAATTGAGGGCCGTTCTTGCCAAGGCGATTCAGTTCGAAGTTATAGGCGTCCTTCAGCCCTGTAAACTCGGCAGTACTTATCGCTTCCTCAGCGAGGATCGCCGGGATGAAGAGAACCCCTTCCGGCTTGGCCAGAACCAGGTCTCCAGGTAACACGACTGCCCTTCCGATACGAACCGGCACATTGATCCCAGTCAATTCCATCTGTGCCCAGGCGGAAGGATCGTAGCCGCGATAGAATCCGTTGAAGTCGGGAATCTCCCTGTTCTCCGCCTGATCGCGTATGCCTCCATCGAAGACGAAGCCTGTGTGCGTATGCGCTGCGACGGCGTTGCCCAGATTGGAACCGATCAGCGTGCCTTCGATAATCTTCCCGAATCCGTCAGCAACATAGACGTCTCCGATCTGCAGTTCATTGATAGGCCACATATTGGTTCCACGGACTCGACCTTCCGCTTTACCCTCGGCTGCAATGGCCTTGGCCATATCCGGACGTGTGGGCATGTACTGCGCTGTGAGCGCACGACCCGCAAAGGGCTTTTCGATGTGGAGAGCTTGCCAACCTGCCTCAAATTGACAGTTATATCCTTTTGCGCCGAGAAACTCCCACACATCTTCAATGCTCATGTCGACGGCTCGTTTGAGCAGCGAGTCAGGCAACCTCGGCCGCCCATCGGGGAATCGATCGCCTTTCCAGTCAGAAGTATAGAAAAGGATCTGATCGCGCGTCATTTTCACCTGGCTGAACGCAGGTGACGTTATAAGGAGTACACAAACCAGTAAAGTCGCCCCAATCACTTTTCTCATGTAACTCTCCGTCTTAAAATTCAAGTTTGCGTGACGCGCTTGCCAATTACTTTCAGGACTTGGCTTCTGCTCGGTCTTTCAACGCTTTCATGTAAGCAAATCCGTAAGCCTGTTCGGCGTAATGTCCGCCGATTACCAGAGGCGTGTGGTCAAGAATTACGATGCCGTCGAATTTGACCTCTACCAGGGCCTCCATGATCTTGGACATGTCGTAATAGCCGTTATCCATGAAGGTCTCGACAAAGTGTGGGAGAGGTGCGCTCACGTTGCGAAAATGAATCTTCCAGATCTTCTCCGCGCCGAAGTACCGGATCATCTCCGCGGGGTCCTTGTGCATGAGCTTAGGACCTCCTTCGTTCCAGCACCCGCAGCACAGACAGATTCCGATATTGGGACTGTTGGCAATCTCCATTGCCCTCTTGTAGCCCTCGAAATTGGAGAAGATGCAGCGCGGAACTCCGGCCAGTTCCGGCACCGGCGGATCATCGGGGTGAATCCCGATTCGTACATTGTTTTCTTCCGCGACAGGGGCCACCTGTTTGATGAAGTAAGTGTAGTTATCCCAAATTTCCTCTTGCGAGAATTTGCGGCCGTGGGAGAGCGGCTCATAGAATTTCTTGTCCATCCATACGCCCACCTTGTTCGGGCTCGCCATATCGAATTCGCGAGCGGCGGAACCCCGGATCACGGCTGTGCCGCTGCTCCAGATGCCATTGCCCATATGTGCGTAGGTGGTGTAATAGATGCCGGCTTGTCCCAGGTTGCGAATGTATTGCTTGTACTCATCAATCTTCTGATCACGGCCAGGAAGGTTCAAAGTAACTTCGGGCATGTTATGCACATCGGTATTGCCAATGTTCCACACGGTGATTCCCGCATCGGCATAGCGCTTCTTGATCTGGATGAAACCGTCAGCCGTGCGAAGATCCGGAGGCGATTGGACGCTTACGTATTCGGCGCCAATCTGTTTGAGGAAAATCAGCTCATCGTCTGTGGGCCGGGGCGACGTTTGCGCGCACAACTTGATTCCGGGAGCACTCTTGTGCACGGCTGCGGAGGCAGAGGTTGCCGAGGGCATGAATGCAGCGGATGCAAGTGCTCCCCCAATCGCCAGTTTGACGAACTCTCTCCGGTCCGGGTTAAACGCGGTCGCGGTGTTCGATGTTCCCTGAGCCGAAAAAGAACTTGTCATATCGCTTCTCCCTGGTTTGGTGTCTCAGAGCTTCGTTACCTTGCCTGAGACGGCGTCTGGGGTCGTGAAATCTGCGGAAACGAGCCCAAAAGGAGGTGTTTTCGGCTCAAAACTGGCTGAAATCAGCCGGTCATGTTTACCGATCAGTTAATACGGTAAATCTGTAAGATATTCAGTATTATAGACTTAACAAAACGAATGAGCCGAAAAGGAGGCTCAAAAAGGAGGGGGGGTGGGGGGGAGGCAGAATTTTTAGGGCTTCGGCTCGAAATTCACGGGCGACGAGGGCCCAAGCGGGGGCCGGGAATGGGATGGATTCGGCCAAGCCGGGCCCGGCCATCGGTGTTTTGGTCATCGTGAGAATCTCCTCTATGGATAGTGTGCGCCAATCGAGCGTAATCCTACGCAACAGGTGAAGTGGAGAATGGTGGGTCGCGGTTCGTGGTCTCCCACCCGCGACGAGCAAGTATACCTCAGCGGGTTGCAAAGGCCGCTCTTACTGCTTGATCACAGTGCCGTCGCGAAGCCGAACCTCTCCCCAGCCTCCATTGAGTGGGCCGGCTGTAAATGGCGACTTGGCAGCTTCCTTTTCGTCGATCTCGATGCCCCATCCAGGCTTCTCATTCACCCATAGATAGCCGTCTTTCATTTGCGGACAGCCTTGGAAAATCGCCTGGGTCCGGTCGTTGAATGGAGAGTATTCCTGAATGCCGAAGTTATAACTTACCAGATCCAAAGTTACATTGGCCATGTGGCCAACCGGCGAAACATCGCCGGGTCCGTGCCATGCGGTTTTGACGCCGAACTGCTCGGCGAGTATGGCGATCTTGCGGGCGGGACTGAAGCCACCAACCTGCGATACATGAACCCGAATGTAGTCGATCAATTGTTCTGCGATAAGCGGCTGCCATTCATGGGGGCTGTTGAAAAGCTCGCCCATGGCGATGGGCGTAGCGCAATTCCGGCGAATCTGGCGAAAGTAACCCAGGTCTTCCGGCGAAAGCGGGTCTTCAAGAAAGAACATTCTGTACTGCTCGGCCTCTTTGCAAAATTGGACGGCCTGATTCGGCGTGAAGCGCTCATGCATATCGTGCAGCAACTCCACCTCATCGCCCAGTTCGCGACGGCAGATTTCCAGAAGCTTCAGCGAGCGGCGCATGGCGTAGGCGGGCTCGAAGAGCGGCCCATCATGAAGCGACTTAAGCCGGTCGCCATCCTTGTGTGCGGAGCCGTAAGCAGCCATTCCCGGGACTCCAACCTGGACACGCACTTTGCGGAAACCCTGCTCCATATATTTCTTCGCAATATCGACGACATCCTGGAAGTCAGGGCCGCTGGCGTGCGCGTAGCAATCGACGGCTTCGCGGCATTTTCCGCCGGCCAGTTGGTAAACAGGCATGCCGGCTTGGCGACCCTTTATATCCCAAAGCGCCTGATCGATGCCGCTGAGAGCGTTGTTGAGAACCGGACCATTCTTCCAATAGGAACTGTCGTAGCAGGACTGCCATATATCTTCAATCCGGTCGGTCGCCTTATTCAACAGGAAGGGCTTTAGATATTTTTCGACAGCCGGCTTAACGAGATCTGCACGCTGAGTGAATGTCGCGCAGCCATAGCCATACAGTCCGGGCTGGTCCGTAGTGATCTTGACCACGGTGAGGCGCACTCCATCGGGCTGGCATTCAATCACGCTGATATCTCTGATCCTCGGCGGCGGCGTTCCCCTTGTTGCGCGCGCAACTTGCTCGTCTGCATTGGTGATTCGCGGAGCAAGGGCGAGCGCTCCCGCCCCTGCGATTGACTTCAACAAACCACGCCGTTCGATAGACATTTGAGAACCCTTTCCCGATACGCTCCGCAATTGGTGAGGCAGAGGATGGAATCGCAATTCTACGCGACTGCACTCCAACTGAGTCACGTTTGACGGACACTCCTCCACAGCTTGCGCACGAGGGGAAGGAGTACCACATAAAGCAACGCCGTAGTCAGGGCGCCCAATGCCAGCCATGCAACGAGCGCGTGAATCGTCACTACCCATAACACTTGAATCGCATACCAAATTCCTGTTTGAATGGCTGCCGCGACTCCTTGCAACGAGACTGCATGAGTGTCCGCGCCGAAGACCCACGCACCTAGTTTAAGAAAAGGAATCAGCAGAATTAATTGAAGGGGATAGACCGCTCCGTTGACCAATTGAATTGCGGGAAGATTCAAGCGGAACACGGCGGCCGCCAGCGTGCACAAGAGCACAGTGGAGCCTAGTACCGGCGTGATGCCGAGTACGATGCCCAAGGCGATCGTCAACGAGATCTTTTCCGGCGAAATGCCCTGGCGCAGAAGCCGGGAGAAGGGCTGGAGCCAACGGTAGTTCGTCACTAGGTTCGCGCTCGTCAAGGTGATGGGATCAGTTTACGAGATTGCAGGGAAATTCCGCGGAGACTGGAGGACGTCGGCTAAAACCGATCCCAGTGCAGGACATCCGCCAATGCCCGCTTTTCAACGTTCGGGCATTCGTCTGAATATCCGAACGCGACGATGGCGAAAAGCCGGCAGTCTGGAGGCGCTCCAAGCGCTTTGACCACCGCCGGGCCGTACGGCTGCCCGGACGCTGCCACCCAGCACGAGCCGATGCCGCGCGCAACAGCGGCGATGAGCATGTTCTCTGTGGCTGCCGCGCAATCCTCAATTGCACAGTCGGATTCCAGCGCCAACACCACAACAGCAAAAGCCGCATCAGCGACAAACTCCGCGTGGCCCAGCAGGGGCGGAATCCGGCGCATATCTTCCCTGACCGTGAGGACGACGAAATGCCACGGCTGGGCGTTCATTGCAGTTGGCGCGAAGCGAGCGCAATCGATGATCTCTTCAATTACCCCGCGCTCAACGGGTTTTGCAGTGTAAGCGCGGATGCTGCGGCGAGTCCGCAAGATCTCAATGGCATCTTTCATGGAATAATCCTCGAATCAACAAGCCAAATCAATGACGGGATACTTCAATCGGTGGTCTGTAACAGTGAAAGTGGATGAGCTACAGGCCAGCTTAGCTTCTTATCCTACGCCTGGTGCGCCCCGTTGCGAATCGATGACGCAAATGGAATGGATTCGGAATCAAGACCGGCTCTTAGCGGTAACATCCCAATTACCCGTTGCACGCTGTCGCGCGCGTGTTACGAGTCCGCCGACGAGTAGGTGCCGGCTTAACTGCGGAATTCGCGGCTTAATTGCAGGGAGACTACATTCTTTCCGCCAGCAAGCTCAGGCCTGTTGTGCCTTGCTTGGGGTGATCAAATGCATCCATGATGGCGAGTAAATCCTTTTTTTTATTTTCGGGAAGATTTGTTGCCGCGGGCAGCTTGTTTTCATTCAAGACGCCGCTCGCTTCTCCAAATGACCACTTGTCGGCGGTATCGGCCATCTCCGGGGAGAGTGCTGCGCGGGCGCGGTTGTACTCATTCAGGGCAGCCACCATATGTTGAAAGTCCTGCTTGCTTGAGGGGTCATTCTCGGCATATGAAATCCAAAATCGATAAAAACCGGCGATTGCCTTGGTCATATTATCGGCCTCAGCATGTTGCTCGACGATTGCCAGCCATTCGAGCCCTTGCTTGCGATCGTTGTTGAGTACCGCGGCTTCCACTCCGTCCAACTGTAAGTCGATATCATCCGAAGGCTTGGCCAAGGCCTTCCTGGCAGCCAAGTAAGCACATTTCACGTCCAGCAAATTCTCTCCGCACACAAACAGGATGCCGCGAGCGGCAAAGTGGTCACCGTTATTCTTGTCCAGCAAATTGGAAAAAATCAGCTTCGATTCAACATCGTTATCCAGTAGGTGGTTCACGTCCATAAAATCCTGATAAAAATTTGTATTTCCCTCGACGACCAGAGGTTTAACTCGCGCGTAGGTTTCTCTCAGCATCCTCTTTCTCTCGGGATCCTGGTTTTGGAGCGTTTTCGCCCACGCAACCTGGACATCCGACAAAACCACTTTGCTCAGTTTCTGGTCGTCTAGCTTCTCATCCTCAACGATCTTCTCTGCCTTCATCGCAAAGGCGTAGGCGGCGTCGAAATTCTTCCGCCGGGAACTGTCCACCGCCTGCAGCCGCGCAAACCAGTTCCGCGTGGAAGCGCTCAACTTTTCAGGCGAAAGGCCGTCCAATTTCGACAGGTACCCTACGGCAAGCTGAGGGTCCGAGTACAGGAGTTGGGAGGCCGCAAAGGCGCACATCTGTGCATACTCCTCAGTTAGCGGGAAAGTGTCCTTCGCAGTTGCAAGGAGATTGGCAGCGCCCTGAAAGTCAGGTGGCTTCAACTTGGGGATATCTTCCCCAATGGCGCTTCGAATGGTTTCCGATTTAGGGTTGTGACCGAGGCCGTCAAGCAACAACTTGATTGCTCCAACCGGATTCGTGGCAAACAGGATTTCGGCCTGACTGACATAGAGATAAGACTGACTCGGATTACGCTCCAGTGACTTTGCATAGGATGCAGAGGCAGCCTGCTTATCTCCGGTCCGGGTGTAGACATCGCCGAGCTGATTGAGAGCTTTGATAGCCAATTCGCGATTTTCGGGCTTGGCGGCCGCGTCGCACATCTCGATTACGTGCTTGAATGTTGCGACAGCGTCTGGATATTGCAACGCATTGGATTGTGCCAATGCCAGAAAATAGAATGTGTTTGGATCGGGGGCAGGCGACCTCCTTGAAGCCGCGCTCAGCAGCCTCAATGCCGCCCTTGGATCCGACCGGCAGCTTCGCGGCTGGCCTATGCATAACAGTTGCTTGCCATCTTCGAGTAACTTATCCGGCGCGGCTGTTTCCAAATAGTCCTTGGACCCGAATCGCTCGCCGATGACTTCGGATGACAACATGTCGAAGACGGATTTGCTGGTGCTACGGAGAAAGGCCGGCACATCGTCTGCGTGGCCGCCCGTAATAAGCGGCTTTACATTTTCTCCCCAATGGATCTTTACATTGGCATCAAGAGACTCACCTGCTTTTGACAGATCCCCCTCTATCACGACGGCGGTATCCGGGCTATCTGAAAGTTGAAAGCCAGGGTGTTGTGTCATCTCCAACTTAAGCTGCTCAGTAAGCTGCGCCGCAATAGTGTCCAGCTTTTTGCCGGAAGGTTGTATGTCCGCAACCCTGACCTGAGTTGTTGGGAGCAATCCTTCGAGCTTATAAACCAGAAACTCAGTGAGAACAGTAATCTGCTCCAGAGCTCGACCGGGTACAAACACCGCTTGCTCAGATGTAACTGGCTCGAGCGTCTTGTTCCGGCATCGTTCCAAAACGCCGGTGACCTTGATATCCGCGGAACTGAAATTGATGGAGCCGGACAATTGAAAGAAATCGCCGGGCGGGCGGGAACCAGCGCCTGAAGTACTCTGGCTGGCAGTGCTTACCCCAGCATCCTGGCTGGGAGCGCTTACCCCGGTATTGCTTGCTTCGCCACAAGGCGGTGGAACATCCGTGCGCACAACGTCAACCATGGGCATTTCCAGCAACTGGAGGCGCATCAGTTCCGGAGTGAACACGGTGAGTTTTGCAAAGTGGGGATCGGAGCCGGTTGTGGTGAAGTCGACAACGTAAACCCGCGGAGGCTCGGGAGCAGGGGCAGGTTCCTGCGCCCCGGCCCTCATGGCGTAGACATTGACCAGAGCCAGGCTCCAGCAGACAATCTCAGTGCGCACTCTGATGTTGTTGATCATGAATCCAAAGCAAATAGCTCGCGTTTTTTGACAGGCAAGAACGTGTGTAATACCAGTTGTCCTTCTTTGCCGTTTGGTTCTTGAGAGGGGTGTTGTGTGCAACCTTGGAATCGGCGATGGTCGGTTTCTGTAGAATCGTGGTAAGTAAAATGACCCCGTTTGGAGTAGTCTCCTCCCTCATACTGAGTTCCTCGCAAGGGTTGGCTTGGAGGCAGTCCCCCGGGTCCCTTTCCAGGATCCTTTCTTGTGGGATGCCCGACTCCTTTATTTTCGCGACTAAGTCGTTGTGTTGATTCTGGTCGTGGAGATCCTTGGTTTCGCCGCTCTTTTCGTCAACCGTGATGTAACCGCCAAAGTAATACCGCGGCAGGTTTGGATGCGCCCCGGTGGAAGCGCTCGGCGTATCGCCAGTCGAGGCTGGCGCGCTGGCTTCAAGGGCCGGGGTTGACGCTTCCGGGTTCGCAATCCTCGCCGCGGCACCCGAGCTTCTCGCCGGGCTGGCGAGAAACAAAACCAGTGCGAGAACACCGCATACCGTAGCTGAGAAAAGACTTTTCATGTTGTGCTCATCGGGTTGCACACGCCTTCAGAAAATCTATCTCCTCTCCCATTTTCTGGGGAACTGGCTGGTCAGCCAATCGCTTGCTGCAACCTTCAACGGTAAGAACGAAATCGTACTTATCCCTCGGGAGGTGAATTGTCGGACTGCCGTCATTTGAAAAAGCCTCACTCCAGGAGTACATTGCCGCATCTCCCCCACCTGAAACAGGAGTGAGGCTGCGCTTCAATCCTGTTATACGCATTGCCGGCGCGTCCTTGGCAAAAACCTCGATTTTTCCTGACTCCTTGGGTGAAGCAATTTCGACCGCCTCCAGTTCATCGAGCCGCATTGGCGATAGTCCCAGCCAGCGGAATCGTGAGAGTGTCCCCTTCAAAACCTGTAAAGCCGTGATGGGATAAACCGTGGACGTGTTCCCGACTTGAAGGCTGTACGCCAACGGCTTATTCAGCTTTATGAAATGGCGATCAGTGTCATTGAACTCCGCATCCACGAATTTGTCGTTCTCCATAACCTGCACGTGTGCAGTTGCAGGATACAAATCGACATAAAGGCTATAGAAGCGCATCTGAATTACGAGCAACAGAGGAAGCAAAAAAAGGAAAAACAGTCCGAATGACTTCTTGGCGGTGTGGCCTAAAACCCAGTCCCGGATTTGCTCGAAATAAGAAACCAGCAGAGTTCCGCCGACAATAGGAATCAGTTGAGCAAGTCGCGGTATTACACTGTTCTTCTCGAGTTGCGGGAACAGGTCGAGAACCAGGTCATAAATCAATGACATGTCGATGGCGAAAGCAAGAATAAAGCAGAATCGCCAAAAGCTGAAAGCGACTTTGTCTTCGGGACGGGGTGACGGCTTGGTCTCTTCGCGAACTTCGCCGGTGCTGTCGACCCGCTCCCCAATGATGCTCCGCAAGGATGCGAGGAGTTCTTGCTCTCCCGGTGTTGGACTGATTGCGGCTCTTTCTGCTGAATTCACCGCCATTGCTGCACATGCTCCCCGCCCTGGAGAACATTCCGCAAATTCTCGGGCGCAACCCGAAGGATTTGTTCTTGGAGAACACCTATCGTGAATGAGTGCTTGCTTTGCTGTAAGGGTGACCTTGGCCCTTACGCAGCCTTCTCCGCCGAATTATACACCGAGCTTATGCCGGTGCGGGGTCGATTTTTTATGAGTGTTTACCAACTAATCACCGTAACCGCGAAAGGCTCGAGCACGATTTTTCCGCCGGTGGGTTTTACACTCCGCGCGGAGTCGTCGCCGGACTTTTCGTCCACCGTCAGAGCGCCTGCTTTTTCCGCATCCGGCAAAGTCAATTCAACGGAGCGATCCCGCTTGTTCACCAAAAGCAGTTTGCGGCCGGCAGGCGTAACGAAAGCTTGAGCGGCGACATCAGGCGAATCCTGCTCGCTCAGTTTTGTGTCCACCAGCGTGTCGCCAGGGTGAAATGAATCCTTGATAAGCTTCAGCACCCAAAAACGCGCGTTAGGCTTGTTGTTCTGCCAATTCATCATGCTTACGCTCGGAAACTGCGTGGGAGCGCCGATCAGTTGTGACTCGCCGATAATGTCGATCTGCAGCCTGGATAGCTCGATATAGAGATCGGCGTATAAGGCGCCGGCGAGATTCCAGTAGGCGGCTGGCGGCGGCACGTTGTCTCCGGGTTTGTTATCTGTAGGCAGAATTACCCCAAGTTCGTCCCCCGAAGTTTTTGTCTCCGGCGAAAGCCGCTTGCGTATGTTTTCGATATACCGCACCGAGTTAAGAAATCCCGCCTCCTGATCGAAGAATGTGTACTTCCAGCTATCCGGAGTCTGCCCCGCAACCGGCGCGGCATAGAAATGATAGGAGATGTAGTCCAGCGGGGCACCTGGACGGTGGTTCTTGTGATCGAGGAAGTACTCGAAGTAATTGGGCACCAGGCTCGGCGAGGCAAGAGCCAGGCCCATGAATTTCGTCTCCGGTGAGACTTGGTGAATTGCACTCACAATCGCGTCATAACGTGCGGTGTACTGCTCGGGCGTCGTTGTGTGTTCGAAGTCCACCTCGTTCAGCACTTCCCAAACCGGCAACTTGTAGTGGTATCCGGACTCGTGGCGCACGCCGTTCTCATCGCTGAATCCGCCGTTCACATACCAGCTCACCAGGCGGGCGTAGTAGTCGCCCAACTCTTTGCCTGTGGGGTCGCGAAGCTCGGTCCCCTGGGTGTAGTCCCAGTTCACCTGATTTGGATCGGCGGGATAGGTCACGGGTTTGTCGGTTTTGAAAAGCCACGCCGGCATGGTGCTGAAATTGAGCACGGCAGGATGACCTTCAGTAGCAGCCAGGAAGTCCTTGGTCATCGGGTCAATCAGGCTGAAGTCCCAACTGGTCTTCTGGGGAGTAGGCGGTTCAAGCTCGGCTACGGCCAATTTTGGATAGGGGAGCCATGGCACGTAGCGCACATAGTCGGCGCCAAGATCTTTAACTGCTTTGTAGGAGGCTGCGCCCAGCGCTTGGCCAGGCCGAAGAGGCGGATTGACCACAACTTGAAGCGTGGGCGTCGACCGCGAAACAACGGTCGTCTTGTCCCATTGAATCGTAATCCCAAGCGGCTTTTCGCAATGCGACGCTGTGGCTGAACCAATGCATGCCAGACCTACCATGAATGTAAGAAATGGACTTTTGGACATCGACTGCCGCCACTTGAAAAATGCCATGAATGCTCCTGACCACGAGATGGGTTGCCGGTTCACAAAGCGACAAACTGGTAGAATGGTGTTCGCCAACTTATACTACGCGGACAATCAAATCCGCAATTGTATTGTTTTCGGCGTCTCTGAATCGTAATGTTCCACCGTTCGCTGAAGGTGCTATCGACCCATGGCGCCGCTCTCGGCGAAGATCCGGTCGGGGTCTTCCAGGCGAATGACTTC
>OBLU010001580.1_pt1 | contig 21152 bp, 20 predicted proteins | sample 1518681 | NCBI WGS metagenome assembly OBLU01 (sample SAMEA3539304, study PRJEB22396) | soil metagenome | biome: tundra; feature: field; material: soil | place: USA | collected 2010-05 | depth 0.15 m
GCGAAGTCAGCGTTGGCGCCCGTATTCTATTGCGCGATGGACTCATCGAATTGCGCGTGCGCACCGTGCGGGGTAAAGATGTAGTCTGTGATGTTTTAAATGGCGGGACCTTGGGCGAGCATCAGGGCATCAACCTGCCGGGCACTCCTTTATCGATTCCCGCCTTAACCGAGAAGGATCGCAAAGACCTGGAATTTGGCCTGAAGCATGGCGTGGACGCAGTTGCGCTTTCTTTCGTGCGCACTGCGGCCGACGTGAACATGGTCAGGCAAATTGTGGTCGCCCTGGGATGTGATACTCCACTGATCTCCAAGTTGGAGAAACCGCAGGCCATCGATAACATCGAAGAAATCCTGGAAGCCTCCGATGGCGTGATGGTGGCGCGCGGCGACCTTGGGGTGGAAATGGCTCCGGAAAAAGTCCCGGTCATTCAGAAGCATGTGATCCGGCGCGCAGCGCAATGGCGCAAGCCGGTGATCACGGCCACGCAAATGCTCGAGTCGATGGTCGAGAACCCGCGCCCCACGCGCGCCGAAGCCAGCGACGTAGCCAATGCCATTTTCGATGGCAGCGACTCGGTCATGCTCTCCGCGGAAACGGCCAGTGGCCGCTATCCCCGCGAGGCGGTCGCGATGATGGCGCGCATTGTGGTGGAGGCCGAAAGCAACATGGGAGAGTTTACGCAGCGGCGCCGCCGCGACCGTCACGGCTTTTCCGTCGCGGAGACTATCTGCGAATCCATCGCGCATGCCGCCGAGGATCTGCCGATGGGCGCCATCGCCGTTTTCACCGAAACCGGGAACACCGCGCGTATGATTTCCAAATACCGGCCGCAGGCAACCATCTACGCCTTTACTCACAACACCACTGTGGCCCAGCGCACCAACCTTTACTGGGGCGCGCATCCTATGAAGTGCGAGCAGGCGCTTTCGGTCGAACAGATGGTTCGCGTCGCGGAGAAAGAACTATTAGACCGGCGGTTGCTCAAGCCCGGTGACGTGCTGGGAGTAGTCGCGGGCACGCGCCAGGCATCGGGTTCCACCAACTTCATGCGCCTGCACACGGTCACCCTGGAAGAGGTGACTGCCGCGACTCACACGAAAGGAAAGCGCCGCAACACGCCCCAGAAGCTATAATCGCGGGATATGGCGCACGCGTTTCTATCCATCGCAATCTGGGAGCCTTTGTCCGACATGGAGGCGGCTGCGCTCGAGACCATGCGCGAACTCAGTGCCCTCGTCTCCAGAAAACAATACGGCCGCGATCTTCTTTACCGCGGCGGCGACTCTCACTACGTGCTGCTGCGCCACTGGAGCTCCGAGCAGGCTCGGAGCGCCGCTCAGGAAGATCCCGAGGTGCTGCGCTGCTGGGCCCGCCTGGGAAACGAAATTAAAATCTTGAAAGTCTACGAGAAGCTGGAAGAGATTGGCGTATAAGCATGTCGGTTGAATCGAGAGTTTATACCGATGTAGCGGTGGACCCGTTCGTGCGCGGTTTCCTGCATCGTCCCGAAAGGCCGAACGGCCAAGGATTGGTTCTGAGTCACGGCGCGGGAGCGAATTGCCAGGCCCCACTGTTGGTTGCAGTTGCCACAAGTTTCGCCGGGGCGGGTTTTCTCGTGCTGCGCTGTGATCTGCCGTTTCGGCAGGATCGGCCCTACGGCCCACCCTCTCCGCACGATGGTAAACGCGATCGAGCTGGGCTGAAGAATGCAATCGTAGCGCTGAGGAATCTGACTGGCGGCCCTGTGTTCCTCGGTGGGCACTCCTACGGCGGAAGGCAATCGAGCATGCTCTGTGCCGAACAAGCGGAAGCGGAGCCCGAGCCAGTTCCTGGCCTGCTCCTGATGTCTTATCCTCTGCACCCGCCGCGCAAACCTGCGCAGCTCCGCACCCAGCATTTTTTCAACCTGCGCACTCCTGCTCTCTTCGTGCAGGGTACGCGCGATCCTTTTGGCTCGATCGACGAGATTGAGCAGGCCCTAAAGCTGATTCCAGCAAAGACGAAGTTGCTGACGGTTGAGGGCGCAGGGCACGATTTAGGATTCAAAGGTAAATCGAAACGAGAAGACCTGCCGGCGGCGGTCCTGTTGGAGTTTAGTACCTTATTCGACAAACGATAGAGGCGTCGCCTGGAACGCCTCGGCTATCGATCAGTTCACCCATCCGGATTTCGATCCGCCGTTGCCTTTGCGCGGCCCGTCATCCGGCGGAATGTAGTTGCCGTGTTCGTCGAACTCTACTTTGCGGTCGTGCTTTTGCATGTAGACTTCAAACTTCTTCGCCGCGCGCCGGCGCTTCCAGCGGTAGTAGGAATTATTCAATCCGTACCACCACTCCGAAATCGAAAATCGCCCTGACACTCCGCGGGCGGGCGAAAACTTCACGTAGAGGTATCCGAAGAACAAGCCACCCAGGTGCGCCAGGTAGGCGGTGCTTCCGCCGCCACTGATGGCAAAGGCCACCGTCACCACAATCAGGATCAGCACAAAATATTTTGCCTTGATCAGGAAAGGGAACGGAATCATCATGATTTCGTTCTCGCCAAACACCAGGCCGAAAGCCATCAGAATGGCAAAGACGCCGCCGGAAGCGCCGACGGTCACGGTGCCGGGAGTGCTCAGAATATGCGCGAAAGAAAGAATAATGGTTGTAAGAGAAGCTCCCACCACGCCGGTGAAGAACAGCTCGAGGAACCGGCGCGTACCCCACGAACTTTCAAACGTGGAGCCAAACATCCAGATGCCGAGCATGTTTCCGAACCAATGCCAGAAGCCGACGTGAATGAAGCTGTAGGTGACAATCTGCCAGATTGCGAAATGGAAAACCACTTCGCTGGGCACGAGGCCGAGGTTCAAAAAGACCCATTGGATGACTGTCCGGGTGCCGAACGCGGACAACCCGAGGAACACCGCTGTGTTGATCGCCAGCAGCCAGATCACCGCCCGAGTAAAGGGCGGAAAGCTCAACGTCATCTCTCGACCGCGCACGGCAACACGCTCCTTTTAGAAGTAGATACCGAACTTAGCGTTCCGGCAAGGGCACGACCGGCAAACTGCGGTGTCCCGCTGCGTCCACCGCCCTCACCGCAAAGATGACATTATCCTTGGAAAGCTTCAAAGTCGCGCGCGTCACGCCTCCGATTTGTTCCACATGCTCCCATTCCGGACTGGTGGTCGCGCGCCAGAGAATCTCGTAGCCTGAGGCCAACCCTCCCGGGGAATTCTCCCAGGTGAGCGTCGAGTCATTCTCCAGATCCTTGGCCAGCAAATGCACATTCACTGGTGGCGCCGGCGCCGATGCCAATGACGCCAGAGTAGCCGCATTCAGCCGAGCCACGTGCGCGACGTAGTCGAAGTCCACAAACTTGGGAAGGTCGCCGTATATAATTCCGCCCTCAGTGCGGATATTCTGATGCTGGTGGTGAAAGTCTTCGCGAAATTCCGTGAAGCGTACCGCGGCAAATCCCTGCTGGTTGAATGAATAATGGTCGCCGCCGCGCAAATACCGGTCCAGCCGGAACACCAGCATCGGCTTCACGCCCGCGTCGTAAGCGCGGCCTACTTCAGCGATATAGCGTGCTAATTGCCGCGAGGCAGAGTCGTTCTCCCCGCCCAGGGCGCGAATTCTCCGGACCTCCTGCTCGGTGGCGGCAGCGGGTAAGCTCTCGGAGAATACGCGCACCACGGAGTGATCCTGCTCCGCGCTCTTGTCTCCGCCAACGATGTCATTGTTCAGCACCGCTTCGACATTCCAGCCCTGCTCTTTAGCCATCTTGGCGAAATGGTGGCTGCCGTTCAGGCCCTGCTCTTCGCCCGCCACGGTCAGAAAGATAATTGTCGCGGGAAACTTCAGTTTGCTCAAAACGCGGGCGCATTCCAGGCTGACGGCGGTTCCGCTGCCGTCGTCGTTGGCCCCCGGTGCATCGCCCGTCACGTCGAGAATGTCGCTGTTACGCGAATCGTAGTGTCCGGTCACCAGCACGATGCGCTTAGCATTCTCCGCGTCCGACCCCTTCAGAACTGCATAAACATTGGTGATTTCGGTGGGCTGCGGAATGCGGTCGGCGGCCGGCTCGGTGAAAGTATCCGTCTTCACTTCCAGGCAGCCGCCGCAATCCTTCGAGTAGCGCTCGAATTCCGACTTGATCCACTGCCTTGCCGCTCCAACCCCGCGGCCCGCGCCGGTCGACGCTGGGTCCTGCGCCGAGATGGTCGAGCGCGTGCCAAAGGTTACCAGCTTCTCGATATTTGTCCGGATGCGTTCGGCCGAAACTTGCAGTAGGGCAGCGGCGATCCGCGAATCCACAGGCATGGGCTCGGCAGCGCTGGTTTCAGAGGCTATAGTACTTGCGTGGCTTTGAGTTGACTCCGGCACGCTCAGGCTGAACAATATCGCGACAGCCGATGTCGCGACGGCCACACACCACGATTTGTTTTTCAGGGCTGAAATCATGTAGGCTCCGGCGGACGAAATGTCAAGCTTGGCGGCTAGTTTAGGCCAAATTATAATCTTCCCCTCTACAGCAATCGCCCCCTTGACCTGCGGCGGGGGAAGAATCTAAATATTATCAGTAGTATCTAAGGATGATATCGAATGGAAGACGATATCGAGTGGAAGCGGAGGAATCATGGTTCTTTGTCCTGAATGCGAAACCGATCTGAATGTGGAAGAAGAAGAAGTCGACGAGGGCGAGATCGTCTCTTGTCCGGAGTGTGGCACCGACTTCGAAGTAGTCACAACCAGTCCGCTGGAGTTGAAGGCGGTCGAAGAAGGCTATGTGGAAGAAGAAGAGGAAGTGGAGACGGAAGACGGTGACGACGCGTAGCGCCGGAGGTTTTCACCCGTCTGTACGCTGGTCCTCTTTTTTCCTTCTGCTTTTGCTTGTCTTCTCCGCACTGGGGCCGCACTTCTCGCAGGTGGCCAGCGCGTCTTCCGCTCCCAAGAAGCTGAGGCCGACAGATCCTTATGCGCTCATCTTTGGCACGGTCTGGGGACCGGACGATCATCCGGTTTTCGGGGTGAAGGTCATGATCCGCCGCGCGTCCGACAAAAAAGCCAAGTGGGATCTCTATTCCGACCATCACGGCGAGTTCGCCTTGCGCGTCGCCGCCGGCAAGAATGACTACATCGTGGGGGCCGATCTCAAGGGCGTGAAAACTCAAGATGGCCAAACCCTGCACCTCGTCGCAGAGGTTCCGGTTCACGTAGAGTATGATGAACGCGTGGATATTGGATTACATCTAGCCCGATAGCTCCACGTCGAGTAGGGCAGTAGCAAGGAAGAGGAACCAGACCAGCATGATTCCCAGATTATCTTTCAGGCACGCACTGTTTGCGTGCGCGCTCCTGCTCGCGCTCTCCGTGACCGGCACCGCCCTCGACAAGAAAGACAAGCCCCAAGGCCGGCTCCTTTCCGGCAAAGTGCTCGATCAGCAGGATAATCCCGTGGTTAGCGCCGTCGTCTACCTCACCAACACGCGCACCCACGCGGTGAAGACCTACATCGTCGGACAGGATGGCACTTACCGTTTTCCAGGACTCTCTACCGTGGATTACGAAGTCTACGCCCAGTACAACAGTCACAAGAGCGACACCAAGTCCGTCAGCCAATTCGACGACCGATCGCAGGTTTACATCGACCTTAGGATCGATACGCACTGAGAAGCGCCCGTCTCCTTAATTCTTGGGCGCCTCGCCCTTGGGCTTCAATCCCAGGATCACCAATTCCTTATACGAGGCCACGAACACTTTTCCATTGGCCACTACCGGGATCAGGTTCGTGTTGGCGCCGTTCGTTACCCACGTGCCCGCAGTTCCCAGGAAAAGCTGCTCCATCGTGGTTCCGCCCGCATCCGGTGAGAAGGCGTAGAGATAGACCGTTGTCAGCTTGCCCGTCGGCCGCGAAAGCGCCCAGATGACGGGGTTGGCCGTGCCGTTGGAGGAGACGCTGGTGAAGAAGCCCGTCCCTACGGTATTCAGGGTTGGAGAACTGATGACCTTGTTCAGCGACGGAGCATGCGAAGTCAGCAGCTTCCAAACCATGATATTGCTGCCACCGCTGCTCACCACCCTTGCCGCGTTATCCCTGGGATCGACGAAATAAGACTGTCCGCACCAGCAGGGACCGATCGTGTAAGTGCCGAGGACGTTGTTCGTTTCCGTGGAGAATCCGCCGAGGTTGTCTTCGTTCATGAAGAACATGGATCCCATTTTGCCGGCGGCCACCGCCAGATGCGGAGTGGAACCGGGCTGGTCGGGAAGAACCATCACTCCTCCCGCGCCGAAATCCTGATCGTTTTGATCCAGATACGCGACGTTGCTGGGAGTGAATAGATCCAGTACCGTGGTCAGATCGGACGACACCTTCACCACGCTCTCCTGAATGTTGGTTACACCATCGTAGGTGGTTCCTGAAGGATCGGAGTTGCTGGTGACGAACAAGATGTTGCCCGAGTCGTCGGCGGCCGGTCCGTAACCAGACATCCAGATCGCGGAGAGGAAATAGTCTTCGGGCGATGTGGCTTGCGTGTCCGTGAGCTGGTTGCCGCCCAGGGGAGCCAAAGTTCCAGTCTGCCACCCCAGCAGCCAGCCGCGTGACAGATTCGGCGCCTTATCGCAGAAGCTGCCAAAGGCTGCATAAACATTGCCATTGGCCAACAGCAGCGCAGGGCGCTGACGATGATAGGTCGCGTTGAAACTGTCTGTGGTTCCGTCGGTGAGGGTGTGCGAACCGGTCACCAACTGGGGCGTCACTTTGTCGGTAAGGCTGCCCAGATCGAGAGCATGAACAAAATATGCGGGGGCGGTCGATTGCTGAGTATAGATGACCGCGTACAAAGTGTTGCTGCTGAGGTCAATCACCGGGGTCGAGTTGATGCCCACGTCCGGATTGTAGATGTGGCAGCCCAGAGGTTTCACCACCGGCGGGCCGAAGTTCGGCTTCAAAAGCACCGCACCGCTCGTGACATCGACAGCGTAAATCGAGTTGTTGTCGGTGGCCACGTATACCACGTCGTGAGTCGTTCCCTTGAATTTGCCCGCCGTGATATTTACGCCGGGCACGACCAGTGGCTGGGCTTCGACCTGGTCGTCCAGCACAATGGTTTTCAGCACGCCAAAAGACGAACTGTGGACGGTGGCCGGAGTGAGGGCAGTTTCCTGGGAATTCCAACCCGTACGGTAGTTGTCGTAGTGGTGGGTGGTGACCGAAACCTGCGCCGTGCAGACAAGGCTGCTGGCCAGAGCCAGGATCAAGACAGAAGCCGGGTGGAAGAAGCGGTTCCTGGGGCAGCGAAACTTTGGGTAGCGCAAAATCGGGCGATGCAACATGGGTCGTCTGCTCCTCAAACTATTGCGGCAAGGGTACCAGTGGCTGGCTCGGGGGAGAGACCTGAAGGAGTGTATTGCGCCAGACCCCGCTTGTAAAGCGGATCTTGGCGCCGGGATCTTAGCGCAGTTCCGGGGCGGGCCCAAAAGGGTGCGCTTCGATCGGGCGGAGCCAGCACTCCGTCATAATAGCTGCGTCGAAGCATCCCAGGCCGTTGAAGACGCCAAACCGCGCTCGTTCGACCTGGGCGCGCCACAGCCGAGGGTCAACCCAGCCGCGGGACACAAGACGGGAGTCTTTGGTTAACATTCGCTGCCAGGTTTCGTTCTTCATCTGCTCCCGTTCCCTGAGCTGCTGATCGCTGCCTTTGGTCATGCGTGTCCGGACAGCCTCAGGCAGACGATCGGCGAGTGCCCGCCGCTGCAGGATACGATCATTCCTCCCCCAAGCACGGAGAGAGGGATCGAGGCTCAGCATAAACTCGACCAGGGGCCTGTGAAATAGAGGATGACGTGTATCGGCGGTGAGGTGCAGCTGGAAAGCCGAGTTTGCATCGATCGCCGCCATCCGGTAAATGCATTCCCACAGATATTGCGTGCCCGGCTCGCGAACTCGCGGAGCCGTTTGGGGGCCCATCGAGCTGGTGAGCCCGACACCGCGCGTTATTACAGGAGAACAAAAGGAGAATATATCTGCCCCGCCCATTGAGATTCAGCGTCAACGCCATCCGGCGGCAGCGTCCTTCTCTACTTTGATATTTATTATTTCCCTTATTTCGCTACGCTCCAACCGCTGGGGGCGACATCTCCGGCTGACTCGCTAAGAGTAAAGTCATGCAACTCTTATGGGCTTTCCGGGTTCAATATGTAAGGATGTTCTTGTTTGGAGGAGACCTTGAAAGTAATGAGATTGTTTCACAATAAGAATCGCTGTGGCTTAACTGCGGGCGCGATGTTAGCGGGCTTGATCTTGATGGCCGTGGCGGCTTGTGCCCAAGAGGGCGCGATGAGTCCTTATCAGGACGAACAGGATGGCGTCAGCGCCGGCGGCAAGTGGATGGAGTTCCGCTCGGAAGATAAAATGACGGGCGCGAAAAAAGTCCGCTTCGAACTGCTGGCAAACAACTACCTTCGGCAAGATCCGGATTACAAACCGCGGGTCGAGGTGGTATGCACCAACGGCAAGTATCAGTATGCCGACTTCAATATGGGCGGCCGGCTGGGGCGGCCGGACTATCCGGGCTTCTGGGGGCAGCCGAAGATGGAAGTCATGGTCCGTATCGACGGCAGCCACGACCACAAGGGCTGGAATTGGGTACGCGGCCGGTTCCTTTCCATGGACAAGGGCACGGTTCGGGGCATCATAGGCGCCCAGGTATTCAATCTGGAAGTGAGAACGAGGACTGGTCCGCAGATTGCCGAGTTCTCGCCTGCAGGGTTGAATCTGGATGAGGTAAAGCACGTCTGCGACCTGACTCCGCATAAGCCGTAGCGGATTTATTTTGCGGGTGAAGGGCTGGGCCTGCGGGCTCAGCTCTTTCTTATCTCCAGCGTGGAATTGCGTGACCCGATTTACATGACGGTGGGCGCTGCCCCGTCAGTTACTTGCGTGGCCGACCGGTCTGCTGTTTCACTGGAATCATCCTGCAGCAGGGAGGTCGAGTCGACGATGGGCGGCAACGTAATTCAAGGCGCGGTATTTCTGCTGTTTGCGGTCGGAGTGCTTGCCTACGTAGTCATCCTCTACAACGGATTGGTGCGGTTGCGCAACGATAACGACCGCGCGTGGGCCAATATTGATGTGCTGCTCAAGCAGCGTCACGACGAGATTCCGAATCTGGTGGAGACGGTGAAGGGATACATGCAGCACGAGCAGCAGACACTGGTAGCTGTGACTCAGGCGCGGGCCGCGTCAATGAATGCGGCCAGCATCGGGCAGAAGGCGCAGGCTGACCTGATGATGACAGGCGCCCTGCGCGGGCTGTTTGCGGTTGCGGAAAATTATCCGCAGCTTAAGGCGAACCAGAACTTTCTCAAGCTGCAGATGCGGATCAGCGAACTGGAAGAGCGCATCGCAGATCGCCGCGAGTTTTTCAACGACGACGTCAACACCTATAACACACGCATCGGCCAGATCCCCGAGGTCTTTGTAGCCAGCTTCATGAGCCTGAAACCGCGCGCCATGTTCAAAGTGTCCGACGAGGACCGGCGACTGGTGGAGGTAAAGTTTCAGGATCAGGGCGCGGGTGCGGCGGGGGCGTAGGCGGCGCGCTTTCCTCTCGGCCAGTTCAAAGACTAACGGAAGAGTGCATCCACCCACACCGCTTCAGCCCTGTTCTACAGCTGAAATTCCGGCCAAATAATTACAATCGATGCAAGCCTTTGCCTCGTTTCCTGCAACTAACGTACATAACGTGATTTCGCAATCGCAAGGAAATAATGAAAGGTGGATTCCGATGAACAACTTGATTCGATCGATTCTAAAGACCGCAGTTTACTTTCTGGACCAGACGGACCGCTTCACAAGCGATGTGCGGGACCGGGTTAACGATGGCGTGGACCGGGCAACCGAGCAGGTGGCTGAACTGCGCGAACAGGCTGTGGATCTGTACTCGGGCGAGGATCATACCGTCCGCAATGTGCTCACCTTTGTGGCCGGAGTAGGTGTAGGTGTTGGCGCCGCGCTGCTGTTTGCTCCCGCAAGCGGTGAGGAAATCCGCGGCCAGATTGGCGATAAGGTGCATGACATCGGCGACCGGGTGCGAGAGCGTTTCTCGTCGCGGACCTCAACTGGCACAACTGGCACCGAAGGCCGCTAGGCCTTGCAAAACTGATGGAACGGCCGGAGGCGCTCGACCTGCCTTCGCCCGCCCTAGCTGCGTCCTGGCAAGCCCAGATTCAACGCATGACCAACGACTCTCTGCGATCGCGGGATGGATCTGGCGGCGGAGGGCTACCTGTGAAAGGTTTTTCGCCGCTTGCCACCAAGTCAAGAACCCACAATGTCACTGTGTGAGCAGGCCGTAGATGTCTAGCTCGTTGCCGGTAGGGACAAAGACTCTCCCGCCCGCGATGGTTGGCACGGTGAACTTCAGAGCGTAGCCGGCCGTATCGCGAGTGCCCGCCTGTGAGCTGTTGTAAAGTTCGATGGCGACGTTGGTGGCGTCGTAGGCGTGCAGGACCGACGGAAGAGTTCCGGTGCCCAGGTCATTGTAGTTCGAGTTGTCGATGTCCCAGAGGATGCCGTTGGCGTCGCCATTGGCTGATAGCGAAGCAGTCGCGCCATGCATGCTGTAGGTTATGGTACCCAGGGTTGGCGGCGTTGTGATAGGGGCTTCGGGGTTGCTGGAGTTCCAGTTGTAGGCCCGCAGCACGTCCTGGTTGCAATGATAGTAGATGGTATTGTTCCAAAAGACTGGGGTTGAGAAAATGTTATTGTACTGCTGCGTGCCGGTTTGCACGGTCTGAATAACATGGTTCGTGTCCACCGGGGGAGGGTTATAGCCACCCATGTTGTTGCGGTTGACGACGAAGATGTTTCCGTCCTTTCCTCCTCCGACGGTCACATTTAAAGAGGAAGTGACGGGCAGCAGAATGGGTGACCCGCTGCCCAAATCTACGTCATTCGCCGCCAGGGTAAAATTGTCATCCGGCGTAAAGTAATCCAGCACAGACAAATTAGTCGGATCCAACCGCAGGAACGAATCGTTGTAACCATTTGTTACGGGGTCACCTACGCCGGCTGACAACTCATCGACTCCACTCATCAGATACAGATCGCCGGTTGTATCGTCGATCGCGGGAGCGCCACCGCCAGCCCAGAATCCGCCACCATCGCCATCCGGCGTGTCGTTGAAGATTGCCTTTTGCGCCAGGGTCGTCTTGCCGTAAGCGAGTACCCAGCCATGGCTACAACTGCCGAAGGCGATGTCGATTGCGTTAGTGACTGGATTGAGTGCCAGGCCCATCCGCTGATAGCAGTCGTTCCCGAGACTTATGTTTCCGCCTGAGCTCTCCCCGCCTGTGCCGGGAACCGATCCGGTTATATTTACGGGGCCGCCGAACTTCTCGAGTCCGGTGGTTACATCCAGCGCATGCAAGTAAAAGGGAGTGGGATCGCCCTTGCCGCCCTCCTCGGCAACCAGGTAAATGGTGTTGGTGGTTGAATCGATCACCGGCGTCGAGAGGATGCCGACAACAGGCGACACACCCGAATAATCGTTCTTGGTGACATATGATCCGAGGTTGACCTTCCACAATGGCGTCGTTTGCGCGCCACTTGCGTCGAAGGCGTAGACACTGTTGTTCTGAGTGGCCACATAAACTACGTCGTGCAAGCCGCTCCCTGGAATGCTGACCTGAGGCAGATACAACGGCTGAGCGTAGATCTGACCATCCACGGGATAGGAAAGCAGCTTGCCGAACTGAGCCTGGTTGACGTTAGCGGGCGTCAGCGTGGTCTCTTGGATGAACGCGCCGTCGCGGGCATCGTCGTTGTGATAAGTGAGGACCGCTCCGGGGCTGCCATTCATAACGGTCAGTGCGGCGTTAACGCTGACTGAGGCAGGTGCCGCGGTAGTTGCCGTTATGGTGTGGGAACCGACCGCCGATGGAGCGGTGTACAGTCCATCCGAGGTGATGGTCCCAGTGGTAGCGCTACCACCGGTAACGCCATCGACAGACCAAGTGACAGAGGGCTTGTCCGATCCTTGAATTGTCGCGGTGAATTGCTGCGTCCCAGACGGAGCGACCGTTGTTGCCGCCGGTGAAATTGTGAGGTTAATCACTGTGATTGCAGCCTTGGCGCTGCCTGAAGCACTGGCGACGCTGGCCGCGATGGTATGGTTCCCCGCCTGAGAGGGCGCAGTGTATAGTCCCGTAGCGCTGATCGTGCCGACGGTGGGATTTCCACCATTAACTTGATCCACCGACCAGGTGAAGACTGGGTTGGTCAACCCTTGAGTCGTCGCGGTGAACTGCTCCGTGGCTAACAAAGCAATGGTGGCCGCCGATGGCGAAAGTGAAAGAGTAAAAACAGAGACCGCGGCACTGGCGGTGGTTGACGGGCCGGCGACGCTGGCAGCCGTGACGGTGTGGCTGCCGGGCAGAGATGGCGCGGTATATAACCCCGCAGAGGTTATCGTTCCAACAGTGGAGTTCCCGCCACTAACGGAATCGACGGACCATGTTACCGCGGTGTTGGAGGTCCCCTGCACCGCCGCAGTGAATTGTGCCGTCCCACCGACAGGGAGGCTCACAGACGACTGGTTGAGCGTGACGCTGACTTGTGGTGCAGATTGTGTCGGGGTGGATACGCCTCCGCAACCGACTAATGTGAGAGCAATTGCCAAACCTAGACAGCGGCCAGAAATCTTAAACGGAGTGCCCATAATGGTGTTCATGTGTGTATCGCGAAACTGAAAATCAAGCTATAGATGGCTTTGGCAGCGAAACAGTTGCCGCTCTCGTTTGGGAGTAGGTATGTCCGATCTTTCAGAAATCGAGCACTACAGGCTTCACCTTAGGAAAGTGGTTGGCGGGAGGTAGAGGGTTGAGCGGTTCTTTGGACGTGCCTCTATTTGTGGGATCGGGCCAGATTTAAGCTTGAAATAGTAGGGACCATGTTTCATAATTCACCGCATGACGCTGCAGCAAGGGTGGAAAAACACGGTGGACGCGGGCGTGACGGATGCAGCGTGGGACGCGTACGACCCCGCTATCCAATTGGAGATCTCCGGCGTCTACAATCTCAAGTTTCAGAAGACCCCCGGATACCGGGCGGTTGATTGGCAACTTTGCAAAGCCATGGTCTGGATCGAGAGCGGCGGTCCCAGTTCGCCAGCCTGGACCAGCAAAGCCATCCAGATCGGAGTCACTGGCGACCCGGGGCTGGGCGTCCTGCAGCGCGGTGAGGACGGTTCCCTGCTGGTCATGAGCGACCAGCTCGCGGCCGATGTCAAGAACACGGCCCAGGTGGGCAGCGACCCCGTTCTCAATATTCGAGCTGGAATCGCTTTTCTGTTCACTCGGATGTGCCTCTCGGAATTCCGCTCGGTAGACACCGAGAATCCTCCCAAGGTCTATGACTACACGGTTGTGCCGGGCGACAATCTCAATCTTATTGCCAAGAAGGTTGGCACAACCGTTGAGGTGCTGGAAGCATTGAATCCCGGCAAGAAGAAAATGATTCATCCCAAGGACGTTCTGAAATATAAAAAGGCCGGCATTCAACGTGTCATTGTGGGATGGCGGGATTTTGCATCCATGACGACTATCGCGGATCGTTATAACGGTGGGGGCGATCCTGACTACGCTGCCAAGCTGGTTTACGTGCTGGATCTGTTCAAGAAACTTAACCGCTCGGCCCCGAAAAATCCATGAAGCGTATCCTCGTGCTTTTCTTAGGCTTGGCTGCAGCCGCGCAGGTGAGCTCGCGAGAGCAACTGTACTCCGCGTTGCTCGATGCCAAGGTGCTCAACCCGGACCGCGAGTTGGTTCATTTGTCCCATACCTGCAATCTGCACATCGATGGCGGTGAATATCCGGTTGTAGACTTGCAGGAGATGGTGAAGAGCGATACCAGCCCGCGTGGCGTCAATCGCATCATCGTTCTCGATGCGCAGTTGAAGCCGGTGCAGAAGATCGAGTACGAAAGCCATCGGCCTTTATTCTGCGTGGAGAACCGGCTTTACGTATACGGCGACCTCACCATCGACGGTCTTTTGCCGGAGGGAAACGTCCTCACGTTTTCCAAGCAGGGACACGTTGTTAAGTTGAGCCATATCGAGGCCCACGCGTATCCAGTGCCGATTACGCGCGATCGCAAGTCACCCCCGCAATAACGTTAACTACGAGCGCTGGGAGACTTTGGTGGAGGCGTGGGGCGATGTTTTCGCCTTACGCGATGCCATCCTACGCCAGCAGTCGCGCGGCATCTTTGGCGAAGTAGGTGAGGATGATGCTGGCACCGGCGCGACGGATACTGAGCAAAGATTCCATCATGACGCGGTCGCGCTCGATCCAGCCGTTGCGGGCGGCGGCTTCAATCATGGCGTACTCGCCGGAGACCTGATAGGCGGCCAGGGGCAGGTCAAAGCGGTCGCGGGCGGCGGCGATGACGTCGAGGTAAGGCATGGCTGGCTTCACCATGATCATGTCGGCGCCTTCTTCGATGTCGAGTTCGATTTCGCGCATGGCTTCGCGCAGGTTGGCTCCATCCATTTGATAAGAACGGCGGTCGCCGAATTGCGGGGCGGAGTCGGCGGCTTCGCGGAACGGGCCGTAGAATCCGGAAGCGAATTTGGCGGCGTAGGAAAGAATCGGCGTGTTGATGAAGGTGGCCTCGTCGAGCGCACGGCGGATGGCGGCGACGCGGCCGTCCATCATGTCGGAAGGGGCAATGATGTCGATACCAGCGCGGGTCAGAGAGACGGAGGTGCGGGCCAGGAGTTCGAGGCTGGCGTCGTTGTCGATTTCAAATTTGGAAACCGCGCTGGCCACGAGCGAGGCCAGCTCCTCGATAACTTTTTCTTTTTCCTCGCGGCTCCTTACCGCCAGCTCACGGCTCTTCGCCACCACTCCCCGCCTCGCACTCAAAGCATCCCTGGCGGCAACGCCCAAGGATTGGGGCGTAGTTCCCGGCTTCACGATCCCGCAATGTCCGTGGGACATGTATTCGCAAAGGCACACGTCCCCCATCAAAATTAAATCTGGTACGGCACGCTTCATGGCGCGGGCGGCTTGCTGTACTATGCCGTCGTCTGCCCACGCTCCGGTGGCGACTTCATCTTTCTTGTCGGGAAGGCCGAAGAGAATCACCGAAGGAACGCCCAAAGAATGAACCTCTTGGGCTTCTTTCACCGCCTCATCCACCGAGAGGTTGAACACGCCGGGCATGGAGCGAACTTCCTTGCGCACACCTTCGCCGGGGCAAACGAACATGGGATAGACGAAGGCGTCAGGGGTGAGTCGAGTTTCGCGCACCAGGTTGCGAAGCGGATCGGTGCGGCGAAGACGACGAAGACGGGTGACAGGAAAAGCCATAAGGCACCAGGGATTTCTGAGCGTGGCGCCGGTTCCAAAATCATAGGCAGGCGGCCGGGAATAGCCGCTCCACACCCGAATCAATTCTAGCAGGAGTGATGAGCCGGAAGGAGTTGCTGGTTATGTAGTTCGCTGGGGATAGACGCAGGAGCGGTCCTCCCCAGCAGGCGGCACGGTGACGAAAGTAATCTACTAGAACCCAAAAGCAATCTGGGAATTGCTGTTTTCATCCATAAAATGGAGGCGGATGAGTCTGTTCCAACGAAATCGCTGGTTTGTGCTCGCAGGCGGAATTACGCTCGCCTTCGCCGTGGCGTCGCTCGCGATACCGCGAGGCGCGGGACTGACCGCAATCATTGATGTTGGATATCTATTGTTAACGCTTAGCATCGGCGTGGCCATGCTGGTGAATGCGTGGTTGACGCAAGGCGCCAGCCAGCGCTTCTGGGCGCTGATGGGATCCGGATATATTCTGTGGGCTTGCAATCAAGCGGGGTGGGCCTATTACGAAGTGGCGCGGCATGCGATCGTGCCCGATCCGTGGTCCATGGATATGTTTCTGTTTCTCCACCTCATTCCGATGATCGCGGCGGTTGGATTACGTCCGCATCGCGCCGAAGGCGAACAAAAATCCCGCGTGGGTGCGCTGGACTTCCTGCTGTTGCTGGTTTGGTGGGTATTCCTATATGCGTTTGTGGTTTTCCCTTCGCAGTACGTATCGGTGAATGTGGCGCAGTACGACAGGAACTTTGGGGCTCTCTATTTGGTGGAGAACGGTGTACTGGTGTTAGTGCTGGGGATTGTTGCCCGCGGAGCCACTGCCGGGTGGAAAAAGGTGTACCTGAACCTGATGGCGGCGAGTGCTTTCTATGCCGTGGCTTCGCAGGCGGTGAACGTAGCGGTCACCAGTGGACTGTACTACACGGGAAGCCTCTACGATATTCCGCTGATCGGTGCAGTGTGCTGGATGGCGGCAACGGTGCTGAGCGCGCGTGAATGGCAGCCTCAGGCCGCGCCGCCCAAGAGCGGTGACAAATGGGGCGCGATAGCCTTGCGCTTGGCCATGCTCGCGATTCTTTCCCTGCCGGTGCTGGGACTGTGGACCTTCCGTTGGGACGGTTCGCCGGCGCTGACCCGGACGTTTCGCCTGTTCACTGTTCTGACGGCGATGCTGGTGCTTGGCGTGTTCGTGTTTATGCGCCAGTATCTTCAGGACCAGGCCTTAATCCATCTGCTGGAGGATTCGCGACGCAGCTTCGAAAATGAGCAACGTTTGCAGAGCCATCTGGTGCAGAGAGAGAAATTGGCCTCTCTGGGCCAACTGGTTGCGGGTGCAGCGCATGAAATCGACCACCCGCTCACCGCAATCATGGAATATTCGGAGAAGCTCTGGTCGAATCACCGGTTGACGAGTGAGCAGGATACGTTGGTGCGCAAAATTGTGCACCACGCGCAGCGGACTCGCGAACTGATATCGAGCCTGCTCAGTTTCGCGCAACAAAGCTCCGGGGAGAAGAAGATGGTGGACCTCGGCATGCTACTGCAGCGCAGTGTGCAAATGCGCGAACTGCAGCGGCACGATCAACAAATCCGCATCGAGACCTCGCTGGAGCCTGATCTGCCCAGGGTGTGGGGAGACGGGCACCAGTTATTCCAGACCTTCGTGCAGATCGTCGAGAACGCTTTGGATGCGTTGGAGGAAGCGGGGGGAGGAGTGCTCCGCGTCAGCGCCCAGATTCAGGGTAAAGAAGTGGTCGTGCAGTTTTCCGATAGCGGGCCCGGCATCAAAGAGCCGCATCGCGTGTTCGATCCTTTCTACACGACGAAGGCGATCGGCAAAGGCACAGGCTTGGGATTGAGCGCAGTGTACGGCGTGGTACAGGAGCATCGCGGACAGATTACTTGCCAGAATAAGCCGGAGGGCGGAGCTGTGTTCGTGTTGCGCCTGCCCACGGAGATGGAGTCGGCCGCGCAAGCGGCAGGAGCGAAGGCGTAACTATACAGCCGGCGCGATCGCCACATTCCCCGCTTGCAATTAGGTTCGTTTTGGATGTCTTCTTCGCGGCCTTTCTCCTGCCGTAAAGGTCCTTCCTGTAACATAAATTCCGATGTCTCAACCTCTCCTCCATAGCTCCGCGCGTGTGCTGGAGTTCGATGCTCTGCGCGAACTTCTGCGCGGATACGCGTCCTCGCCACTGGGGCAGGCGAAAATTACGGCTCTTGCGCCATCCCTCGATTCCGCCTGGATCGGCGAGCAACAGGAGTTAGCAGGGGAGCTGAGGGAGTTCGGCCGCGTGGGCGGTCGCTTTGATTTTTCTGGACTGCTCGACATTACGAAATTGATTGAGAAATCTCGAATCGGCGGAGCCGTGCTGGAAACCACCGATATCCGGGATGTTGTGCTGGTGGTGGACCGCGCGGCGGAATGGCGCGAGATTGCGCTGCACCCTCCAGCGAACATGCGGACGGACTGGCGGCGCACCCGGACGCTTTCGGAAACCGTACCCGACTTCACCGAGTTCCTGCGATTTTTCCGCAACAAAATTCAGCCCGATGGGACGCTGGAAGATCGCGCTTCCCCCGAACTGGCGCGGATTCGCCGCGAGATTGAAAGGCAGCGGCGCGGCATTCAGGAATCGCTGCGCGGATATTTGCGCAAACTGGCCGAGGGCGGCGCTGTGCAGGACGAGTTGGTGACGATCCGTGGCGAGCGCTTTGTCATCCCGGTGAAGATTGAACAGAAACGGCGCGTGCAGGGCGTGGTGCATGGAGCGAGTTCGAGCGGGCAGACTGTGTTCGTGGAGCCACTGGAGACGATCGAGCAAAACAACGAACTTGTCCGGCTCCTGGACGAAGAGCTCGGGGAGATTCACCGCATTCTGCTCGAGATGACGCGGCACATCGGCGAGGAAGCGGGCGCAATCCTGGCTTCTGTCGAGGTCCTTGCCGAGTTGGAGTTGCAGTTTGCCAAAGCGCGCTTCGCGGAAGAATACAACTGCGTCGCCGTGCAGTTGAGCGGCGATCGGCAAGAACCGTGTGGGGACGGGCGCCCTGGCTCGTCCGCGAGCGAAGCTCGCCTTCTTTTGCGCGATGCCAGGCACCCGCTGCTGGAGCGGAATCTGAAGCTGAAAGGGGCAACCGTAGTCCCGGTCAGTGTGGAACTCGAAGCCGGGCGCCGGCAATTAGTTATCACGGGCCCCAACACGGGCGGCAAGACGGTAACGCTGAAGACGGTGGGCCTGCTGGCGTTGATGGCGCAATCGGGAATTCCGGTTCCGGCAGACCGCGCGGAAATGCCGGTGTTCGATGCGGTGCTGGCGGATATTGGCGACTATCAATCGATCGAGCAGAATCTCTCGACATTTTCCGCGCACGTCACCAACATCGATTTTATTTCGCGCACGGCCACCCCGCAGTCGCTGGTGCTGCTCGATGAACTAGGTTCGGCTACCGATCCGGAAGAAGGTGCAGCGCTGGCGGTGGCGATTGCCGGACACTTTGCCCGCATCGGATGCATGACGGTGATTTCGACGCACCATACTTCGTTGAAAGTCTACGGCGCGAATACGCCGGGCGTAATCAACGCGTCGGTGGGATTCAACGAGACCACATTGCAACCGACCTACGAATTGAAAATGGGCGTGCCGGGAGCGTCGGCCGGAATCAACATCGCGCAGCGGCTGGGACTGAATCCGGCGATCATTGAGGCGGCGCGGGCGCGGCTGGGAACCCAGGCGCGAGATGTTGGCGAATTTCTGGACAGGCTCCATGCCGGATTGCGCGATGCCGAAAACGATAGGCTGCGCCTGAAGGCCCGTGAACTGGAATTGGAAAAAGAGAAGACTTTCCTGGCGGCAGAAGGGAAAAAAGAACAGCAGGCCAAGATCCGCGAAATGGAGAAGAAGCTGGAGAGCGTGCTGCGCGACTTCGAATACCATGCGCGCGAGGCGGTGAATGCAATTCAGGATCGCGCCGCCGCCCAGAAAGTTTCGAAAGATGCTGAGCGGCGAGTAGCCAGGCTGCGGCGCGAATTTCGCGAGCAATTCGATTCCACCGTGGTGGCGCACGCAAGTGGAGCCGACCAGGGCGATCCTCATGCCGAGCCCCAGGTCGTGAAGTACGTCTCCCAAGGCGACAGCGTGAAATTGAAATCCACCGGGCGCGCCGCAACAGTCTTGCGCAAGTTGGATGATTCTCACTTTGAAGTGGCGATAGGCGCGATGAAGATGAAGATCGCGCGCGACGATATCGCCGCCGTGCTAGGTAGCGCCATTTCCAGCGCGCGCGCCGCAGATTCTCCCGTGAAGGCGGCGCGCGCGCGCGGAATTTCCGTGTCGCTGGAGAACGAAGGTCAGAACGCGCCCTCGGAAATCAATGTGATTGGCTTCAACGTGGACGATGCCACGCGGGCCGTGGAAAAGTTTGTTGACCACGCCTTTCTCGCCGGGCTGCCGCGCGTGCGCGTGGTTCACGGCAGCGGCATGGGCATCCTGCGCAAAGCGCTGCGGCAGGCGCTGCAGCAGCATCCGCACGTGGAGTCAGTAGCCGAGCCTCCGCAGAACGAGGGCGGCGGCGGGGCTACGGTGGTGGAGTTGCGGGTGTGACGGTCCTGCGTAACCAGCAATCTCATTGAAAATAATGGAATTATTCGTCTGTACTTTGTCGCCTAATGCGGAGATAATCGTACTTAAGTTAAGGAGATAGATGTATGGCAACTTCGCCGCGTCTCACCCGACAAAAGATTTCGACGACCGTTTCGTCCGCAACATTTTCATATTTTGAGCAGTCGATTCAGGACGGCAAAGCTCGAAACTTGGCCGATGCCATCGACTTGGCGGTGGAGCAACTGCTGGTGTACGAGAATCGCGAGCGCCTGGCCAACGACACCGCAGCTTATTTCGAGAACATGACCGACGAGGAGGCTGCAGAGGAACAGAAGTTGGAAGCAGCGATTTCCCAGAGCGCTGCAGGAATCAACTTTGACGAATAATCCATTGCCGCGCCGAGGCGAGATATGGACGGCGAATTTGGGCAACCCGCCGATCCGTCATTGGGTACTGATCGTTTCCCTCGATCAAAGAAATCTCAGCGGCCGCAGGGATTCGGTCTTGATCGTTCCCTTCAGCAGCAAAGGACCTCCTGGAACCACCGTGATCGAGATTGCCCCCGGCGAATCCGGCTTGCCGGGGCCGTCCTTCGTGAAGGGGCATTACATGCAAGTCCTCAACAAGCGGGCGCTGATCAGCCAGGAGAGGCGCGTTCTTTCCGGCACGCGCATGCGGGAAATCGTTTTGGCGATTCGGCGGAGCTTCGATCCGGACGCGCCGTGGCCGAGGCAATGACGTGGTCAAGTTGCGGGTGCGAGACTTGGGGAAGCGTCCCTGCTCGGCCTTGTTTTTCCTCGACAGTCAACCGATATCGCCATAATTCCACAGCTTCTCCACAGCAATCCCCGTCCGGTATATTCCCATCAGCGGCACTAAGCCTCACAATCCTAAGGGGAGTAGTGTAGGGCCCGAAACCCTCATCCATCCATGCCCACTGAAGACTTCAAAGAGACGGTGAAGGCCCAGGCGGATATTGTCCGCGTCATCGGCGACTACATCAAGCTGAAGAAGGCTGGGGCGTCCAATTACTCCGGACTCTGCCCGTTTCACGGCGAGAAGACTCCGTCATTTTCCGTGCATGTCACGCGCCAGTTTTATCACTGCTTCGGCTGCGGCGTCTCGGGAGACGTATTCAGCTTCGTGCAGAAGATCGAGAACATCACTTTTCCCGAGG
>OBLU010001581.1_pt1 | contig 21150 bp, 25 predicted proteins | sample 1518681 | NCBI WGS metagenome assembly OBLU01 (sample SAMEA3539304, study PRJEB22396) | soil metagenome | biome: tundra; feature: field; material: soil | place: USA | collected 2010-05 | depth 0.15 m
ACAGACACGCAAACGCGAACAGGATGCAGGCGGGACCGAGCACCGCCGTATTCTGCACCCAGTTGGCGCCGCCGGACGCCCACATCAGGTAGTCCAGCAGCGCCAGGATCGGCACCCATCCGGCCAGGTACAGCAGCGTTCGTCCGCGCGATGCGAGCAAGGGGTGCATGGCGGCGTCAGTTCTTCACTTCCACGCCGCCGAAGACCGCCGACCCTTTGATGTACAGGCGCTTGACCCCGGGCATGTCCGCAGCGGGCTCCACGCTCTTGTTCTCCACGCCGCCAAAGATCGCGACCACTTGGGATACGGCGCTCCAACTGGTCGGGATCTTGAGTTCCACCCCGCCGAACGTGCTGCTCACATCGATAACTGCCGAGTTCCCCCGCATGCCGGCGCGCCGCAGATCGATTTCCACGCCGCCGAACAGTGCGGTGACGTGGCCGCCCCGAAAGTCGTCTGTCGTCACCTTGCGATTCACGCCGCCGAAAATGGCGGTTTCGTTGAGCGCGCCCTCTTGCGCCCCTGCCGGGATGTTGGGGGCTCCTGCCGGCGGCGGCGCTAACCGGCTCCAAAGCATCAGCAGACCGGCGCCGATCAGCACCAGCGGCCAGTAATTCTCCCACGAAAGGTTGAGGAATCCCAGATTGTCGGCCAGAAACAGGCCGCCCACCCCTGCCAGGATGCCACCCATGACGCGGCCGTTGGGGGTTGCGGAATCCACCATCTTGACGAGTCCGACCGCGATCAGGATCCCCGGCCAGAAACGCCAGATGTCATGAACGAAAAATATGTTCAGGTTGTTGAGCAGGAACAACACGCCGATGCCGATTACGATCAGCGCCGGAGCGATGCCCGGAGTGAGGCCTCTGCGCCAGTCTTCATGTGGTTGCATGAGTTCAGCCTACGGCGGAGGAGCGCGGGAGTCTCCGGGAAATCGGCCAACGCCGGAATCTTACCGGCGAGCGCGGCGTGTTCGCCGGTTGGTGGTCGCGGTCGCGGCTCGGTTGTGAAGTACGCAACTCCAATCCGAGCCGCGACGTTCAACCGCCAATTCCGCGGAAACTTACCTGGCGCGAGCCCGCGTCTCTCCGCTTCCTCCGCCTTCTCAGGTGTTGACTTTCCTCCGTCCTCCTCTGCGGTCTTCTCTCCGCGTCTCCGCGACTCCGCGTCAAACTCACGGCCTGTTTGGCTCCGGCCTCGCCGGTGGTCAGGGACCGATCCGCCGGCCCAGGAAAAGCGTGTGCCATCTCCCGGAACTCACGTGGGACCGGCAGCGCTGCACCTCCACGCGGAAGCCGGCTTGGGTCATGAGCCGTTCGAAGGCCGGGTCCGGCGCCACACTCCAGAAGGCCGCGCACCCCACGGGCCGCAACGCGGCGCGGGCATGGTGCAAGCCCGTGGAATCGTAGAGCCGCCCGTTGCCCGGGGTGCTCAACGCCGCCGGCCCGTTATCCACGTCGAGGATGATGCTGTCGAAGCTTGCCCGCGCTTCACGGATGACTTCGGCGACATCCCGTTGTACGACGGTCACGCGGGGATCCGCCAGGCAATCGGCCGCCAGGGGAAGCGCCGGGTTCCGGTTCCAGGCGATCACTGCGCCCAGAATCTCGGCCATCACCACCGTCGCGTCACCCCCCAGCGCTGCCAGCGCCGCTCTCAGGGTGAATCCGAAGCCCAGCCCGCCGATCAGCACCCGCGCGTGCCGGACGCCTCGCAGGTGCGCGCAAGCCAGTTCCGCCAGTTTCTCCTCGGATGCGTGTTGGCGGGTGGACATCAGCGGGATGCCATCGGCGCGTATCGCGTAGCTCCCGTCGTGCTCATGAAGCGAGATCGTCATGCCGCCCGGTGTCAACGCCTGGTCGACGGTCGTCCATTTTTTCACGGGCGCCTCATCCAAGCCGAAACCAAACCATAGCGCCGGCCCGGACGTCCATAGGGACAAGCGTGAACCAGGCCGGCAGCGGCCTCGCGAGGGGCATTTCCGATATGATAGCACCAGGTTTGCACATGACACTCTGGATACGGCGCGGTGTGGTAACTCTGGTTCTGCTGGCCGGCGCCAGTGTCTCCGCGCTGGACCAGCAGGGCGGTGGACGCGGCGGCGGCCGGGGCGGCGTCGAGGAGGAAGACGTCATCCTGCCCAACGGCAAATCGCAGAAAGACGAAATCCTCAAGGCCGAGTTTCAGCAGAACCTCAAGGATGCCGCCGAACTGGCGGACCTGGCCGAACAACTGAAAATCGATCTGGAAAAGAACGATCGCTACATTCTCTCCATGGCGACGCTCAAGAAAACGGATGACATCGAAAAACTGGCCAGGCGAATTCGCGCGCGCCTGCGTCACAATTAGCCTATTCCTCTGCTGGCCCCTGGCGGCGCAAACCCAGCCGGCGGCAGCACCGGTGAAGACGCCGGCCGTGGCGCTGCTCGACTCCGACGACTGGCAGAACTGGAAACGCGAACCCGGCTGGCAGGTGATCGGCCCAGGGGGCGCTCCGGGCGCGGATATCGATTCGCGTGTGCGGGCATTGGCTACCGCGGTGGAGAATGCGATCCGGAGCGGCACCGTGGACCCGGCACGCGTCTACATCGCCGGCCGCGGCAACTCAGTCGCGGCGGTGTTCTACGCCATCTCGCGGGTGCCGGATTTGTGGGCGGCGGGCGCCGTGCTCGGCGGTTCGCCCAAGGCGGCGATCGATACCAACCATATCTTCGCGGCGAACTTCACCCTCGTCCCCGTGCTGTGGATCTCGGCCGCCGATAGCAAGCCGATGGCGGAGAAAATGGCCGCCGCCGGACTCAACCTGGAGTGGCAGCCGGGGTCGGATGGCACCAAGGAGTTGACGCTTCTCCACTGGCTGGGGCAACACCAACGCGAGGCGTTCCCCCTCTCCATCGATTGCGAGACCAGTTCGCCGGCGTTTTCGCGCTGCTATTGGATCCAGCCCACAAAGTTCGACGCCAATGAGCGCAATGACGTGCTGGCATCGACGCGCCTTGCCGGCGCCGGCGGCGCCGCGCTCGATCTGGGCGCCTTCAGCTTCCAGCCGGACGACCCCGGACCCGGCGTTCCGGTGACCCTGCCGGAAAAATACAGCGGGCCGCTCAAACGCGGCGACCGGCTGGTCGCAATAGATGGCAGGCCGCTCGCCAACCCGCGCCAGTATCTGGAGATGATGCAAAAGGTCACGGAGGAGAGCCCTGCCGTGGTCACCGTGCAGCGCGGCAAGGAGCGCATCCGCGTGGAGACCCGGATCACGCTGCCGCGGCGCGAGACCGGCGTGTCGGCTCGCGTGCAGGCGCAATATCTTCCAGCGGAGAAGGAGATTCAGATTATCAGCCGCACCATCACGGAGATGCGCGTGACGGTGCCGCCGGAGTGGGTGCCGGCCACGCTGCTGTGGAACGGGTTGACGCTGGAGAACCTGCAGGAGGCCGGATGCTGGACCCTTTCGGTGCGGAAAGAGCTGCTGCACGCGGAGAAGTGCCCGTGAAGCAGCGTTGCGGCTGGGCGCTCGGCGATCGATACATCGCCTATCACGATGCCGAATGGGGCGTGCCGCATCACGAGGATAGGGCGCTGTTCGAGCTGCTGATTCTGGAGGGGGCGCAGGCGGGGCTGAGTTGGTCCACCATCCTGCATAAGCGCGATCGCTATCGCGAAGTCTTCGACGGCTTCGACCCCCGCAAAGTGGCGCGCTACGGCGAACGCAAGGTGGCGGCGCTGCTGGAGGATGCCGGAATCGTGCGCAATCGCTTGAAGGTGAATGCCGCGGTGACCAATGCCAAGGCCTTCCTCGCGGTACAGAAGGAGTTCAGCACCTTCGATGCCTACATCTGGAGTTTCGTGGGTGGGCGCCCGGTGCGGAATGCCTGGCGCAACGAGGTGCCGGCGCGCTCGGAGCAGAGCGATGCCATGAGTAAGGACCTTAAGAAGCGCGGCTTCACCTTTGTCGGGTCGACCATTTGTTACGCCTTCATGCAGGCCACCGGGATGGTCAACGATCATTCGGTGAACTGTTTCCGGCACGCGGAGCTGTCATGAGGCGGCATGAGGTGGAGCGCCGCCTGCGGCGGGCGCTCAAGAGCGAGCAGCGCGATGCGGCGTTCGCCAAAGCGATGCGCTCCATCCCGAAGGGCAAGGTGGCCACCTACGGCCAGGTGGCAGCCGCCGCGGGGTATCCGCTGTACCACCGTCACGTGGCGCAACTGCTCCGGCGGACGCACACGGGTCTTCCCTGGCAGCGCGTGGTGGGCGCGGGTGGTGAGATCAAACTCAAGTTCGAAGCCGGTATGGAGCAGCGCATGCGCCTGGAAATGGAAGGTGTGAAGTTCCGAGGCAAACGCGTGGACATGGCGGAGCACCAGCACCGGTTCCGGCCTTGGGAATTCTGAGCGAAATTGCCTGGTGGGGCAGGCTTCAGCCTGCCAACGCCCGCCGGGCGCACTGTTTCAACGCATGTAGAACAAGCTGAGGCGGGGGAGCTTCGATTTCTCCAACAGATTTGCGCTCCAGGTACTGCTTTTTCCAGGTATCTGTACGAATACGCGAACGGCGCCCCTGTGTCCTCATCCGCGAACTCCACCGTCGCCAGCCGTCCCCACGCGTTCTGCGAGTAATTTCCGTTGCGGATTGCTGCCGTAGTAGTTGTTTCGTCTGCTCCCCCGACCCGTCTGTCTGGTGGATCTTCCATTTCCCCAAGGGCGAGCACGCTAAACTCGGCGAGGGAATCGTCTCAAGCATTGGGATTTGCGGATACTGTCCCGGGTTTCCCCGGGTTTCCGCGTCCGGGTTTCCGCCGGGTTTCGCGGGTTTCGCGGGTTTCGGGGGTTTCGCGGGTTTCCCCCCAATAGAACCGCCCCGTCCCCACCGCATAGTATCGCTGGTCCGCGTAATCGGCGCGTGTCGTCGTTATCGGCATTGAATGCCGGGACGATCAGAAAAACAGTACATTGTCTTGCTCTGCTCGTACTGCTTCCGGCCGGGAGGCACGGGCTTCTGGTCAAACCGATAAACGACGGGAAACGCGTGGTCGGTAAGGAAGTAAGCATCGGTTCTAATCACAGTCATGATTCGCCTCTGCTTGAAACGCTTCTGCATTAGCAAACTGAAGTCCCTAGCCTCCTCCGGTCCTGGAAATGTTGACGCGCGGGCATATACGGAAACCGTCGCCTCATCTCCCAAGCTAGATTCTGTATGGGGAGGTAGTGGGCGATAGTAGATCTTTAGGATCTCGAAATCGATGGCGCCACGGCGAACTCTGAGGAAATTCTCGCCGGACAGAATAGATTCGGTGCACTTTCCTGATTGATCTCTGAGGCGTAGTATTCCGTTGCCGTCGTAGCTCAAGATCTCCGCCATCGGGAGCGGGTCGCGACCGAATCTGTTGTATAGACCCAACCACCAGTCATAGCTCGGATCGGTCCGCATTTTTCCGGAGACCTCGCGTTCCGCGTCGCGCTGATCAATGAACACGTCAACGATCCAAGCACGACTTTCGTTCAGTTCCCGCGACCACGTGCCATAAAGCGAGCGAATGTTGGCTTCCGTCAATTCGGAAGCTCCCAATACGACGACACGACTATAAAACGGACCAACTTTCGCCTCCGACAGGGTCCTGCCGAGCGCAAGCGAACAAGCGAGCCCTAACATCGCAGCGACCCAGCACACCCAGCATAGTTGTGTCTGCCATCGCCACCCTGGCAGGAACACTGTTGAACTAGTTCTTGCAGCCATTCTGTAGCCACCTCGATATCGCCGAACTGGGCGTGTCTCCTTGTAGATCGATTTTGTAAGAACTGGCAAACTGGTCATCGCCCATTTGGACCGCGTAATGAAGGAGCTCGTGAACCAAAACTATCCCTTGGCCGACGGTTGAGGTGGACGCGTTACTTTCTGGTGAAGTAGCGAAGAAGTTGCTGCCCAAAAGTACCGTGCTGCTAATGCTGGGTGCTGATCCATTTGGTGGTCCATCTAGAGTCACCGCATATCCTTTGACGATGCTCTGGAGCGACCCAGGCGCATTGTAGGGTGCTAGACCTGGCGCGATCTGTGCCACACTTTGACTTCCACTTGCGGTTGACTGAGCATCGAAAAACTGAAGGTCCTCCGCATCGCTAAGTAGTTGTTGTTTGGAAGGCAGAACTGTAAGGCAGTCCCCATGCAACTGCTGGATGGCCGTCTGAAGTCTGGCCGCCACTTGATTCAGATTGGTTACCTTGGAGAGCATCGGTGGAGGAGGCATGGGATCGAGCGGCGCGGGCAACTTCACGAAAGACACGAGTTCACAAACGCCCATCGTGGTCCCTTCGCCGGCACCGGACGCACAATAGAAGTATTTGGGGTCTGCAACGATGATCCTGTCTTGCCCGGTCGGATCGTTGAAGTTCACCGGGTCGCCACCGACGTATGCGTACTTGTTCCAGCTTCCTGGATCGCCCGCGCTACTTCCTTTCGACGGATCCGCCGAATTAAACCGCCCCGTCCCCACTCCGTAGTATCGTTGATCCGCGTAGTCCTGCAGCGTACTATCCCGGAAGTACGTCCCGAACTTCTCCCGCCCGTCGCCCGTGCTCGTCTTCTCCTCCCCATACGGGTAGTACGTCATCCTCTCCCCCACCGCGTTCGCCCGCACGCTCCCCAGCCGGTCCGTCACCACGACCACTCCCTTACTCTTCACCAGCTTCCCCCCGAAATACACGTTGTACTGCGGTGGCGCACACTCCGACTGGCACGTCAGCGTTACCAGCTTCTGCCCCCCGATCCCGTAAAAGTAGAACTCGTTCGTCGCCCCGGGGTACTCGTTCCAGCCAGAGCCAGGGGCCTCGGTCCGCTTCTTCACCCGCTTCCCCGACGGATCGTACGTGTTCACGGTATTGGTATAGTCCGACCCTGTGAGCATCCGGTTCTCCACGTCCTATGTGTATGTGAACCCAGGGTATCCCCCCACCGTGTTTCCGTTGGCATCGTACCCGGTCCCATTCAGGTTGGTCAACGGATCGAAGCTCGCGCTCAGCGTCGGCGGACTCCCCGCCGTCGCCGTCTTCCCCGTCAGATTCCCGAACCCGTCATAGGTGAATGCCTGCCCCCACGTTCCGTTCGCCGCCCCTGCCGCCGCCAGACGATTCAACGCGTCGTAACTGTAATTCACCGTCTCCCCGCCGATCCCGTCGATCGACTGCGTGATCCGCCCGTTATTGGCTCCCGCCGCGTACACGTACTGCATGTCCATCATCCCCGGCACCGTCATCCGCGTCACTTGCAGCATCGCGTTGTACGTCCGCGTCTCGTTGTACCCGCCGTACGTCAGCCCCGTCATCTCCCCAGCCACCCCGTAGCTGGCACTCGCCGACAGGTCGCTCCCGCTCATCCCGCCCAGCCGCCCGTTGGCATCGTACGTCATCGTGTACTGGGGTCCGTAGTTGATCCCCGTCATCCTACCCTCATTATCCCAGGTGTACGCCGCGTCGAAGCTGTGGATCTTGTTTTCGTAGTCCGCGTGCTGCGCCGTCACCCGCCCCGCCGGATTGTAACTATACATGTACGCGTATGTTAGTATCGTAAAATGGCAAAGCAGGAATTCCCCTGATTTGTCTGTTCCAATGACCGTACTTAGTGTTGTGTCTCTGAAGTAGCTTGACCGCTTGCTAACGCGCGCGGCTCCGTAACAGAGCCGCGACCGTGAGGGAGCGGTTAAGGAACGTCGGAAACGCGAACTAAGCTATCGCATGTAGAACAAGCTGAGTCGGGGGAGCTTCGATTTCTCCAGCAAATTGCGCTCCAGGTACTGTTTTTCCAGCATGGAGAGTTGTTCGGCGGTCATCTTGCCGCGGTAGGGGCGGAGTTGGCGGTCTAACTCCTGGCGCGCTTCCAGCATCTGCTCTTCGGTCAGATTCATGCGCGCCAGCGCCATCATCTTTTCTTCCAGCACGGTGAGCCGCTGCTCGAGCGACTCCAGGTCTTTGTAGTGTTCCTCGGCCCCGGCGGCCAGCCGGCGGAGGGACGCGGCGATCTCGGGGTAGGGGACCGCGGCGGCGTTGCCCTCCAGCCAGGCGCGCAGGTCGTCCAGCGGAAAGGGCGGCGCCGTTTCGCGCTTCGGTTGCGCCAGACCGGCCATGATCTGGGCCTCGGTGAGCACGGCTTGCGCGCAGAAGGCGAGCGAGTTCACCATCTGCGTCTTGACCTTGCGGCTGCGCCATTTTTCGAAGGCCGCGTCGATGCCGCGCAGCACGGCTTCCAGCGGGACGCCGGATTCACTCCAGGTTTCGATCAGCGCCCAGTCGAGCGGGGAGAGCAGGAAGAGGCTGGTGCCGCGCGCGCGCTGGAAGTGGTCTTCGATTTCGGTGAAATAGTTGAAGTAATTCACTCGGTGGGGTGGTTCCGTTCCCAGATCATTTGCAGGCCCTGGAGCGTCAGGTGCTCGTCCACGATCTTCAGGTAGCGCGAGCCCTCGACGATCATCTGTGCCTGACCGCCGGTGGCGATCACTTTGGTCTCGGGGCCGAGCTTCGCGATGATGCGCTCCAGGATGCCGTCGATCATGCCGACGGCGCCGAAGTAGAGGCCGCTCTGCATGCTGGCCACGGTGTTGGTGCCCACCACGTCCTTCGGCGGGCGGAAATCCACCAACGGCAGGCGGGCGGTCTTGGTGAACAGGGCGGCAATGGAGATGCCGATGCCCACCGCGATGGCGCCGCCGAGGTATTCGCCGTCTTTCGAAATCACGTCGAAGTTGATGGTGGTGCCCATATCGACGATCACGCACGGGCCGCCGTATTTACGGAAGCCGGCGACCGCGTTGACCAGACGGTCGGCGCCCACTTCGCTGGGGTTGTCGTAGCGGATGGCAAGCCCGATATCGGTGCGCGGCGTGACGAACATGGCTTCCGTGTGGAAGTAGCGTTGCGTCATGAACGCCAGGGTGGAATCGATGGGCGGCACGACGCTCGCGATAATGATGCCGTCCACCTTGGCGATATCGAGGTTGGCGGGCGAGAAGAGATTGCGCAGCAGGATGCCCCACTCGTCGGCGGTCTGTTCGCGGACCGTGCGCAAGCGCCAGTGGAAAATCAGGTCGCGGCCTTCGAAAGCGCCGATGGTGATATTGCTGTTACCTGCGTCAAGAGCCAGCAGCACGTACGCCTCCTGCAAGAATCAGGGTATCGGTTCCATCGTCCCGGCGCACGCGGAGGAACCCCGCGGGGTCGAGGCCCGCGGTGGTTCCGGTGATGGCGCCGCCCGGCTGATCGACGGTCACGCGCCGTCCGGCAACGTAGCTGGAAGCGTGAGTGAAAAGGCGAAGGATGGTTTCGGTGTCTTCCGCGACGAGGGAATCGATGGCGGGAAAGAGGGCGAACAGAATGTCCTCGCGCGCGAATTCGCGGCCGGCGTGCCGGCGCAGCGAGGTGGCCAGTTGACCGAGGTCCTCTGGAAACTCGGTCTGGTTCACGTTGATGCCGATGCCCGCGATGGCCGCGCCATCCACCAGTTGCACCAGGATGCCGGCGGCCTTGCGGTTGTCGAGCATCAGGTCGTTGGGCCAGCGCAGGTCGCACTGGATGCCGGTGGCCTGGGCGATGGCTTCGACGGTGGCGATGCCCAGCGCGAGGGTAAGAACGGGAGTGGGCGGCAGCACCAGAGAGCAGTAGATTCCGGTGCCGGGTTCGGAGTGCCAGGCGTGGCCGTGACGTCCCTGGCCAGCCAATTGTTCGTCGGCCAGGACGATGGTTCCGGGTTCGCAGCCGGCGGCGGCCCGCTGAGTGGAATCGAGGGACTCGAAGTGGAGGATCTGGCGCTCGGGGAACGCCATGCGGAGACGGGCGAGGTCGATCATAGGAGCGCTCCGTGCAACCCCTCCCTCACGGTCGGGGCTCCGATCAGAGCCGCGACCGTGAGGGAGCGGTTTCGTGGTAGCGCCGGTAAACGGGGTACCCTCTGGGTCGCGCGCAGGTTGACAACCTGCCCCACAATCATCACACCAACTCCAGGCGGAAGCTGAGGTCCACGGCGCGGGCGGAGTGGGTGATGGCGCCGGAGGAGACGAAGTCGGCGCCGACGTCGGCATAGTCGCGGACGTTGGCAAGGGTGATTCCGCCGGAGAGTTCGACCTTGGCGCGGCCGGCGATTTCGCGGATCCAATCGGCGGCTTCGTCCGGGGTGAGGTTATCCAGCAGCAGATGGGTGGCGCCGCATTCCAGGGCCTTGTGGAGTTCCTCGCGGCTGCGGACTTCAATCTCTACGGGGAGTCCACTGTGGCGCGCGCGCTCCAGAGCATTGCGTACGCCGCCGGCCGCCGCGATGTGGTTGTTCTTGATCAGGATGGCGTCGTAGAGGCCCATGCGGTGATTGGTGACGCCCCCGGCCGCGGCGGCTGCCTTTTCCAGCGCGCGCAGGCCGGGCGTGGTCTTGCGGGTATCGAGGATCTGGCAGCGCGAACCCTTGACGGCATTGGCAAACTGCCTGGCGGCTGTGGCCACGCCGCTCAGGCGTTGCAGGAAGTTGAGCGCCACGCGCTCGCAGGCGAGCAGGGTGCGGGCGCGCCCGCGAACGGTAGCGATGACTTCGCCATCGGCGCAGCAGTCGCCATCCTGCTTCAGGATGTTGAGCTCATCGATGCCGCCGCGCTGTTGGTAGATCTCCCAGAGCAGGCCCACGCCGGCGAGAGTGAGCGGCTCGCGCGCCAGAAACCGTCCGGCGGCCATGCGGGTTTCCGGCACGCAGGCGATGCTGGTGACATCGCCGGTGCCGATGTCTTCTTCGAGGGCGAGACGGACGATTTCGGTCATGACATTTTGTCGCGTTTCGCCTTGTACTCGGCAAGCTTGGCGCGCATGCCTTCGACGACCTTGGGCGGGGCCTTGGCCAGAAAGGCTTCATCGGAGAGCTGGCGCTCGAGGCTCGCAATGTTCTTGTCGAGCTGGTCGAGTTCCTTCTGCTTGCGCGCGGGGTCTTCCTGCGTCTTGGGGATGTCGAGCACGAGATCGAACTCGACAGTAGAACGAATGGCGTCGGCTGCTTTGGGGGCGGTCTCGGACTTGAACGCGAGAGTCACCCTGGCAATCTTCTGGATGGCTTCGGCGTGCCGCTGGGCGATGGCGAGCGACCCTGTGCGGCAGTAGAGCGAGCCGGTGAGCTGCTGTTTGGGATCGAGCTTGGCCTCGGTGCGCAAGGTGCGCGCCATGGTCACGACTTCCTGGATAATGGCGACTTCCTTTTCGGCCTCGGCGTCGGCAAGCTCCGCGCGGTACTGCGGGTATGGGGCCAGCGCGATGGATTTCGCATGGCCCTCGGGAAGGTCCAGGCGCTGCCACAGCTCCTCGGTGAGGAAGGGCATGGCGGGATGGAGCAGGCGCAAGGCGGTTTCGAAGGCGGCCGCGGCGTTGCCCCACCCGGTGGCGCTCACCTTCTTCAGCTCCAGGTACCAATCGCAAAACTCGTGCCAGAAGAACTTCCAGAGCTCCTGGGCGAGCTCGTGATAGCGGTACTGTTCGATGGCGCGGTTGGCGGTTGCCGCGGCGGCGTTGAGGCGCGAGACGATCCAGCGGTCTTCGATAGGAAGCGCGCCTTCGGCGCTGGACAGGCCGGAGGCCTGCCCTACTTCGTTCATGAACAGGAAGCGGGCGGCGTTCCAGATTTTATTGGCGAAGGCGCGCGAGCTTTCCATGCGCTCTTCGGTGAGCACGATATCGGTGCCGGGGGCCGCGCCCTGCAAGAGCGCCATGCGCACGGCGTCGGTGCCGTACTTTTCGGTGACCACCAGCGGGTCGATCACGTTGCCCTTGGTCTTGGACATCTTCTGCCGGTCGGCGTCGCGAACCAGGCCGTGTATGTAGACCTGCCGGAAGGGGATTTCGCCCATGAATTCGCAGCCCATCATGACCATGCGGGCCACCCAGAAGAAGAGGATGTCGAAGCCGGTGATGAGCAGCGAGGTCGGGTAATACTTCGCGAGGTCGGCGGTCTTGTCCGGCCATCCCAGTGTGGAAAAAGGCCACAGTCCGCTGGAGAACCAGGTGTCGAGAACATCGGTATCCTGGGTCAGGTTTTGGGAGGCGCAGCGCGGGCAGACGGAGGGTGTTTCACGTGAAACAATAATTTCCCCGCACTCGCCGCAGTGCCAGGCGGGGATGCGGTGGCCCCACCAGAGCTGGCGCGAGATGCACCAGTCGCGGATGTTGTACATCCACTCGTAATAGGTCTTGGTCCAATTCGCCGGAACGAAGCCAATTTCTCCGCTCTCGACGACGGTGATGGCCTTCTGAGCGAGCGGTTTGGTTTTGACGAACCACTGGGTGGAGATGAGCGGCTCGACGGGGGTTTTGCAGCGATCGCACTTGCCGAGGCTCAGCTTGTAGTCTTCGATTTTGACGAGGGCGCCGATTTTTTCCAGGTCGGCGACGACGCTCTTGCGGGCCACGAAGCGGTCGAGGTTGGCGTAGGGGCCGGCGAGAGCGGTCATCACGGCGTTTTCGTCGATGACCTTAATCTTGGGCAGGTTGTGACGCTTGCCGGCCTCGAAATCGTTGAGGTCGTGGGCGGGGGTGACTTTGACGACGCCGGTACCGAATTCGGGGTCGGCGAGGTCGTCGAGGATGATGGGGATCTGGCGATCCATGAGGGGGAGTTGGACGGTCTTGCCGTGCAGGTCGAGGTAGCGCGCGTCTTTGGCGTTGATGGCGACGGCGGTATCGCCGAGCATGGTTTCGGGGCGCGTGGTGGCGACGGTGAGGTAGCGGCCCGGCATGCCGTTGACGGGGTAGCGGATGTGCCACATGTGCCCGGCGACATCGGCGTGCGCGACCTCGAGATCGCTGATCGCGGTGTGGCAGTGGGGGCACCAGTTGACCATGTACTCGCCGCGGTAGAGCAGGCCTTTTTCGTACAGGCTGACGAAGACTTCGCGGACCGCGCGGGAAAGGCCCGGGTCGAGCGTGAAGCGCTCGCGGCTCCAATCGCAGGAGGCGCCGAGGCGGACCATCTGGCGCTTGATGGTGTCGCCGGATTGGGCCTTCCACTGCCAGACGCGCTCTTCGAACTTTTCGCGTCCCAGGTCGCGGTAGTTGACGCCCTCTTCCTTGAGTTGGCGGGCCACCACCATCTGGGTGGCGATGCCGGCGTGATCGGTGCCGGGGAGCCAGAGGGTGTTGTCGCCGGTCATGCGATGCCAGCGGACGGTGACGTCGATCTCGGTGTGCTCCAGCATATGGCCGATGTGCAGCACGCCGGTGACGTTCGGCGGGGGGATGACGAGCGAGAAGACGCGGCCCGGGTTTTCCGGAGAGGCGCGGAAGATGCCGGAGTCAATCCACCACTGCGCCCAGTACGGTTCGAACCGCTGGGGCTCGTAAACTTTCTCGATTTGCATGGGAAATACCATAATATCAGGGGGGGCAAGCGGGCTGCCCGGGCGGCGGCAAACTTCAACTTTTGGCAATCGCGCGGCACTGTGCGTCCAGGACGCGTATCAAGTCGTCCGGCGCGAGAATCAGCTGGCACCCGCGCACCCCGGCGCTGATCGAAATGACGTCCCAAAGGACGGCCGTCTCGTCCAGATAAAACGGGTACGGTTTCCTGATGCCGACCGGGGACACTCCGCCGCGAATGTACCCCGTCAGGCCGAGGACTTCCTTTACGGCAACCAGTTCCACCTTCTTGTTCCCACTGACCGCGGCCAGGGCTTTCAGATCGAGCTCCGCATTGGCCGGGATCGAGGCCAACAGCACGCCGGAGCGATCGCCGCGCACCACCAGGGTTTTGAAGACCTGTTCGGGCGGCATGCCGATCTTCCCGGCTACGCGAGGCGCGCTCAGGTCGTCTTCCTCCACCGTGTATTCCCGCAATTCGTAGTGGATGCCGGCGGCGTCCAGAATGCGCGCGGCGTTGGTCTTGACGGGCGGTTCCTTCCTGGCCATCAGCTCTATTGTAGGGAGGTGTGAGCCGCCAGGTGGACCGACGTGGCTTTGACCACGGCCGATACCTGCTCGCCCTCGCGCAGCGCCAGTTCGGCGGCGGATTGCGCGGTGACCAGGGCCACCAGCGGAAAACCGCAATCCAGCTCCACGCGCGCCAGGGCGCCTTCCGGAATCACCGCGCACACGCGTGCCGCCAGCCGGTTGCGCGCACTCGATACCTGATCCATCTGGCGCGCGATGGCGACGTCCTCGGCGCGGATGCAGGCGAAGACGGGCCCGGTCTCGCCGGAATCCACGCACTGAATGCGCGCGTCGCCCACCCGACCGTTCACACGCAAGACCAGCAGCCCGGATGCCCGGCTCTCGATTTCCGCGGGCAGCACGTTTTCCACGCCCACCGATTCCGCCACCTGGAGATCGGCCGGCCGCCGGAAGACGTCCTGTACCGGTCCGGTCTGGCGGATACGGCCGCCCACCATCACCGCCATCCAATCGCCCAGCGCCACGGCCTCCATGCGGTCGTGGGTGACGACGATGCTGGGTACGCCGCCGGCGAGGAGCATGCGCCGCAGTTCATGGCGCGTGCGGGAGCGGGTGGGCGCATCCAACGCGGAGAGCGGTTCATCGAGCAGCAACAGCGCGGGTTCGGCGGCCAGGGCGCGCGCCAGGGCTACGCGCTGTTGCTCACCGCCGGACAGCGCGCGCGGTTTGTTGCCGGCGAGTTCCGCCAGTCCGAATGTGCCCAGTAGACGGTGCGCGGTTTCGCGCGACGCGGCGTAGGCAACGTTTTCCGCCACCGTGAGATGGGGGAATAGCGCGTAGTCCTGGAACAGGATTCCGGCGCCGCGCTGTTGCGGCGGCAGATGAATGCCGCGCGCGGCGTCAAACCAGGGGCGCTCGCGGAAGACGATACATCCGGCATCGGGCCGTTCGAGGCCCGCGATCATGCGCAGCAGGGTGGTTTTGCCCGAGCCCGACGGGCCGAAGAGCACCGTGACCGGCGATTGATCGAGCGGAACGCACAAGTCCGCCGCCACTTCGAAGGCCTTGGAAAGGCGCTTGCGGCACCGGCAAATCAGTTGATCGGCCATACCGCCCAGACGCGCCTCTGGAGCGCGTAGGTGAGTGCCAGCACGGTGAACGAGACGCACAGCAGGAAGAGCGAGGTAGCGCTCGCCGCGGCGTAATCCAGCGCCTGCACGGAATCGTAGATGGAAATCGAAACGGTGCGCGTGACGCCGGAGATATTGCCGCCCACCATCAACACGACGCCAAATTCGCCGAGCGTGTGGGCGAAACTGAGAATGGCGCCGGTGGCGATGCCGGGCAGGGAGAGCGGCACGATCACGCGGCGGAAGGTGGCGGCGCGCGACACGCCGAGACACCACGAGGCCTCCAGGAGCTTTCGATCCACTCCGGCGAACGCGGCGGCCACCGGCTGCACGGTGAACGGAAAACTGTACAGCACGCTGGCCAGGAGGAGGCCCTGGAAGGAAAACGGCAGCATGCCTCCGGTGAGCCTCGCATAGACAGCGCCCAGCGGGCTGCGCGGGCCGATGGCCAGCAGCACGTAGAAGCCGAGCACGGTTGGCGGCAGCACCAGCGGGAGGGCCACCAGCGCCTCCATCAGGAACTTCCATCGCCGCGGGGAAAACGTGAGCCAATAGGCGACGGGCAGGCCGAGAGCCAGCAGAATCGCCGTGGTGGAAACCGCGAGGCGCACGCTGAGCCAGATTGCCTGCCAGTCCATATCACTCTCCCGGCACGAAGAAACCGTACTGCTGCAAGATGCGCCGCCCGCCGGCGGAAAGCAGGAAGGCGCGGAAATCGCGCGCCGCCGGGGAATCCTTCAGGATAATGCCGCCCTGCTCGATGCGCGGATAGGCGTCCGGCGGGATCTCCCAGTAACGCCCGCGGGCACGGACGGGAGGGGCCAGCGCCAGGGACAAGGCGACGATGCCGGCTTCGGCGGCGCCGCTTTCGACGAACTGAAGCGTCTGCGCGATGTTCTCGCCGAGCACGAGTTTCGGCTCCACGGCCTGGTACAGCCCCAGGGTGCGGAGCGCGGCCTGCGCGGCGCGGCCGTAGGGAGCGTGTTGCGGGTTGGCGATGGCGACGTGCTTGACGGAAGCCTCGCGCAGCGCCGTGGCCGGGTCGAGCGGCGAGGCGGCCGGCACCCACACCGCCAGGCGGCCCACTGCGTAGGAGAAGACCGAATTCCCCGTCCCGAAGCCGGCGGATGCCAGTTTGCGCGGGTACGCCACGTCGGCCGAGAGAAACACGTCGAACGGGGCGCCATTGCCGATCTGCGCGAAGAAATTGCCGGACGAGCCGAAGGCGATCTGCAGCTCGACGGCGGGACTGGCGGCACGAAACTGGCGAGCGATTTCCGGCATTGCGAAATTCAAGTCCGCGGCCGCGGCGACCCTCAGCTGTTGCGAAGGCGGGTGGGGGACGCATGACGCGCACAGCAACGCCAAGGCCAGCGACGTCCGGAGATAGTAGTGTATAGACGCCGATGTCACTCTTCAGAGACGATACCATGCTTGTTCAGGAGCCGGCGGCGCCTGGTGGGTGTGGGGCACTTTTGTCCGCGGGACGTCCTCGCCCCGCCTGCGGAGCGAGACCGGGCAGTGGCCGGCCTGACGGGCGCTGGAGCCGGCGCCAATTCCCTCGGGCCCCATTGGCTTGCGCGCGGCGGCGCGTGCTAAGATGGAACTTCCAATAATATCCTGAGGTTTTCGTGTCCAGAATCACGCGCAAGGAATTAAAAACAGACAAGTTCGCCCTGGAAGTCGAACATGGCATCTCGTTCTTCGAGCACCACAAGAACGAGGCTCTCAAGTACGGAGCGATTGCCGTCGGCGTCGCCATACTGATCGTCGGCTACACCATTTACCAGCGGGGGCAGCACGGCAGCCGGCAAGAGTTGCTGGCGGCGGCGATCCGGATTCAGGAGGCGCCGGTTGGCCAATCCGGCAACGGCAGCCTGGCGTTCCCGACACAGGAAGCCAAGGACCAGGAATCGATCCGCGCCTTTACCGAGTTGCGAACCAAGCACTCGGGCAGCGCCGAGGGCGAGATCGCTCAGTATTATCTGGGCTCGATCAAGGCCGACCAGGGAAAACTGGCTGAAGCCGAGAAGGTGTTCCAGGAAGTGGCGCAGAAGGGCGATGAAAAATACGCGGCGCTCGCCAAGCTCTCCCTGGCGCAAATCCTGTTCGCCGACGGCCGGACGGACCAGGGCGAAAAGGTGCTGCGCGATCTGATCGCAAACCCGACCGATTTCGTCTCCTCGGACCAGGCTACGGTCTCGCTGGCTCGCTTTATCGCGCCGAAGAAGCCCGCCGAGGCGCGAAAACTACTGGAGCCGCTGCGCACCCGGCCTGGCAACGTGGGGCAGGTGGCGATCACGCTGCTGGGCGAACTGCCGCAGCAGTAGCCGCCGCTTCCAGATGCTGGCGCGGTTGCGATTTCCGGTGGAGCGAAGCCGGGGGCGGCGCTACCCCGAACCTGAACACCCTTACCGAAACGCTTTTCAGCGCGACCGCGACCGCGTGGTGCATTCCCGTGCGTTCCGCCGCCTGGAGGCCAAGACGCAGGTCTTCACGCCGGGTCTGTCGGATCATTTCCGCAACCGCCTTACCCACACCATCGAAGTGGCACAGATCGCGCGCACCCTGGCCAACGTTCTGCAGCTGGACGAAGATCTCACCGAAGCGCTGGCTCTGGCCCACGACATCGGGCATCCCCCGTTCGCCCATGCCGGAGAGGAGGCGCTGAATAGCGAAATGGAGCGTTTCGGCGAGCGATTCGACCACAATCTGCACGCGCTGCGGATCGTCGAAAGCTTCGAGCAGCGCTACGCCCGCTTCCCCGGACTCAACCTGAGTTTTGAGGTCCGCGAAGGCATCGTCAAACATTCCCACGATTTCGCGGCCGGCGAGAATGCCCAACTGGACGCATATCTGCCCGGGATGCGTCCGACACTGGAAGCGCAATTGATCGATCTTGCCGACGAAGTGGCGTACAATACGGCCGACCTCGACGACGCCTGGTCCGCCGGTCTGATCGCCGCTGGAGACGTGGCTGAAGCCGTGCCACAGTACCGTGAAATCCATGAAACGGTGGAAACTCAGTTCCCCGGCGCCACGGAGCGCGAGCGCTTCCACGAAGCGCTGCGGCAGTTGATCGACCTGCTGGTCTCCGGCCTGATCGCCGGCACTGTGACCGCCGCTGAAGCCAGCGGCGCGGCTGGTTTCGAGGAAGTACGGGCTCATCCGTCGCGCCTGGTCCGATTCACCGCCGAAGCCGGCGAAACCAGCCGTGCGCTCAAGCGGTTCCTATATACCCGGGTGTACGCCTCGGATGCCCTGGGCAGCGACCGGCAGCTCTCCATGGCGCGTATCGCCGAACTGTTTCGCTTCTTTGTGGCCAGCCCCGATCGCCTGCCCCAGCCTTATGCCCAGCAGGCCCTGGACACTCCGGCGCACCGCGTGGTGTGCGATTACATCGCCGGCATGACCGACGGGTTCTTCCATCGCACCTATGAGTCGATGTTGTGCCCCACAGCTAATCCTCCGCTTTCGTGAAGTTGGTGAGTTCCGCCTCCCGTACCCCGTAGAATTTCATGATCTGCCGGCAGATTTCGCGCCCCAGCCGATCGGGCGGCTCGTCCCGGTCGTGCTCGATCTCGACTTTGAAGAATAGATTGGTCCGGATCATCCTCCTTCTATACTAAGGAAATGGCCTGCGCAATTTGTGAGACCCGCCGTCCGCGCCGATATTGCCCCGGCGTACGCGGCGATATTTGCTCCTTGTGTTGCGGCGAAGCGCGCGAGGTCACGGTGGAGTGCCCGCTGGATTGCGCATACCTGCGGGAGAGCCGCCTGCACGAAAAGCCGGTGGTGCGCAATCCGGCCGAATTCCCCAACCGCGATATCCAGGTGCCGGAGAAACTGCTGCGCGCCAACGAGCACCTGCTCACCTTCCTCTCCGTCACCATCTTCCACGCCGCCATGCAGACTCCGGGCGTGATCGACAGCGATGTCCTGGAGGCGTTGGACGGACTCATCCGCACCTACCGTACGCTGGAAAGCGGCGTCTACTACGAAAGCCGCCCCAACAACCCGCTGGCCGGCGCAATCTTCGCCGCGGCGCAGAGTGCGCTGGCCGAGTACCGGAGCAGTGAGCAGCAGGAGCTCGGCATGACGAAGACACGCGATGCCGATGTCCTGGGCCTGCTGGTCTTCCTGCAGCACTTCGCCCTGTATCGCGACAACGGGCGCCGCCGCGGCCGCGCCTTTCTGGACGCGCTGCGCGAATTTCACCCGCCCGATCCGGTACCATCGGGATCTTCGCCCTCCTCGGTGATCCTGCGCTGACTGGGTGTGGGCCTCACCAGTTCGATCAGACAGGCGCGCTTCTTCCCGGTGCTCACTACCTGCCCGGTGAATTTGTGGGCGCCGTTGACGGTCAGCTCGATCGGCCGGTCCACGGGAAAATCGAAGGTCAGCAGGTTGCCCACGCGCAACTGCAGCAGATCGCGCACGGCCAAAGTCGGCCCTTCCATGCGCGCCTCCAGCCGGAGGGCGGCCTGGCGGAGCACGCGCAGCACGCGGCGCTGCTCCGACTCGCTGGCATGCGTCTTGCGCACCGACCATTGCTGATCGAACTTCTGGCGCATCATCTTGATGACGATCGAGGGCATGGCGATGTTCATCATCCCCACCGCCTCCCCGATGCGCACCTCGATGCCAATCGACACCACCGCTTCATTGGGCGCCAGCAGATGCAGCAACTGCGGCTCGGTCTCCATGCTTTCGATGGTGAAATCCACGTTGGTGACCGCTTTCCAGGCCTCGCGCAGATCCTGCAGAATGATGCGGAACAGTCCGTCCAGCAACCGCTGCTCGATTTCCGTAATGTCGCGCTGGATGGTCGTCGAGCTCTTCCCGGTGCCACCCAGCAGCATTTCGAGGATGGGAAATACCAGGCTGGGATTCAGTTCCAGTACGCCGTTCCCATCGTACGGACTGAGCCCGAGGGAAACGATACAGGTAGGCGAGGGCAACCCGTCGAGGAATTCCGCGTACGATAACTGCTCCACGCTCACCAGGTTGACCGTCAGGTAGGAGCGCAAATAGGCGGAGAGGCTGGAAACCAGATTGCGAACGAAAGTGTCGTGCAGCAGGTGGATGGCGCGTACCTGAGATTTCGGGATTCGGTCCGGGCGGCGGAAGTCGAATTTCACCGCCGGGACTTCACGCTTGCGGCCCTGCAGGTTCTGAAATGCCGCGTCAATTTCCTGCTGCGATAGCTGTCTGCTCACACGCCAGGCTCCTGGTAGAGTAATCGGCGGACGAGGAAAAACCTTTAGCCCTGCGCCCGTGCCCTCTCACGCTCGTTTTCTCACGCCATCTACGATTTTTCTGCCAACCAATCTAATGAAAAACCGGTTCCCGTCCGATGAATAGCTTTGTAAGGAGGCAAATGGATTCCGACGTTTTGGTGGTGGATGATTCCGCGGCGATCCGCAAAATCCTGACCCGGGTGCTCCGCCAGACCGGCATGGCCATTCAGACCATCTATGAAGCGGGCGATGGCGAGGAGGCGCTGGCGGTGATGGCGCAGCATCGAATCGATCTGGTGCTCAGCGACATCAACATGCCGAAGATGGACGGTCTGCAGTTATTGGCCTCCCTGAAAGCATCCCCTCAATGGCAACCCATACCGGTCGTGATGATCACCACCGAGGGCGGTGAAACCAAGGTCGCCGAAGCCGTCAGGCTTGGGGCCGCCGGGTACGTCCGCAAGCCGTTCACAGCCGACCAGATCAAGGAGAAGCTGGTGGGAATCCTGGAGCAGGCGGTAACGTTATGAACCTTCGCAGCACGATTTCCCAATCCCTCATCCGGTCCACCGGCGACGTGTTCTCGACCATGCTCGGCGCCGAACTGCCCGGCGGCGAAGCGACCGTCGAAGGGACCGTCGAAGGGGCCACTTCCGAGCCCAACGACGGCGTGGTTTCGTTCATTGGCATCGCCGGAAGCTGGGCCGGCACCGGCAGCTTGAGTTGCTCGGCGGCGATGGCCTGCCGTATCTGCGCGGCTATGCTCATGACCGAGGCCCCAAATGTGAACGAAGACGTGCTCGATGCCGTAGCCGAGATCACCAACATGATTATCGGCAGCGTCAAAACCGACCTCGAAGCCGAACTCGGTCCGCTCGGCTTGAGCA
>OBLU010001582.1_pt1 | contig 21146 bp, 15 predicted proteins | sample 1518681 | NCBI WGS metagenome assembly OBLU01 (sample SAMEA3539304, study PRJEB22396) | soil metagenome | biome: tundra; feature: field; material: soil | place: USA | collected 2010-05 | depth 0.15 m
AGCGGCCATCTTGCGCAGCACGCCCCAATTCAACCCGATGCCGATGTCGCGGATCATCCACCCGATCAACAACGGCGCCCGGACACATCCGACTACAAAGGCGCTCCAAAACACCCCGTAGAGGGACCACTTCAGGAACGCCACGCAGTAAACGGTCAGCGCCATGGTGACAGCCGTGGTCACCACATCCACCAGGACGAGCGTCCCAGAGGCTTCTTTGGCCCGAATATAGGTGTAAGGAACTGTGGTGACGTAGTTCAACAGGAACGAGCCGAAGCACAAGCCGATGTCTACGAGGGGGATCGTGGGCCCAAAAAGCAGCGGAGCCACCTGCCGGGCCGACACAAAACCGGCGCCCCACAGGCAACCGCCCGTTACCGCCATGGCGAGAAACGCGCTGCCGACGATTTGCCGCTTTTCGTGATCCGACTTCGCCGCCGCGTAAAAGCGGAGGACTGCTGCCATGACGCCCATATTGAGGAGCATGCCCAGCAGGGACATGGTGAGGTCGAGAACCTCGAGCGCCCCATAATCGGCCGGGCGCAAATAATACGTGTAAAGCGGCAGCAGAAGAAAACTGATGGCTTTCGTGGCAAGGCTTCCAATCCCGTAAACGATCGTATGCCTCATCGCGGTGCCGATCTCTCTGGCTACGGCGGCAGGGGCGACAGCGGGTTGCACGGCGGTTTCCATGGAGCGGTTTCGTCTAGGGTGCGGGCTGGTCCTGCAGATTCCGGACAGACCGGTCCGGCCCGCCATACGAAATGACCGGCTGTTCCATATCTTCCGGCTCGGGTTCGTACTCCTCAGTCTCCTCGGCCCAGCCGGCCTCGCACTGTTGCTTCAGTATCGCCACGCAGGCTACGAGCGAGAAATAGAAATCGAAATAGGCGCGGCCAAGAAACGCCCCCGAAACCAGAAAACCGACCAGGGAGAAGCGGAGGATGTTCGCGTAATGGGCGCTTTCGGCGTCCCCGTAATATCTCGCCTGCTTGACAATCCGGTGCAAGGTCGCGAAGCACGAAACCACCAGCGTGAGATACAGGAACAGCCCGGTAAACCCATGCTCCGCCATGACGCCGAAATATATACTATGGGGCCCATGAACATCCGCGGCGTTGGGCGCGTACCGTTGGAACAGACTGGGGGTGAAGGCATCAAAACCGCCGCCCATTATCGGATAGTCTTTTGTCATGTTCCAGGCATAGGTCCAAGCGTTGAGGCGGGAAAGCGCCGATGTGTCCAACGAGTCCGGCGAAATCGTTTTCATCCGGTCCCGCCATGACTGCGGAGTAAAAAGCAGTGCAAAAACAAGCACCATCGCCGCGAACGAAATTAAGACGGCCTTTTGTTTGGCTTGCAGGAGCATGCACAGCAATACAACGACTAGCCCCACCAGAGCGCCGCGGGAATAAGTGAAAATAATGGCTGGAATTGTAATCACGAATACGAGCCCCATCAACCATTTCATCCGCCGCCCCTGCTCTGCCTTTGCCAGGAAGAAAAAAAACGGCAGAGCCATGTTTAAGGCCAGACCGAAATCGTTATTGTCGGCGATCATCGAATTCGCCGGTCCGTACACTCGGGAAGCCCCGCCCGACAGGATCATGATCGGAAGCGTCTTGAGCGCCAGAAAGCCAAAGGAGCCGGCAATCGTCAGCACCAGCCACCGGAAGCGCTTCCAGGTGTCGATAATACCGATGATTACGACAGTCATCAGGAGAACCTTGGATACCAGGCCCCAGCGGTACCAGGCGCTGACGGCCTTGTCGGCAAACGCCGGGTCGTGCGCGCTGTTCAAGGTCGTCGCGGTAAACCAAAGCCACAGAGCCGTCATCAGAAATACCTCGCGGCACGCCAGGTTCTTCAGATTCCGGGAATAGACGGCAAATCCCAGTAATGTCGGAATCGCCACGGCTAGCGCCGGCGATGCGTGCTGCGCCAGTCCCCAGCCGTAGTCTTGCGGATTCACAAAAGACAAAACGATCCAACAAGCAGCGCCGTAAGTGGGACGGAGGAAACAAAACGGTATGCTGGCGACAAGGGCGGTCAAGACGAAAATATCGCGGATGGAAAACATATCGCCGCGCCTAAATCCGAGCTGAAGTCAGCTGCGGTTTTCCGGCAAGGCCCTCCCGACGATGCGCCAGACTTTGAGCCTTCTCGCAGACGCACAGAATAGTAGCTCTGAGGTTCCGGAACATCTCTAGCGAGGTCAGTCGTTCATACAGCCTTCCCAGCCGGAACAGCACCGGCGAGAACATCAGGTACGCCGGATAATGATTGATCATCAGCAACTCCTTCTCTCGAAAGCCCACGGAACGCAAGGCCTTCGTTATTGATGAGGGCGTATTGGCGCGGTAGAACGTCGGGAATACGTCGTCTTCGGAAACCCGAAAGATCCGGCTCACCAGCGACCGGTGCCAGCCATAGGGAGTCGCCGCGGCAATCAGCGAAACGTAGTCCCATTTGCAGGGGGTCAGCAGAATCACCTTCCCCCCCGCCTTCAATACCCGGTGCAACTCCCGGAACACTTGGGCGGGATCCGCTAGGTGCTCGACCACAAATCGCGAAATGACCACATCAAAGTACTCGGAACAAAACGGGAGGTGGGCCAAATCACCACCAACGCCGAAAGGAGAGCACTCGTTCGCTGTTTCCAAAGTCGATTCCAAGTCGATACCGACGACCTCGGCAGTGCTTGCCAGTTCCTTGGAGAACTTGAGATAGCGGCCGCACCCGGCGTCCAGGAGTCGCCCGCCGGGAGAAAGATACTTGTGAATCAGCTCCCGGTAGTACGTGTCGTGGTGAAACTTGTGTCCGGAATAGTATCTGTCGAAAAGCTGCTGACATTTCTGTCGATCTTTCGTCCTGAACATGTTTCCCTTAAACCTTTTTTAGTCGTTAACCAACTGATACCAATCCAACTTGTATGCAAACTGAGCCGCACTCGGTTCCCAAGGTCCGCCCCGCCTTAGTTCCATCGGGTCTGTAGAGCCATAATTGGTCCCCCAAATCGAGGTTACCGCCGCGCGATAGCCCGCTCGACGAATCAGGTCCTTGTTTGACAAACCGAAATCCTCTTCCCGGCCGTTGGGATATGCAAAATGGGGTACCGCAATCTGGAGTTCCGCTTCAATGCGCCTCTTGCATTCGGCGACCTCCCAGGTTATCTGCTCACTCGTCATCCTCGATAGGAACGGGTGGGTCACGGTGTGGCCCCCAAAATCGATTCCCCGTGACTGCATGTACCGAACTTGGTCCCAGGTAAGCATCCTGCCTTTCAGCACTCCGTCCTCCCGGATTGAGAGCTTCTGGAAGATGCGGGCCAGCCATCGCAGTCGTTCTGTGTCCGGTAAAGCCCGCAAGAGGCTAAAAATGCGTCCATTCGATTCCATCCGCTCAGTTTGTGCGCGCAGCCAAAATCGCGGGGAGGAGTCGATTTCCAAATCGACAAAATCCTGACGCGTCGTCTTTAGAGCATAAGCTAGTTGTTCGAACCACAGCGGCTCGCCGGAATCCATGCTCCCGGTCGTCAGGAAGATGGTTGCGGGTAATCCATAGCGCTCGAGGATCGGGAAGGCGTTGTGATAATTATCCTGATACCCATCGTCGAGTGTGACCGCAACTACCGGCTTTGTGCATTCGCCCGCCAAGCGACTTGTCAGGTCGCCCAGACTCACGACCGTATAGTGCTTCCGCAGGAGCTGCATTTCCTGTTCGAACAGTGCAGTCGAAATCGCCGGGAAAAACGGGTCGTTGTCATCATTCACGCGATGATAGATAAGGATTCGGGCGCTCGGCTCATTCCTCTTCCTGATCGAGAAACGACGCCCTGTGCCGTCTGAAGAAACAGAAAGCTGATACCGATCCCGAAAAGGCCGCACTAGCGCCGGCAGCGGGGAGTGAAAATAACACTGGGCAATGGCTTTCTGCTTCCAGCCCATTTCGATCGGGTTGACTGGAGCCAAACCGGCCGCTTGAGAAGTCTCCAGTCCCTTCATGCCGTCACCTTCGCGGGCTCGTCGACCGTCTGCCTGTGCCATAACTCCAAAGCTAGGAATGTCCAGAGCGTGTCGCCATAATAGGTGGAATCGTCTTGTTCGTGCCGCCGAAAGAGATCCTCGATGAACTGCCTTCGGAAATACCCCCGCCCAAAAGCGCGGGAGGAAAGCAATGTATCGCGGGAAAGTTCCCTCATCCGCTTGTCCGACTTCATCCAGGTGGAAACTGGAATGCCGAAGCCGTGCTTCTTCTTCCGGATGATCTCGATTGGCAGCAAATCTCGAAAAGCTCGCTTGAAGAGATATCTCTTCTCAAAGCCCTTCACCTTCAATCGCGCCGGTATGCGGCCCGAGAATTCCGCCACAGACCGGTCCAGGAATGGAAATCTGGCCTGAACCCCGGCCAACTCCGACGTGCAAGTCACTTTCGGGAGGTCATTGTCGGCCAGCGTGATTTTCATATCCACATAAAGCAATCGATCCAAATGATCGCGGGCGTTCGCGGCGGCGTAATGCCTTGAAGGAATAGCCAAGAAAGAATACGCCCCCAGAGCTTCCAGAAAATCGCTCTCGAAAACCTCTGTCGGCGAATGCGTGGCAAGAAACTGGTACGTGAACATACGTTCCGCGCCCGGTAAATTGGCGCGGCGGACATAGCCTCGCGCCCTCTTCACCAGCCCGGGCTGCTGTGGTAGCGCGGCCAACACTGGCTCGATCAGCCCTTTCCGAAGTCCGTGAGGAATCGTGTGGTAAACCTCGAAGATTTTGTCTGTCTGGTAGCGTTCGTTGCCTCCGAACAGTTCGTCGCCGCCATCCCCGGCCAACAACACCTTCACGCCATGCTCGGCCGCCAGACGCGCGCAGAAATACGTGGGAATCGCCGAGGCATTACCGAACGGTTCGTCGAAATACCGGATCATCCGGGGCAGGGCTTCAAAGCAGTCCCGCGGCCCGACCAGATACGTGTAATGTTCGGCCGCGAATTTTCTGGCCGCCAGCTCCGCGTAGCCCAGCTCGTTGAACGGCTGCTCTTCGAATCCTATGGAGAAGGCCTTCACTGGACACTTCGCCGCGCGGGACATCATCCCCACTACCGTGCTGCTGTCGGTTCCTCCGCTGAGAAAAGCACCCAGGCCGCCAGATTCTTCGTTCTTGCAGTGCGCCGCTACTGACCGCTCGACCACCGACTCCAGCTCCTGGCTCAGACGTTCTTCGCTGAATTCGCACCCTGCGTAATAGCGCATATCCCAATACTTCTGCACGGTCGTGGCCTCATCCGAAGCCACTACCACGGTGCCCGGAGAGAGCCGCTGGACTTTGCCGAAGACCGTCTCCGGCGCCAAACTAGCCGTGAAATTCAGGATATTCACGATAGCCCGCGGATTGACCTCCAGGTCTACGCCGCCAGCCCGCGCCAGCGCATGGATGCGCGACGCCACCACCAGAATATTCTTGTCCTGATAGTAGACCAGCCTGTTGATGCCGAAGCCGTCGATCGCGGCCACCACCCTTCGCTCACGCGCATCCCAGAGAACGACCGAAAAGGCGCCGCGCAGCTTCTCGGCGAAATCACAGCCGAAGCGCTCGTATAGCGCCGCCACAAGCGCCGCCGTACGCGCGTTGCCGGTAAACCGGTCCTGCGCACCGATCGATGCGGCTAACTCAGTCTCGTTATGCAAGTCGGCGTCGATGGCTATGAGCACGTGCCCGTCTTGATGGATCTGCTGAGTTGCGAACCGCGCCGCAACACCTACCCCCGCGTCGCGGTCAGCCAATGTTTCGGCCCGCTCGGAGGCCAGCGAGAGCCCATCCGCCACAGCGGTAAGCGTTTCTGAAACATGCCCGGAGTTCTGTCTATGCCAAACTGCGCAGATTCCGCTCATGCCGCCTTCTCAACCCCCTGCCACGTTCGAAACATCAGGACGCACCACAACAGAGCCGACCAATCACGCTGTCCCCGCTGGTGCTGTTTCCAGCAACCCGTCAGAAACGCTCGGTTCAGCAGTCCATCCTGCTGGCTGAACAGTGCTTCATAAGCGAATTCCTTCAATTCTCCCCGAAACCACTCTGCAACCGGCACCGCGAATCCCTTTTTGCCCCTGGTCAAAACATCGGCTGGTAAAATCGGCTCAAGCGCCTTCTTGAAAATATACTTCCCCTTCCCGTGGCGCAGCTTTAGTCCGGACGGCATCTGCGCAATCAGCTCCATCAGTTTGTGATCCAGGAGTGGACAACGCACTTCGAGCGAGTTGGCCATGCTGGCGCGGTCCACTTTCACCAGGATGTCGTCCACCAGGTAAGTTTTGATATCGACATATTGGATCCGAGAGAGCGGATCGGCGATATCCATGCGATCGTAGTGTTCTCGCAGGACGTCCGCAGAGTCATACCCCGCAAGCGCCTTCTGTACGTCGGCGCCGAGCAGTTGGCTCTTCATGGCTGGGGGGCAGCACGAGATTCCGTAAAAGTATCCCTCGATCGGATCGCGCGCCAGGCTCTGGAAAGTGGATTTCGCACGAAAGACTCGTGGCGCCCACCCCAGCTTGGGATACATGCGTCCTAGCGGCCCAAAAATCGCGCGGCGCACCGCGGCCGGCACGTGCGAACGAAGTTGATTCTCCCGCATCGTAAGTTTGTACCGCCGGTAGCCCGCGAAGCTTTCGTCTCCCCCGTCTCCCGACAGCGCCACAGTCACCTGCTGCCGTGCCATTCGCGAAACGTAATACGTCGGCACGGCCGACGAATCGGCAAATGGCTCGTCGTAGTGCCATGCGAGCTTGGGAAGTAGGTCGACAGCATGCGGCTGCACAATCTGCTCGAAATGCTTTGCGCCGAGCCCTTCCGCAAACCGGCGCGCATCGGCCGCTTCGTCATAACTCTGATCCGTGAATCCGATCGAGCAGGTGGTGACCGGCGGCTGAAACTCATTCATCAGTGCCACCACCGACGACGAATCGACTCCGCCGCTGAGAAATGCGCCTAGTGGAACGTCACTGACGAGGCGCGATTTGACGGCCACCCGGTACTCCTCTAGAAAACGCTCACACCATTCCTCTTCCGAGAGCTGCCGCGGCTGGTCGAAACGGATGTCCCAGTACGACACTTCGCGGATGCCGTCTTTATCGATCACCAGGTAATGCCCAGCCCGTAGCTTTCGGATATCTCGATAGATGGTCTTCGGAGCCGGAACATATTGGAACGAGAAATAATCGGAAAAGGCTTCCAGGTCCATTTCGATGGACAGTCCGCCGGCTGGCCACATGGCTTTGATCTCGGAGGCAAACACCAGCCGGCGTCCATCCCAGGAATAGAAGAGCGGTTTCTTGCCGACCCGGTCCCGCGCCAGTAGCAAACGCTTACGCCGTGCGTCCCACAAAGCAAGGCCAAACATCCCGCGGAGCTCGGCGAAACATCTCTCTCCGAGCTCTTCGTACAGGTGGACGATCGTCTCGGTATCGGAGCGCGTGCGGAAATGATGGCCTTTCGAAAGGTAGCGCTGGTTCAGCTCTTCAAAGTTGTAGATTTCGCCGTTGAAAGCAATCCACACCGTGCCGGTTTCATTTGAAAGAGGCTGATGCCCGCCGGACAGGTCGATGATCGACAGCCGCCGGAAGCCAAGCCCGATTCCGGGATTGCTGTAGAATCCCTCGTCGTCCGGCCCGCGATGCTGCATCGAATCCGCCATCGCCTTCAGCGTGGCGCAGTCGATTGCCGTCTCGCGCCCCGGTTCAAAAATGCCGCAGATGCCACACATAATTCCTACGCTCCCGCCGTTGCACGGACTGGAGCGATTGCCGCCGGCCCCAAGCCTTCATAGAGTCGCTCGTAGTTCCGAACCATTGAATCCAGCGAGAATTGTTCGCGCACCCGCCGCACCGCCTGACCGCCCAGTTGCACCCGCAGGTCTCCGTGCGCCCGCAGCGCCCGCAACCGCTCCGCGAGGCCGGTAACGTCGCCCACCGCAAAAAGCAGCCCGGAGTGGCCGTCGGTCACGACTTCAGTGTTCCCTCCAGTGCTCGTCACTACCACTGCCACTCCAGTCGCCATCGCCTCCAGCAGAGAATTGGAGATTCCTTCCATGACCGAGGGCAGGACATAAGCATCCATAGCCTGAAGCAGCTCCGCAACGCGATTGCTCGATCCCAGAAGCGAAACACGCCGCCGCCATTCCGGGTGGCCATTGACCAGAGCCTCCAGTTTCGGCCGCTCGGGACCCTCTCCTACGATCAGCAGACGCCAGTTGTCACAGTCTTTCGCCATCTCGCCGACCGCTCTCAGCAAGGTCATGTGATCCTTGACAGGGAATAGACTCCCAACGCATCCGATGCAAAACTCGTCCCCCGAAAGACCGAGTTCTTTACGCACGCGCACTCGCACGGTGGCGTCGGGGAAGAACCGCCGGTGATCGACACCGTTATGGATTACCGTGATCTTGCTCGCCGGAAATCCGGTGCGTCTTGAGTGAACGTCACGCAACTGGGCCGAGACCGCAAACACCCGGTCCGCCAATTCGAATGCCAGGCGCCGGAAACATCGGCGGCGCCATGGTTCGCGATCGGGAGTATTGGAATCGAGGCCATGCTCGCTATGAACCACCGCACAGGAGCGCACCCATCGACCCGCGATCACTGCCTCCACCGCTCCCCAATTGCGCGAATGTACGATGTCGGGCTTGATCTCCCGAATGGCGCGGATCATCGAGGAAACCTGGAAACTAGAAGTCGCCCCCTCTCGGCTTAGGCACCGTACCGGCACGCCGTCGGGCAACCTATTGGCGTTGGCGCCCAACCCCCGCACTGCGCAGACCACGTGTTCGAACTGGCCGGCATCCAGCCCGTGGATCACATTCACGAGCCCATTCTGCAGGCCGCCGCTACCCAGCGTGTCCACCACATGCATGATGCGAATCGCTCTGGGCACTTTATCCTACCTCGACCTTTGAAGAAGCCTCTGCGGCAGAAAAAGCCCTCGGCAATCCCTCCGGCAACAGCGCCGCATATTCGCGGCGCAGGATCTCTTCTCCATTCCGCCAATTCATTACCGCAGCCCCATACCGTTTCGCGTTGGCGGCCATCCTACCGCGCACGATCTCGTCCCGCATCACGGCTAGCGCCTTCTGAACCTCGTCTTCGCTATACCAAGGAACAACCACGCCGCAGCCGACCGTGCGCACCACATCCGCGATCTCCCCAAAATCACCCGTGATCAGCGGCCGGCCCGCTGCCAGCGCCTCATACAGCTTGTTGGGTGCACTGAAGCGGGCGTTGGGGTTCTCCGGATCGAATCCGTAGTACACTACATCGGCGGCGCAAGTGTAGGAGGCGATCTCTTTTCCACGGACGAAACCTACGTACAGAATTCGCGGGTTCCTGCCTGCCCATTGCGAGACCAAGTCCTCCAGCACACCCCTGCCACCGAGAATGACATACACGTCCAGACACTCATCCGCCGCCTGCAGCAGTTCTTCGATCTTTCGATCTCTTAGCAACTGTGTGATGCACACGACCACCAGAGCGCCGCTGGGAATACCCATGTTTCGGCGCACTTCCTCATTCTGCTCCTTGCTTCGAGTGAATTCCTCGATGCGTTTCCAGTTGCCGACCACAACCGAGTGGTGCGCTCCTCTTTCCGCGAAGTGCCCCCGCAGCTTCTCCCCTACCGTAATCAGCAGATCGACGCGCCGGATCAAGAAGTTTTCCAGCCGCACCAGCCAGCCACGGATCAATGGATGAACGCTGCCCTCAAGCATGTCCGGAAAACTCTCGTGCGCGTCGTAGACCACCGGCTTGCGTTTCAGCTTCCCCAATACGAAACCGAGCGGCAATGTGTCCAAGTCGTGGCAGTGAACGGCATCGAAGGGCGTCCTCAGTCCTCTCCAGAGCATTCTCAAATAGAGCCACGCATAGAAAAACACCTGCGCATTGCCGCGGCCGTGCGATGAAGAGAGGAAGACCCTTTCCACCTCCACTCCCTCCATACATTCCGACGCCTTCGCCTTGCGATCCCGATCCCAGGCCAGCAGCCGCACGCGATAGCCCATGCCCAGTAACGCGACCGCCTCCTGCCGCACTCTCGGGTCGGGATCGTAGGCGTTCGTCAACAGCATTAGAATGGTGGGACGCAGTTTACGGTCCGCGGCAATCTCTGGCTGGGAATGGAGCTTCATCGATTATCCAGAATGCTCAAACGTGCAATTCGCCTTCCATTAGCCGTTGCAGCCGGCTGTACCTGTTCAGCAAGCCGCTAGGCAAGCGATGACTGAAAACTGGTCCCAACAGTTTGGGGGCAGGCCGAACCTTCTACTAACTGCAACATACGATTGAGGGCAGTCTCCCATCGATACTCGTCGGCTACCCGGCGCCTTCCCTCTAACCCCTTCCGCCGGCATCGCTCAGGGTCTCGTAACAGAAGTACTATCTGGGAGGCCAGTTCCTCCGCACTCTCCCCTATTTCGACCATACCGGCGATACTGGGTGCCAGTCCTTGCGCAGCCCGCCGCGTGGCCACTACCGGGAGACCGTACGCCATGGCCTCCAGAATCTTGTTTTGAATTCCTGCCGCGATCGAGAACGGAGCCACGGCCACACGCGCTCTGGCAAGGTACGCCCGCACATCCGGCACGAAACCCGTTACCTCCACTCCAGCCGTCCGCTGTAACTGCCGCACACGGGGTCCGGGATTCCGGCCTACGATCAGGAATCGGACGTCCGCAATCGTCTGGCGAACCAGCGGCAGCACCTCCCGCACAAAGAACGTTACGGCAACCTCGTTGGGGAAGTAGCTCAAGTCTCCCGTGAAAATCACGGTGGGTGGGCCGACTTCCGGCGGAACCGCATGGGGATCGAAATAAGCGGTATCCACTCCGTTGGGAACCACGTGCACTCGGGCGTCCGGGGAAATCTGCCGCGCCAATTGTCCTTCGCGCTCCGTAGCCACTAACACGCAGGCAGACCGCTCGCAAATACGTCGCTCATAGTCGCGGAGACAGCGGCCCTCCCTGCGGCACAGCGCCGAGAATGGAAATCGCCTGACCGCCGCATACTGAATCCATTTATCGGAGTCCACATCCACCAGGTCCGTAACTATCGGTATCCCGCTGGCCCGCTCCACATATTGCGCCATAGCCGAGCAGTACACGAAAATGCGGTCATAAGTGCGTCGCTGGAGCGCCTCCCCTACTTCTGCCGCGAGTTTTGCGGAATAGAAGTACGGTAACGTCAGAGGAGCGTTCGTCAACAGAAACGGCAGCGCCCGCAAGCGCGCCAGTTTCGGATTGATCCGCGCCACCGTTAACCGGCGGCAGTAAGCCTCTAGCGCTTGGCGATGCTCCATATCCGCACCGTCATCCGCGAGTGTGAATACATCCACTTCGTGCCGTGACGCCAAGGCCCGCAACTGGTGAAAGGCGCGGATCTTATCGCCTTTGTCGGGAGGATACGGGATGCGGTGGCAAAGGTAAAGAACTCTCATAAATTGCCGAAGATTTGGTAGGCGCGGCAGGATTTGAACCTACGACCTCCCTGGAGTTCAATCAGGGCGCTCTAACCGCTGAGCCACGCGCCTATATTTCGTCCCCCCATCATATCGACGGTATCCAACGAATGACCCTCGGTCCGATAATCTTCGTCCACGACAGAGGCAGCCGTTTCCACACCGCAATCGGCACTTGAAACTTCCGGTCCACGGGGCTCAGGTGTGGGATTTCCTTTACCCTCACGAGTTGGTACTGGTACGGAAGCTCCGTTACTTGCATCGACCAGGCCGACTTGAAATGGAACGATCCGGTTCCCCTCTTGCTTCTCCCAAAATCGAAACTGCCGTATCCTTCGCGGCAACTCTGCTCGATCAAGCTCCAGTACATAAAGTTGTTAGGAGAATCCTTGAGGCTCTGGGCAATTGAGCCTCCATAATACGGGATCACCTGGTCCCGAAAGTAAAAACAAAGAACTCCGGCAACAGCCATCTTCCCCTTGCGAACCCCAAACAGCCTGCACGTCTTCGGAAACTCACGGCGCAAGGACTTGAACAACTCTTGCGGAAAGGCCGGAGTTCCCAAACGGTGGTAGCTCTGCGCGTGAATCTCGTAAAACTCCTCATCTGTCAAATCCTCGGTCCAGACGAGGCCCGCTTTCTGAGACTTTCGCACAGCGTACCGCGTGTCCCGCGGTAAAGCCTTAAGAAGCCTCTCAGAGCCCGGAGACAGGTCCTGCGTAAACGTCACGTAGAGATCCGTTCCAGGCAAGCCCGTCTCGAACGGCTCCGTCCGGTTGCGCATCTCCAGATACTTCGCGCTTAGCCGGGTCGCCAGGTCCCGGCCAGCTCCAAGCAGGCGGAAATAGGTATCCCTGTCGTCGGCACAGACCCCTCCGTAAACCACCATCGGCAGCGACACCAGGCAGTCGCCGAAAAGCTTGTTGCGCACATGGCTGATCGGGAATACGCCACAAATGCCGCTCGCACGCCGCGCTGTCAGCCAGAGACACGGTCGCTTCAAGATTTTTTCCACAATCCTCTTCCAGCCGGAAAGATGGAAAAAGGTTCCCGAAGGGCAAGCTGTCACGAACCGGTCCACTTCTTCTTCCTCTCCCGGTTCCATAAGCCGAATCTCGATTGTGGGAGAGGCGGGCTGGCTGCTCGCCGGCTGCCCGCCGCCCCGCTTACTGTATTCTGTGGACTCTAATAGATCCCCGGAAATGGCGTCGGACATGGCAGCCTTATTTATAGCTCTTGTAGTGCTTGTAAAGATCGGCCCGCATCCCACGGTTCAGCACCGTTCCAATCACCCGAAAGGGGCTGAGATCCTGAGCCGCTCTTTGCACTGCTCTACGGGTGGTCGCGAAGGCCCGCGCGACCAGCAGAACGGCATCGCAACCAGCCGCCAACATTTGAGCGTCCGCGACCAGATTCACCGAAGGAGTGTCCACCAGAACCAATGAGAAATGCTCCGTCATTTTTCGGAACTGGGGGACCAATCGGGAGGAGTGCAGGAGTTCAGCCGGAGGAGTCGCAGCGGTGCCGCGCACCATGAAATAGACCGGAATGTCGTCGCACTTCAAAACCACGTCCTCTAATTCAACCGATCCTTCGATCAGATTGCCCAGCCCCGGATGGTCGCCTACACCCAGCCACTTCCCCAGGCTTCCCTTCCGCAGATCTCCGTCCACCACCAGCACCCGGTACGATGGAAGCATGCCAAAACTCAATGCCAGGTTCAACGTCGTCACACTTTTCCCGTCCTGAGGATTGGGGCTGGTCACCACTAAGCTGCGGAACGGTTTGCTTTCCTGCTCTTGAATAATCTTGGCGCGTAGTCGCCTGTAGTATTCCACAACTGTTACATCCACGGCGTGCGGGATGAGCCGTGCCGCCTGGTCTAGCACCACTCTCGCCGGAATGCCTAACGAGCCGCTTCGCGAGCCAGCCACGGGCAGGACCTGGACCCGCTCTCCGGATCCTGTGTGAGCCGCGCCTGCCGGTGCATCGACCGGCGCGATTACCTCCATCGCGTCTGCGCGATCCAGTACCGGCGCGCCATCGCCTAAAGGCTTGCAGCTCTCCCACTCTCCCACCCCGGCCTTCTCTGCCAGTTCAGGTTCCGTCCGGCTTGCCTCTTTTAATGCGCGATAGAAACGGCTCATAACCTGGCTTTTATGCTAACACGTGGCATGTAGCGGACCATTGTCGCTAACTGGCGTTAAACCAATGCTTAAAAGAAGATTGCTACGCACAACCTGTCACTTCCGGAAATTCCAGACCGGAACATTAGCAGCTATGCTGTGGCGAACGGATTGATATCGGTATTCACCCCGAGGTCTCGATAATCATATCGAATTTTTGGCGCTTATTCCTATGTTTTCGACCACCACTCTGTCATTGTAAGCCCAGGGTGTGCCGAGAGCAAGCCGTGACCACCTCCCCGCGGAGTACCGTGCGTACCATCGAGACTTTGGAAATGTTCGAATCCCTCACTTCCAGCGGTCCAGCAGTTGGCCAAAGAAACCGAGGCTTCTTTGGCGGCTTGCATAGCTTTCCAGAGGAATTCGTACATCCACCTTTCTATTGCCATTCAAGCCATTCTGTGGAAGTGCTTGACCTGATTGGGCATCGGGGCTGACAACCGGCATCGGCATGACCTTCGGAGGGTCGGTGTTCGATAACTCCTTCTTCGCCCGTACGTCATCCGGATCTGACAATTCCAGGTCGCCGACGGCCTCTTCGATGATGGCAACCGTAATCTGCGGGGATTGCAAGGCGAATCCCGTCCGCAAGGCGGCGTCGCAAAGGCTGTTCACCAGCCGGGGAATCCCTTGAGTGTACCGGTAAATCAGACCGATGACCTCCTCGGGAAAGAGTTTCTGTTCGGGAAGCCCCGCCCGGGCCAAACGGTGCTGCAGGTATTCGCGAAGTTCCTGGACGCTTAGCGGTCCCAGCCGGCAAATGGCGCTAACCCGTTGTTTGAGTTGCCGCAACTCGGGACGGCCCAGAGTATCGCCCAATTCCGGCTGGCCGGCCATAATGATCTGCAGCAACTTCTCCCGAGGCGTTTCCAAGTTCAGCAAAAGCCGGTTCTCCTCCAGCAACTCCAACGGGAGCCTTTGCGCCTCATCCACGATCAGAACAGCCGACCGGCCGGCGTCGCGATATCGCAGCAGCGCCTCTTCCAATGCTCTTAACTGCCGGCTCTTTAGTGACGAGGAACACTCCACTCCCAGCTCGGCCAGCAGCACGTCGTAAAACTCTTCCCGGCTCAGCGTCGGGTTGTTGCACCGGGCAAGAACGTAGTTCCTCCTTTCGAGCAGATCGGTAAGGGCATAGAGCAGAGTCGTCTTACCTGTACCGGCTTCTCCCAGTAGAACCGCCAGCCCCGGCCGCGTGCAAATGCTGTACACCAACCCGGAAAACGCTTCCCGATGCTGCGCCGAAAAGCAAATGTAGGCCGGATCCGGCGTCAGGCGGAACGGATAGTCTTTGAGGCGGTAGAATGCCTGGTACAACGTGGCTCCTTTCTAGAAAAACCGCGCGCGGTAGTGATATACCAAAAACGCGCCCATGGCCAGCGCCGCGGCCGCACTCGACGCCGCGGCCATAAACATCCGCCTTCTCCGCGCCAGCCGGTCCATTCGGGTTTCAATGAGCGGGATCACTTCCAACACCGGAAAGCCGGTGGCTGCCGTCAAATGTTCCGCCGAAGTAATCGACATTCCGAGAAACTCGGTACCCAGCGCCAGGAACAAGCCGAGTGCCAGTCCCCCAAGGCTTCCCCCCAGGTTAAGCAATGTCCGGTTCGGCGAGGATGGTTTCTGCGCCGGTTGAGCCAGGTCGAGGATGCTGAACTTCTCCCCTTTTTGGCGGACTTCCAACTGGGTCGCCGTGGCGGCCGAAAGCTGGTTGTTGAGGAGTTGGCTGTAATGCGCTTTCGAGATCTCGTAATCCCGCACTAGTGCCGTGATTTGCTGCTCCCGAACGGGAATGGCTTCCAACTTGGCCTGATAACCGGCAATCTGCTTCGACAGAATCTGCACCTGCTCCTTGTGTTTTGCAATCTCGGATTCCGCCCCAGTCAACTGCGTCTGCAGAACCGGATTCACATATTTGGGAGGAAAAACCGGCTGTCTCCTCGGCGGCGCCGGCGGGGGCGGTACTGGAATCTGCGCCACCTGCGGAGCCTCCGGTGCGCCCCCTCGGATTGTCTCTTTTGAGCTTTTCGCCTGTTGCTCGATTTCCGCCTTCAATCTCCGTACATCGGGATGGTTCTCTGTATAGCCGTGGGCCAGCAATTCGGCCAGTTGTTTCTCTTTGGAAGCGGTGGCATTAACAGGCGCCGCTGCCGGTGCCCCCGAAGGCCTCGCCGGCTGCTGCTCATCGAGATCCACTACGCCGGCCGATTGGTTGGACGCCATCATGGATTCTATATAGGCCCTTTGCTGCTCCGCCCGATTCAGCGCGTCCGATTCCAACTGCAGTTGCGATTGCAGGTGTCCCAGGATCTGGAGGTCCGCAGCCTGCTGTTCCGGCATCTCGCCAATATGCTTCAACCTGAAGTCCCGCAGCTTGGCTTCCTGCTCCTCCAGCGTTTTACGGGTTTCTCCCAGTTGATTCGTCAGAAATTCCGTGGTTCCCTCGGCTTGCTGCTCACGCGCTTTCAAATTCTCTTCGATGAATTGGGCCGCAAGCTCGTTGGCCACTTGAGCCACCAACTGCGGATCGCCGCCCCTATAGGTAATCCGAAACGCCTGCAAGTCCTGGCTGCCCCCAAAATCGCTCACCACACCCACCTCGATATTCGAACGCATGTGCGTGATGACGTCTTCCCGGGCCATGGTCTTTCTCTCGGTGGAATAGAGGTTGAGATTGTCGATGATCTTCTGGAGCCGGGTGGCGCTTAGAATTTGTTGTTTGAGTGTTCCGAGGCGATTCCGGATATCGCCAGAAACCGTGGCTTTGACGTAGCTTTCAGGGACTTTCTGCGGATCCACCAGAATCAGGGTGTCCGAAGAATAAATGTTCGGGAGGCGCGTGGTGATCACTGCCGTCACTGCGGAAACCAATCCGAAAACTCCCAGAATCAACCATTTACGGTGGAAGATGAGACGCAGGCAATGTTCCGGCGTCAGCAGACTCGCATGTTGGTCCCCACGCGTTGGCCTACGGCCCGCGATGCTGTTTTTGCTTGGATTGTCCATCAGCGGTTTCACACGAGCAACCAGCACGCCAAAGTGTTCTTGCTGCGGCGAAACCCTTTAGGTCTGGTTTACCAGAGGAGGTTCGCTCGCTTTCGAGAACGACTAGGGACTTGTGCAGGGCGGCGCTTTCGCGGCGGACAAATATGCGGGCCAGGTATTTTCAGGGCAACAATATACAAAGCCGAAATTTTTTGCAATGTCCGAGAATTCGGGATCCGCAATCCGACGTGCGCAGGGCTTTATGGAGCGACCGGCGGTATCGGACAAAAAGAAAAAGGCGGGCCCAAACAGCCCGCCACTATTCTCCCTTGGCGAGGAGCATTGTAGTACTTCTGCCAATAGGAAGCTCGCATGCCACCTGCTGCTGAAGTAACTTAGGCTCTGGTGGCCTTCTTTCTACGAACGAGAGTGGCGATGCCGAGGAGAGCCGTACCCAGGAGCACGATGCCGGCCGGCTCAGGAACACTTAGCGACTGGCTGGTGCTGACGTTGAAGTCATTACCGGCCTTCAGCGACAGCGTGAGCAACTGTTCCAGGGAGTATGTGGCCACTTGGTTGGCAGCGCCGAAAATCGTGCCGGAGGTAGTGGCGGCACCGGAGTTGGACAGGGTTTGGCTGAGGCTGCCACCGCTGCAACCGAGGAAACTCGCTGGCCCCGCCGTGCCGTTCGTATTGTCCACGCAGGTATGGAGCGTCCCTGTCTCACCGGTGTTGCTCAATATCCCATTTAACGTCAGGCCGTTCTGGTATTCAGTCGGCTTGATCACGGGCATGCTGAAATCCTGAGCCGTCAGCCAAATCTTAACAGTGGTGGTCGCTGAAGACTGAACCTCCACCGTCGTTCCAAACTGATCCGCCAAGCCGGGTGTTCCTGGCGAATTGGATGATGATGTGACGAGCGCCACGCTGACTCCGGAGCCGCTGAAGACGCAGCCGGTGGGGTCCGTCGATCCCACTCCCCCAAGATTAGGCGGCCCACTGTCAGGACCGGTGGCGCAAAGTAAGATCGGGCCGGCTCCGATCTCGTAGTAGATTGACATTGTGGCGTTTGCCGACGGAACGAAAGCTACTACCGCCAGCAAAGCCAGGAAAAGCGTCAGATGTTTCATGGAATTTCAAAATCCTCCTCGCTATTGGAATAGCGTTACCAGGCCCTTACAGGCAATCCTTTAACCAACGAGCAAGTGCTTCGTTTTCAATATATGGGCCAACTTCGTGAGACTCCAGAATTTTGCATACTCGACAAAGTTTTGGAACATTTCCGAAACGCTCGGTCATTGGTAACTGGAATTAAGATTGCCCTTTTTCGGGGAAGCATCGGCGACCACCTGCTGAGCAAGCTTCGCTACCGGGAGATTGGGGTTCTGTTTGAGAGCAGCTTGGAGGACCTGCTGGCCACGGTTCCAGTCACCCGCTTTGGCGTAGGCCATTGCGAGATGGTACTCGGAGGTCGTGCTGGTGCCGCTCGCGGTCGCACGTTCCAGCTCTTTAACAGCCAACGGAAACAGCCCTTGGTGATAATAGACCCACCCCAAGGTATCTGAGTACTCGGGTGTGTTGGGAGCTAGTTCTTTGGCTTTCTGAGCGTATTTCAGGGCCTCGGTGGGCTGATCGCTCTGATCGACGAGCAGGTAAGCGAGATTGTTCAGAGCCTCGGAGTTATTTGGATCGGCAGCTACCACCGCGCGGTACTGTTCTACCGCTCCTTTAAAATCCCGTTTTGTGGCCTTGAGGTTGCCCATCCAGAGGTGGGCCACCGTATTCGTGTTATCTGCTGAGAGAATGGCCTGAAGCCTGCGTTGCGCATCGTCGAGCTTCCCGTCGCCAATGTCGACCTGGATTAGGGAAAAATCGGCCTGGACGGCACCAGGATCGGCGGCTTTGGCGGCTTCAAAGGCGGCACGGGCACCGGCACGATCGCCCCGGGTTAAAAGGAGGCTGCCGAGAAAGTCTTGAACGGGCGCCGATTTCGGCTGTCGAGCTGCGTACTCCCTTACCTTTTGCAAAGCCTCTGCGGTCTGCTTCCGAGTTTCGTAAGTTTGTTCCAACGCCGAAAGCGCACGGATATCCTTCGGATCGATCCTGAGCGCTTCCTCCAAAGCGGACCGCGCTCCGGTGGCATTGCCGGAGCGCAGTTTCCACATCCCGTCTTGCAACAAAAGGTCGGTGCTTCTTTGTTCGGCGAGTCCCGCGTCGATGCCCTTGCGCATTTGGGCCAAGTCGCCCATCGCCCAATAGACCCAGTTGCGCTGGACGATCAAAGGCACCCACGTTCTTTGGGACTCCGGTGCTCGATCCAGCAGATCGAGTGCTCCCTTCGGATCTTTGCCAGCGATCAGGCTCTGGGCCAAGTCAAGCCGTGCATTTACTAGAAATGGGTTGAGCTGTAGGGCTTTGGCAAGCTCCTGCCGGTAACTGAGATCCCGGCCGCGCGCCTGATGCAGTTTTCCCAGAAAGTAGTGGACCTGAGCCAAATCTGGCTGGAACCGCAGTGTTTGGTTGAGGTCTCTCTCGGCCTGTTCGTACTTTCCGGAAGCGACCAGGAGTTGGGCCCGTTGCACGAGAGCGTCGACGTCTTTGGGGTTCCTTTTCAGGGCATCCTCAAGGATTTTTGAGGCATCTGCCGTGCGGCCCACGAGTTGATACGCGGAGACCAGGCGAGTGCGGTCCGCGCGGTCATCGGGGTACTGTTTGGCCAAGCGTTCAAACTCACGGACAGCCTCATCCCGCCGGTTCTGGCGCAACAGGTAGAGTGCGTAGGTGAACTTGTAGGGACTGTCAATCTCGGCCAGGCGTTTAAACGTCGGTTCAGCGTCCTGTAAGCGGCCCGCAGCATATTGCACCGCCGCCAAGGAGTATAGGGCCTCGACGTTGTTAGGGTCGATGCCCAGAGCAGTGCGAAATTCCGCTTCAGAATCGCTGGGCCGATTAATGCCGTTGTAGAACTCGCCCAGAACTACGTGGGGCTGGGCCGATTTGGGTGAAGCAGTCTGTGCTTTCCGGAGGACCTCCTCGGCGCCCTTAACATCTTTTTCGCCGAGCCTGGCTCGCGCCAACAAGATCGAGGAGGTCAATTCTCCGGGGTTTTTTGCCAGTGCCTCTTCGAGAATCCGAACCGCATCCGACCTCTTTCCGAGCCGCAGTTCAGTGTACGCGAGGGTATTCAGCATCTCCGGCGTGGCGGGAGCGGTTTCGCGCAACTCGTTAAGGCTGGTCTCCGCCTCGCGGGCAAGATTTATATCTCCCTGGGCCATCAGCTGGGCAAGCTTGAATTTCGCCTGCGTGTGCTTGGGATTCAACTCAACGGCTCTTTTGATCGAAAGAGCACCGGTGCGGATATCTCCGCTTGCCAAGGCAGTCATACCCCACTGGTAATACACTTCGGCATCCTTGGGCATAGCTTGTGCCGCGTTTTTAAATGCCAGAATGGCGCGGGTGTACTCCTTTTTTGCGGCCAGGCTTTTGCCCTCCGCGAGGTACTTATCGCGGCGCGCCTGCGGAGAATTGGTGCAGCCACAAAGAAATGTCAGCAAGAGGATTGCGGCCGATCCCAAAACTCTTTGCGTTGTCGAAACGTACATGTTTGCTCCTGCTTTTTTTGTTCGGCGGCAGCTTCCCAGTCTACCCACAACTGGTTGCTCCACATTTTGGAGCGGCGCCATTACGTTACAGCGCTCATGAACTACTCCACGATGGAGCCGCGCGGAGAAATATCATCGTCCGCCGTGCCCCCCGGCGACGATCCGGATGGTCTTCAGGATAATCGCCACGTCGAAGGTGAGCGACATGTTTTTCAGGTAAAACAAGTCGTATTCCAGTTTGTGGAACGCATCCTCCACGCTGGAACCGTAGGTGTATTGCACCTGTGCCCAGCCCGTCAGTCCGGGCCGGACCGAGTGCCGCTCATCGTAGTAAGGGACTCTCTGCCGCAGGTCCTCGACAAAGCACGGCCGTTCGGGCCGTGGTCCCACAAAACTCATGTCGCCCAAGATCACATTCCAAAGCTGCGGCAGCTCATCCAGCCGGTACTTTCGGAGGAACCTGCCAATGCGGGTCACCCGCGGGTCGTTGTGGCTCGCCCACTGCGCCCCGTTGGCCTTCTCGGCGTCCACACACATGGAACGGAACTTCAGCATCTCAAAGCACTTGTCCATTCGGCCGACACGCGTCTGCCGATAAATCAACGCCCCCTTGGACTCCAGCCGGATGGCTATCGCCACCAGGATCATCAGCGGCATCGCAACCACCAGGCCCACCATGGCTACCGCCAAGTCCAAGGCCCGCTTCAGCACATCGTTCCACTTCGACCTGTGGAATCCATCCGAAAAAACAAACCAGCTCGGTTTTACCGCTTGTAGAGAAATTCGTCCAGTCAAGGCGGAGAGCGCGGTCGGAGCATCGTCTACCCGCAGCCCTCTCACGCGCAGGGTCACCAATTCGCGCGTGGGAAGCGCTCCGC
>OBLU010001583.1_pt1 | contig 21137 bp, 12 predicted proteins | sample 1518681 | NCBI WGS metagenome assembly OBLU01 (sample SAMEA3539304, study PRJEB22396) | soil metagenome | biome: tundra; feature: field; material: soil | place: USA | collected 2010-05 | depth 0.15 m
GCCCCGTGCGGTCGGTGGCCTACGCTCCCGACGGCGCGACCCTGGCCACCGGCGGCCACGAGGGGACCGTGATCTGGGACGCCCGGACCGGCGACCAGCAGCGCCAGCTCGCCGGCCACGCCGGCCTCGTGTGGTCGGTGGCTTACGCTCCCGACGGCGCGACCCTGGCCACCGGCGGTGACGAGGGGTCCGTGCGGATCTGGGACGCCCGGACCGGCGACCAGCAGCGCCAGCTCGCCGGCCACGCCGGCGCCGTGCTCTCGGCGGCTTACGCTCCCGACGGCGCGACCCTGGCCACCGCCGGTGAAGACGGGACCGTGCGGATCTGGGACGCTCGGACCGGCGACCAGCAGCGCCAGCTCGCCGGCCACACCGGCCCCGTGCTAGCGATGGTCTACGCCCCCGACGGGACCACCCTGGCGAGCGTGGGCGATACGACCATCCGGATCTGGAATCCGCGCAACGGAATGCAGATCGCCGGTACCGGACTTGGCACGCTACCCAGGACCGGCCGACCGCTGGCCGGAGTCCGCAGCGACGCTCCGAGTGCCGAGGACCAGATCGGCGCTACGTCTGATGTGGAGACCCTGGCTGACCTGATAGCCGCTACCGCGACGTCCCCGCCGCTCGCGATCGCGCTGATCGGCGACTGGGGAGCGGGTAAGTCCAGCGTGATGCTGCAGATCCAGCGGCGCATCGACGTCCTCGCCGAGATGTCACGCAACAATCCGGGCCTGAGCGCCTTCGCCGCTAACGTGCGGCAGGTCCGCTTCAACGCCTGGGATTACAGCGACCGTCAGCTGTGGTCCGGGCTCGCCGATCACCTGTTCACGGCCTTGGCGGCCGATCCGGACAGCACGCCCAGCCTGCCCGATCCCGCGACCGCCCGGACAGAACGCGACGCGCTCCGGACGAAGCTGGCCGGCCTGGAAGCCGAGGAACAGCGGCTCAGCAGGGAACTGAGCACGGCCGATCAGGCCCACCGGCCGCAGGGATTCCTGGCATGGCTGGGCTCTCCCGCCTACACCTGGCGGATCATGGCCGCAGCGGCCCGCGAGCTGGCCCTCGACATCCGTGGCGCGCTGGGGATTCTGCTGGGCTGGGCAGTGCTCGGAACCGCCGCCTACGGAGCCTGGGCACTGTGGGGATCTCAGATCGGCAAGGCAGCGGCGGCTGCCGCCGCGGTACTCGCGCCCGCCGTAGTGATCGGCCAGCGGCTTCGCGCCTGGCACCGCGCGGGAACGGGCATCACCGGCCGGCTCCGCCGCAGCCTCGGCGGCCGACAGGTCATCATCAGCCGCCAGATAGCCGATCTCAGGAAGCGTCTGGACATCATCGATGCCAGCGCAAGGCTGTCAGCATTCCTGAGCGACCGGGGGGCGCCCGGCGCCTACCAGCAGTACCGCGGCCTGCTCGGCCAGGTGGGCAGGGACCTGGCGACGCTCTCCGGCTACCTCTCCGACGCGCGGGCCGAATGGCTCGCCAGTACCGCAACTACGCCGCCGCCGCTGGACCGGATCGTGCTTTACATCGACGACCTCGACCGCTGCCCGCCCCGGCGAGTCGTGGAGGTCCTCGAAGCGGTTCACCTCATGCTCGCGCTCGAGCTATTCGTGGTCGTCGTCGCCGTCGATGCCCGCTGGCTCATCCGGTCACTCGAATACCACTACCGGGAACTGTTCGGCACCGGCGGCACGCCGGTACTCCCCGCGCCCGCCAGCCCAGCGGAGCCAGACACTGATCCCGGACCGGCAAGCCCCGTCGATTACCTCGAGAAGATCTTCCAGATCCCCTACGCGCTGACCCCGCCTCCGCCCGCCGCCATGGCTTCCTACCTGCGCTCGCTGCTGCGCCAGCCATCCCAGTCGGCTGATGCCCCGCAGGTCGGCCTGGCGGACTCTGCGCCGGACTCCGGAGCTGGCGCGCACGGCGCCGATGACGGCGCGAGCAGCGAGCCCGATACGCCCCTCGTGGCAGAAGATCTCAGCCACGACGATGAGGCTGCGATCCGGATGCCGTTCCCGGACGACGCCCGGCTCCGGACAGGTCATCAAGGCGACGCCATACCTGATCTGCGGCCGCTCGGCCTGCAGCTGAGTCGGCGGGAGATCGAGTTCATGGCCCGCCTCGGCCCGCTGCTCCCCACCCCCCGCGCCGCCAAAAGGCTCGTCAACCTCTACCGCCTAGTCCGCATCGGTATCCCAGACTCACAGCTAGCGGCCTTCAGCGGGACGGAGGCCGGAGGCCCGTACCAGGCCGTCCAGATCCTCCTCGCCGTACTGGTCGGCAGCCCCGCCGCCGCACAGCTGATCTTCGGAGACCTCATGACCGCTCCGTCTGGCAACGACATCATCACAATATTCACCAGCGCGGCCAGAGCCCACGCCGCCGACGGACATCGCTGCGCCCGTATCGCCGCCGCACTGGCCGCGATCGCCGAAGACACTCCCCTGCTGACCGACCCTGAAGAGTACAAGCACTGGTGCCCGACACTAGCCCGGTACAGCTTCCACACCCGCACCATGACAGCGCAGCTCCCACCATCCGACGCACCATCAGGGCACGATGGTCGGCCAGGCCGCAAATCGCGCTCGCGGAAACCCGCAGAAGCCGCCGCCAGCAAAGTCCCAGGTACCGGCCCGAACTGGCCCAGCGCAGCCAAGACACTGCCCTGACCTGGTCGTCGGAGACTCAGGAGGCTCAACCGCTAGGGTTGACGGTCCCAACCCCCGAATGGTTAGTGAGGGCATGGTCGTTCGACGCATTATTTGGCAATGATCGGGGGTATCTCTCTAGGTGTGTAAGGAGTGATTAAAGGGAACTGAGTGACCAGGGGGAATGGTCACCGTTACGGGGGGAGAACCACGATCATGTCCATTACACGCCAAGAGCCCGGCCCGGCCGGGCTGGTGCACACTTCGGATGCGGGTGGGCTTTTGGGGGAGGCTGCTCATTACGGCGGTCAAAAATCCCCCTCGCCTGCGCAGCAGCTGGCGCCGCTGCGTGAGCTGATCGATGACCGGCTGCTGGACGCGCTGCTGGAGCGGTCGCGGGACGAGGCCGGTGGGCTGCGGCTGACCGGTGAGGGGTCCATGCTGGGCGAGCTCGTCAAGGCGGTGCTCGAGCGGGCGCTGGAGGCGGAGCTGACCGCGCACCTGGGTTATGGCAGGCATGACCCGTCCGGCCATAATTCCGGCAATTCGCGGAATGGGACGATCAGCAAGAAGGTCCAGACCGGGATCGGGCCGGTGCCCATCGAGGTGCCCCGGGACCGGGCGGGAATGTTCGAGCCGGTGCTGGTGCCCAAGCGGTCCGGGCGGGTCTCCGGCGGCCTGGACGACATGATCATCTCGCTGTATGCGCACGGGATGAGCGTCCGCGACATCCTGCACCACCTCAAGCAGGTGTATGGCACCGAGCTGTCAGCGGAGACCGTCTCCCGGATCACCGACGCCGTGCTGGAGGAGGTGAAAGCCTGGCAGAGCAGGCCGCTGGATCCGGTGTATGCCGTGGTGTTCCTGGACGCGATCATGGTCAAGGTCCGTGACAACCACGTCGTGCAGAGCAAGCCCGCTTACCTGGCGGCCGGCATTGACACCGACGGGGAAAAGCACGTGCTGGGCATCTGGCTGGCCAAGACCCCGCTGGATACCGCGACCGCCGGGGAGGGCGCCCGGTTCTGGGCCAGCGTGATGGCCGACCTGCGCAACCGCGGCGTCACCGACATCCTCATCGCCTGCTGCGACGGCCTGACCGGGTTCGAGGACGCCATCTGCGCCGCGTTCCCGCACACGGTGGTGCAGACATGCGTGGTGCACCTGATCAGGAACAGCCTGCGGCCGGTGGCCCGCCGTGCCGCCGCCGCGGTCGCCGCCGGGCTGCGCACGATCTACACCGCTGTGGACGCCGACACGGCGTTCGACGCCCTGGCGGCCTTCGCAGCCTCGCCGCTGGGCCAGAAGTACCCGCAGGCCGTGAAGGTCTGGGAGAACGCCTGGGACCGGTTCACGCCGTTCCTGGCGTTCACCCCGCCGGTGAGAAAACTGCTCTACACCACCAACAGCATCGAGTCGCTGAACTACCAGCTGCGGAAGGTGACCAAGGCCCGCGGGCACTTCCCGGGCGACGACGCGGTCGTCAAGCTGCTGTGGCTGGCGATCATCAACATCGAGGACAAGCGGGCCCGCGAACGCGCCGCACGCCGGCAGGAAACCGGCAAGCGCAGCGACCAGCCCGCACGCCTCATCGAGGGACAACGCGTCATGGGCTGGCGCGAAGCACTCAACGAACTCGACATCGCCTACCCAGGACGAATCAGGTAAAGCGAAAATCGACTCGAATTTAAAAGATCTTTACACACCTGAGGTTACAAGCTCGCATGATCAGATTCCAGAGCGTATGACCTGGTCAATCCATGTGGTGGCGCTCTCTCAAGGCGGTAGCGCCGGTTCAAATCCGGTCGGGGCTACTCATGAAGTAGCAGCTCAGAGGCCCGGTCCCCTGCCCAGGGTGACCGGGCCTTGATCATTTGTCACTGGTTTGTCATTGAGTTCCGCCGTCAGCGGGCGGCGGTTGGTGGCACGGGATGGGGATCACTGGCACGTTTGTGGCGGCTGAATCCGGATCGACGTGAACCTGGCCGCGGGCACCGCCGGGGCCTTTGCTGGCCGGTGCGTGCCGCCGCACAGGGGTGCTCGCAGTCGGGTTTCTTGATCGTTAGTCCGCGTTTGCCCGTCGTATCTAGCCCGGAAGTGTGGCATCGGGCGGTGGGATCGGGAGGGACCGGCGCGGTCGGCTGGGCTCCCCCGGGGGGTGCGCAGCGCCTCGGGCAAGACCACAATTACCTCTATGGCGATGGGGATGGTAGCGGCCCCGCCGTGCGCGGCGTGCGGGTCTCCTGCGACCCGGGTGGAACTCGTCGCTCCCGGGCAGGTACCTGCGGAGTGGGAGCAGTGGAAGGCCGAGCGCAGGGAGGCCTTCGGGAAGTACCGCGATTCTGACAGGTGGCGCCTGCTGTTCGAGGGGGTCGCCGCCGGGAACGGCTGGGTCGGCGACGCGATCGAGACAGCGAGGGCAGAACGGATCGAGGCTGCGTTCCGGGAGCCATACACGTACGCGCAGGTCCATACGGCTGGGTTCTATGACGACGCAGGGTTCTGCGAGGAGTGCGACGCGGCGTACTGCTACCGGCACTGGCATGTCTCTGAGACCGGCTATGGTCATTGTCCGCAGGGCCAGGGTAAGAGCCTTGATCCCCATTGGTAGGCACGCCATTTGCCGGTATTTCATTGATCGTCCGCGGCATCCGTAACATGCCGCACGGATGGCCTGGTATGTCTGTTAGCGCCACTTGCCGTACTTGGCTGTAGCGGGCACGACCACGGGTCGGACCGTGATCACGCTTCACCTTCAATGAGAACTGACAGTTGGACAGCCTGACTGTATTCTCCTGGGCGCGTTGACCTGCGGGCTGCGCGTCCGCGCCTCTCAAGGCGTCCCTGGGGTTGGCCAGCTTCCCGGGCCCGCTAACAGATCTTGTCGGCGAACTCGGCGAGGTTCTGTACGTCGCTTGCGAGCTCGCCCCGGTCGAGCCGCTCCAGCCAGCGTTCACCGCCGACGTAGCGGAGGTAGGCGGAGAGCCGATCGTAGTCGAGCGCAAGCGGCGCGACGAGGAACACCTCGGGCTGCATATGCCTCATGATCCGAGGTGTGGTGTCGTGGCCGCCGAGTGCTGCCCCTCGCGTGGATGCTCCGCGGTGCGTTGGCACCGCAATGTGGGCGCATCTCCCGGGCAAGCGATGTCTGCGCTCGCACCGCAAGCATCTGCGTCACATACGGTGGTGACGTGCCAGCCTGCGATCACGGAGCTTCCGCCGTGTCCCAGCTACGAGCCGCGGAGGCGGCAGGAAACGCGACCTGCGGCGTCAGCTGGGAGGATCCGCGGTGACGACATCGCTCGCGGATGTCGAAACTCTCAAGCGTGCCGCCGTCGAGATGATCGCCGAGGCGTGGAACACCTTCGTGAATGACCACGTCGTGCCGTGCTCCCGATACCGGCCGTACATCCAGGTTGGCCGCGACTATGAGGGCACGGCACTGATGGGATGTCCGGCGTTCGTGCAGTTCAGCACCACGCTCAAGACGCTGTATCCCGGATGGTTCGACGCGACGCCGGGCGCATCCCCTCGCTGGTACGCGGAGAACCTGTCGTGCCGTTTCGTCGACGCGTGCGTCGCCGAGCTGTCGCTGCGAGGTGAGACCGGCGACGCTCCGAGTGACGCTGTCGAGGCCATGGTCCTGGAGCTCGGCGACTACCTCGACGCGCCCGGGGCTCGGGTCGCGTGCACTCGCCGCGTCTCCCACCTCATGACGGAGGACAGGGAGGAGCTGTCGATTGGCGGCGTGACGATCCTCGCGTATCGCCAGTGGGAGGAGATTCGGCAGATCGCCGAGGTGATGCCGACCGCTCGCTCCGCGTTCAACAGCGAGCCTCCCCACTCGTTCGCGAACCCCGAGGCCACCCTGGTCAGCTACGCGACGGGGCCCGACCCCTTCCATCTCCGAGCGGACGCCGAGCGCCGCATCGACTGCCTGCTGCTCGCCGTACATCTGCTGTCCGCTGCGACGACCGCGAGCATCTACCAGGTCACCGGGGAGACCACGTCTGTCTGCCGGTACACGGCAGGCGTTGACGTGATCCCGTACGACGAGCATCCGGTGCCGGTCCGTCCTGCCGTCCTCTCTGCGGCTTCGGTGCAACCGGTCGAGCGCCTCCTCGCCCTGTACGACGCAACCAAGCACCGGGCACCGAGGGAAGCCGTCCACGGGCTCGAGATGGCGGTGCTCAAATTCACGGACTCCTTCTCACCGAAACCGTGGTTCGAAAAGATCGTCGACCTGGCCACCGCCCTCGAAGCCACACTCTCCGGCAGGGATAAAGCCGACGTCACGCTGAGGATCTGCTCCCGCGCTGCGCACATCCTGTCGACGGACACGGACCGCCCGCAGACGATCTACGCGGATGTGAAAGCCCTCTACGACCTCCGGTCGAATCTCGTGCACGGTGCCGTCATCACGCAAAGGCAACTCGACGGGTGGATCGCGGCCATCTCCGTTGTGTCGCCGGAGCGATCGCCTCGGATGCGTATCGAGCTCGTCGTCGATCGCTTGCGCGATCTCGTGCGCCGGTCGATCTTGACGCGCCTCGTGCTCAACGACGATGGCAGGTGGCCGCTCCGAGACCCGCCCCCTCTCGACCAATTGCTCACGGACGCCAGCGCGGCCGAGGACTGGCGACGCGCGTGGCACCAGGGCATGACGAAGCTCGGCGCCGCCGAAGCCACCGAGCCCGCGATGCCGCTCGCGGACAGCGTCTTTGACGATTACCCTGGCAAGGACGGCTGACCATGTGGGCGGCAACGCGGTGGTGTCTGGGACCGCCACCCGGGCCAAGAGTGCGGTCGGCTGCTCCTGAGCGACGCGATTGTGAACTTTCGGCAGGCATCCTGCGGCGGGAGTGGCCGCATCGCAGCCGGGTCGAGGAAAGGGCGGCAGACCCCACCGCGGTGACTACCGGCCCTGCCCGAAGCTGCCGGATGAGGCCGTTCGATGTCGGGCTGTCCTCATAACCCAGAGGTCGCAGGTTCAAATCCTGCCCCCGCTACAAAGTAAGTGCAGGTCAGTGGCCTGATCGCCGGAGACGGCGGTCAGGCTTTTTGATTATCTGTTGGCGGTTCGTTGGCGGGATCGGACCTTGAAGTCCGGCACGTTGCGCCGAGGATCGGCAGCGAACGACAGTGCTGGCGGGTTGGCCCGGACGTGCGTGCCCAATTCGAGACGGCTGGCAGGCAAGGGCCGCCGGGTGAAGTGGACCACTGGCCTCAGTCACGCCGAGCCGGGTCTGGTCCGGCTCGGGCAGCGAGATCAGCGCCTCGTGCACCTGGGTGAGGTGGACAGGCCGACGTTAGCCCTGGGTGAGCATCATGCCGGGTGTAGCAAGGTGCGGGCCCGCAGCTGGCGGTGGCGCATCCCGATGGGTGGCAGCGCCTCGACCCGCGGTGTGGCACCGGAGCTGTCGACGATGTCCTCCAGCCGGGTAAATAAGGCCGGGTTCAGCCTGATACCGGGTATTCAGCGACGGCCAGCGATCTGAGCATGCCTGGCTTTTACAGTGAATCCAGCCAGGCGATAGCGAGCTTGCGCATCATCGTCTGGGCCGCTGGGAGTTCCATGGGGTTGGCCGGAGGTGACTGGCCTGTCTGCGCATGCCTGGCCTCGTAGTTTGCCGTCCGCTTGAAACGGCTCCTGGCAGCCTCGCTGATCCCGGCTGCCCCCATCGCAGCTTTAATGCGGCCTGTGTGCTTGATAACCTCATCGACCTGATAGAGGTCCTCCCAGCTCAATTCCTCGCCTCGCCCCATGATCTTAAATAGCTCGGCGACGTGAGGGTTCGTGGCGGCAAGCCCTATGTACCTGGTTGCGGCCGGCGGTGGTTGCGGCACCGGAGCGCCGTCAGGGCCCAAGACAACCGCTGTGGCCGTCACTTGCGAGCGGACTACCAGATGCGCCGCAGCCGCTGCGACCGTGACATCACCGTTCGTCGTGAAGGCCCCGGTAAGAGCGACGCGTTCGAAGCTCGGATTCAGCAACCGTCCAAGGCCATTGACACTCTCGATCAGATCTTCCGCAATGTCCAACAGGAGACCGGAGCCACCCGGAAGGTTGTCTAGCCTGGGCGAGCTGATGTAGAACTTCTCGCCTTCTCTGCTGACCTGAATGTCCCCGGCAGGGAGGTGGTCGGCGAGGTACTGCAAGTCTTGCGTGCTGCCTTCCAGCCAGGCCTTCATGGTCACCGTAGAACAATACTGTGGTTGGCGTCACCGCACGTCGGCGTTTATCAGGTCACGAGCGCCCCTCGGGGGAGGCGATTGGGTGATCTCGTCACGTTCATGCGGCTCTCCGGCCTGTCGCTTTTCGAGCGCCGTTGGCAGCTGAAAGCACCCCGGCGAGTTCTGTGCACTGCAGCCGCCTCGGGCGACCGGTACTTCCTGAAAGGTGCTGCGCGACGCGTGCCTTGGCGACAATCGGCCCGATAGTGGGTGTCGATGCGCTGGGCGCTTCGGATTCCGGACCGCCGCGGCCGGTATTGGTTGTTACGTGATCAGCTATTCCAGCGGTGGGAATGCCTTGTACTCGACGACGTGTTTCAGATCTCGTACAGGGCGGACCGAAGCGACCAGGGATCGGCAGACGTGGCTGCCGATCGCCAGAGACCCACGGCGCCCGGTCCGTCCGTCGCTGCGGTCGAGACGATCGAGCGTGCTGGCCCGCCGTTGCATGGTAAGGAGAAGGTCTACGGTTCGATTCCGTAAGGGGGCTCCACGAAATCCCAGGTCAGGCCCGGGTTCCCGGGCAGCTGGCAGAGCCTCGGAGATCATCTGACCGTCATCTGACCGTCGTTCTGGGCGGTGGCGGGCGGTACTCGATGGCACGCATTGATGCGTTATGGCAGGGCAGTCAAGCTCGCCGAGGCGAGCCGTTGAACAGCCTGGGCCAGCCGGGTGGCGTATGGGCGCGGTCAGGCCGCTGTTACGCGACGCTCGGCATGAGCATCTTGCGACAGCTATCGTGAGCACGGCCATGGCGGTCCCCTCCCGCCCGCGAGCGACAGAATCGTGAGCATGCGGCGGGGTGAGAGCCGCTGCCGTGGCCTCGCTCCTGGATGCCCATCATCACGGCGGGTGACCGCACCGGGATGGTACGGACGGGCAGGGCGCGCGGAACGCCGATGCGGCCTTGAGTGACCTGCAGGCGCGTGCCGCCGAGCTCGTCCTCCCGTCCCGCCTTTCAGCTTGACGCGGACTCCGAGGAGCAGGGAAGCCCAGCTCAGGGTCGTACCGGTAAACGAATCTGCCCGCGAAACGCGGCGGGACAAGCTGAGACTGGTCAGATTCCAAGGACACCTACCGGTACGTGCCACGCGAACGCCGTGAGTCACCCGCAGCGCGGGAGACTGCGGGAGGATCACGATCAGCCGGCTGCGCCGCAAGCCCGGCGACCCGCCCGTCATCGAGACCATCGCCCAGGCCTGCTACCGGATGCTACGGGTTCCCCGGTTCGTCTCGTCGGCCGTTACGCAGTGGCGGCCGGCCGGTCACCTCGACATACATGATCCGCCCGTTGACGACGTCGAGGTTGAGCATTGCCCTTCGCAGGAAGAAGAGGGACGCGCCGGCGGCCGGGGCCGTAAGGACCCTGGGGGCGGGCTTCGGTACAGAAGCCCTGGCACAAGTCGTCACCGCAACCGCAGCCGGCGACAAGGCGAAGGTCGCGCACATGGCAAGCTCCCGCTCTCCGTTCTCCTCCAGCAAGGCCAGCAGTCCGGCGGCTAGCTCCGGGAACACCTCGCGCACAAGAGGATGCCCGGCTTCCACGTGAAGACCATAGCCGAGCTGCGAGAGCACGCGCCCGCGCAGATCAAGCGCCCGGGTCTTCAGCCTTCGGCAAGACCCGGGAACCGCCATCTTCAGCCGGGGTCACATAACATTCTCGTTCTGCGCGGGCCGCAGGCATCTTCGGCATCCACGGAAACTCGCGCGTAACGGCGGCGATGTGCGCCGCGCTCCTTGGTGACGGCGAACACGGTGAGTGACAAGTACTCGAGTTCTGGGCCGCATTGAGCTATGCAGCGGACGTTGTTGCATCTTGGCCGGGTCTGCATGGCGCCGATGCTGGAGCGGTTGTCATGCGAAGCCGTCCAGAGGCGGTGTGAATGAACATCGTGACGGCGGCTTCGAAGTGGTTCTCGCGTTCGCGCAGTTCATTTCGGTCAGGAGAACTGCTGAGGGCGCCGACCGCGGTGAACGCAGCATCTGCCAGCATCCCCACCTCGGGATCGCCCCAGACGAGCTGTACTCGGAACCGGGCAGCATCCGCGCTGGCGCCCAGGCGGTCACACTCGATGCGGGCAGCGAGGTAGTCAGCTCCGACTGCGTCTCGCTGGTGATGGAACCACAGGGTAATGAGCCCTCGCTTGAGTTCGGTCATAGCGCTGGCGAAAGCGCTGCAGGCATTCACCTGTTCGTACCGGAGTCGCTCGTCGCGCTCGAATGACTGGGCACGCTCGGCGGTACGGCTTTGGAAGAGATAGGTAGTGAAGGACCCCAGCAGGGTCGCGGCGACACCGATGAGACCAGCAAGGAGAGCGTTCACGCCGATAGTCGACCACGTGCCGCTGACAATGACCATAGCGTCGCGGAGCACGTGGGCGGCCAGCGGCAGCTTCGCTGGACAAGGGCCTGCCAGCAAGCGGCGGGCCTAGCGTAAGTTACCAACGAACAGAACAATCCATTCGCCCGGTCCGCATGGTGTTCATATCCCTAGGACGCGGCAACGCGCTTCGGCGTTGGACTGATGGACGGTTCCCCGCCGGGCGCTGTCCCGACTGCACTACGACTCTGCACCCGACCAGCGGCAGAGGCGGATGATCCCCTCGGTGTGCCAGCTGGTGTAGGGCCTATGCTTCTCGCGGTGGCAGTGGCCGACCTGCGTCAGGATCAGAGGGGTTCCGCGCGGCTATCGCTGGGGTTCTCGGCGATGTTCGTAAGCAGTTGACGCGACCCACCCGGACGCGGGCAAATCCCGGGCGCGCCGCGGCTGGGCTAGCAAGAAGGGCAGGTAGTCGCCACCGGGGAAGGTGAGCGGCTGCCCAATGTCGGGTGGGGCATCTGCCAGGCGCTCCACCCGCTCCCAGACGAGCGGCGGTGAGAGGAGCCAGTGTTCGGCCATGCAGCTTCAACTCGGCAAGGTGTGGGTACTCGGCGAGCGCATCGATGGAGGTGGGTTCGGCCAGGTCTATGCGGCCGAGTCCGCTGACTACGACTCCGCGGCGGTTGTCAAGCTGGTGCCGAAGGCACCGGGTGCTCAACGTGAGCTGTTGTTCGCCGATCTCACGGGCGTGCGCAACATCGTCCCGATTATCGATCAGGGCGAGACCGAGGACAGCTGGGCGCTGGTCATGCCCCGGGCCGACGAGTCGCTGCGCCAGCACCTGGCCAAGATCACTGGCCCGCTCGCCATAGCCGAGGCCGTGACGGTCCTGGCGGACATCGCGACGGCCCTGACTGATCTGGACGGTCGGGTGGTACATCGAGACCTCAAGCCGGAGAACGTCCTGCTGCTTGACGCGCACTGGTGCTTGGCCGATTTCGGTATCTCGCGGTATGCGGAGGCGACCACAGCGCCTGACACCAGGCAGTTCGCGCTGTCACCGCCCTACGCCGCCCCCGAGCGTTGGCGGCACCAGCGAGCAAGCAGCGCCACGGACGTCTACTCGCTTGGCGTCATCGCCTACGAGCTGCTGTCCCGCTCACTGCCCTTCAGCGGACCGGACGTACATGACTTCCAGGAGCAGCACCTGCACAGCACGCCGGTGTACCTCAGTAATGTTCCAGCGGCACTCGGAGCGCTCATTGAGGAGTGTCTCTACAAGCCTCCCGAGGCACGGCCGAGTCCGAGTAACCTCCTGGCTCGTCTGGCGCGAGTCGCCGAAGCGCCACCGTCCGTGGGGCTGGCAAAGCTTGAGGAGGCCAACCGCGTGAACGTGATCCGGCAAGGCGAGGCAGGGCGGCAAGAGTCGGCACACCGATCTGAGGCCGAGCGCCGGAAGGCCCTGCTCGATGCTGCCACACAAGGACTGACGCGGGTGGCCGGTGCGCTCAAGGAAGCACTCACCCAGGCAGCGCCGTCGGCCAGCCTCAGCAGGGGTATCGAACCCGGCTGGACCATTCAGATAAACCAGGCAGAGCTGCGACTTGCGCCACCAGTCGCGACCTCAGCGAGTCCGTGGGGCTCGTGGTCCGCTCCCGCCTTCGAGGTCATCGCGCACTCGGCGCTGAGTCTGCGGATTCCAGCCAACCGCTCTGGCTACGAGGGGAGAAGCCACTCGCTCTGGTACTGCGACGCTCAGGAAGCCGGACGGTACCAGTGGTTCGAAACGGCCTTCATGGTCTCACCGCTCATCGCCAAGGTAGGCCGACAGGACCCGTTCGCCCTGGACCCTGGCGAGGCGGCGGCCAAGGCTGTGTGGAACGGCATGGCCGAGTACCAGGCTGCCTGGCCGTTCACGGCTGTCAGCATCGGTGACCTGGATGAGTTCATCAGCCGCTGGGCCAGCTGGTTTGCCGATGCCGTACAAGGACAGCTCAATCGGCCGAGCGCGATGCCGGAGAAGCAGCCGCGGGGAAGTTGGCGACAGAGCTAAGCGCACAGGTGTCTAACGTCCCGGATCGCCAAGCCGCGACGGCCTGCTCCGGCGAGAGCCGCCGCCCCGCCAGCTAGTCACTCTTGTCCCTCTTGCGCGGATTCATAGCATCCGATGTCATCACTCACAGTGCCCATCCCGCCAGACCTCAGCCCGGCGTGCCGGGCCGGAAACACCGACCGCTGCACAGTCCCGAAGTTGACAGCCGCGCAGGCATGGGATAGCGGAACCGATCGCGTCTCGCCGGGGCACACTCATAGTGCTTTGGTTAATCTGGACTAGCAGGCAAGTTCTGTGAGAGGCCGCCGATATGGTCAGGTCTTGAGGGAGCGGCATAAGGCCTCGGCCACAGACTCGTTCATTGCAGTCTGGGCGGAAGCATCGATAGACGGGAGGGCGGGGCCGGTGGCATTCCGTGCAAAGGACGCAACGGGGCCGCCCTGCGACCGAGGAGATGCTGGAGGAGGCCCCCTACGCTTCGAGGCTTCCATGGCTGATGCGTACTGCGAGACTCGGAGCGCCGACTTGATGGAGTCCGCCCGGCGTGCTCCTATGGATGCGAGGGCAGTACATAGATGATCACTGGGACGATCAAAAGCCAGGTCGACAAGGTCTGGGATGCCTTCTGGTCGGGTGGGATCTCCAACCCGCTGCAGGTGATCGAACAGATCACGTACCTGCTCTTCGTACGGCGGCTGGATGACTTGCAGATTCTCGAGGAGAACAAAGCGAGGCGTCTCGGTGCGCCGCTCGAGCGTCGGTCCTTCCCGGAGGGAAACGACCCACGGGGGCGTCCCTACGACGATCTGCGGTGGTCGCATTTCAAGAACTTCGCCCCTGCAGACATGTACGACGTCGTCGATCAGCACGTCTTTCCGTTTTTGCGGACGCTCGGTGGTGATGGATCGACGTATGCGCATCACATGAAGGACGCAAGATTTGCGATTCCGACCCCGGCATTGCTGGCGAAGGTAGTCGACCTGATCGCCGACGTGCCTATGGAGGATCGGGACACGAAGGGCGACCTGTACGAGTACATGCTCGGCAAGATCGCCAGCGCCGGACAGAACGGGCAATTCCGCACGCCGCGCCACATCATCCAACTCATGGTCGAGATGATCGCCCCTACCCCAGGCGATATCATCTGTGACCCGGCGTGCGGCACCGCAGGGTTCCTAGTGGCTGCGGGCGAGTACCTGCGCAAGCGCCATCCCGAGATGCTCCGCGACCAGAAGCCGCGAGCGCACTTCCATCACGGCATGTTCCACGGCTTCGACTTCGACAATACGATGCTCCGCATCGGGAGCATGAACATGCTGCTGCACGGCGTCGAGAACCCCGACATCCGCTACCGGGACTCGCTCGGCCAGGAGCATGCCGGTGACGAGGAGCGCTACAGTCTGGTGCTCACCAATCCACCGTTCGCGGGCTCCCTGGACTACGAGAACACGGCGAAAGATCTGCAGCAGATCGTCAAGACCAGGAAGACGGAGCTGCTGTTTGTTGCACTGTTCATCCGTCTCCTGAAGCCGGGCGGGCAGGCGGCGGTCATCGTGCCGGACGGTGTGCTCTTCGGGTCCAGCACCGCCCATAGGGCAATCCGCAAGATCCTCGTGGAAGAGCACAAGCTGGATGCCGTCATTTCGCTGCCCAGCGGCGTGTTCAAGCCGTATGCCGGCGTGTCCACCGCAATCCTGCTGTTCACGAAAACAAATTCCGGTGGTACCGACACCGTCTGGTTCTACGACGTCCAGGCCGACGGGATGTCCCTGGACGACAAGCGAACCCCTCTACTGTCCGAGGACAAGCTCGGCGCCGTCCCCGCCACACCTCTTACCGCGGATGAGCACGCCAGGAACAACCTGCCTGACGTGCTGACGCGGTGGGCCAGGCGCGCCGGCGACGAGGCTCGTCGCGCGCGTACCGACCAGAGCTTCTGCGTCTCGAGGATCGAGATCGCGGCGCAGGGCTACGACCTCAGCGTCAACCGCTACAAGGCTGTCATCCACGCGGAGGTCGAACATCGTCCACCTCTCGAAATTGTTGCTGAGCTCCAGGACCTTGAGGCCGAAATTCATCGACAGCTCATCGAACTCAAGGGGATGCTCCGGTGACCAACGCGATCCGTGGTGGCGAGGCGTTGCCTGCTGGCTGGCGGACGGCTCGGCTTGGTGAGGTGGCAGAACAGTGTCTCGGCAAAATGCTTGACGCGGCAAAAAACAAGGGCCGTCCACTCCCGTATCTCCGGAATCCAAATGTTCGGTGGTTCAACGTTGACACCGCTGATTTGAGAGAGATGCCATTTGAGGAGCGCGAGCTTGACCGATACGGTTTGGCAGAAGGTGACGTGCTGATCTGCGAGGGCGGAGCGGCTGGGCGGGCTGCGATTTGGGACGGACGTTGTACGGGCATGAAATTCCAGAAAGCGCTCCACCGCGTTCGCACTGGGCCCGACCTGTTGAATCGATTTCTCGTGCATCATCTGAAGGTGGACTACGACAGCGGTCGGCTGAGTTCCTATTACACGGGAGCCACGATCAAGCACCTGACTGGGCAAGACCTGCTGAGATATGAGATTCTGCTGCCCCCACTGTGTGAGCAGCGGCGGATCGTGGATGTGTTGGATCGGGCGGAGGCCCTGCGCACCCTCCGGCGAGCTGTCCTCGCGCAGCTTGACACCTTCACCCAGTCCATCTTCTTCGAGATGTTCGGCGATCCAACCAACCTCGATCAGTGGCCTGTCCGAAGCATCGCCGATTACGTCGCTGACTTCCAGGGCGGAAAGAGCTTTCAGCCCGAAGATCCCGGTGCGTCGACAGAACGCCGTGTCCTAAAAATCAGCGCCGTGACCAGTGGGCGATTTATTCCGCTTGAAAGCAAGCCCGTCCGCGACGATCACCATCCCGAGCCTGAGCACTTCGTTCGACCGGGTGACCTCCTTATCAGCCGTGCGAATACGGCTGAGCTGGTAGGAGCAGTGGCCCTCGTTGATACGTGTCCGCCTAACCTTCTACTTCCTGACAAGCTGTGGCGCTTTGTGTGGCGTCACCCGATATCGATCGACCCGCTATTTGCTCGGTCTCTCTTTCAGAACGCGTCTTTCCGGCGTCAGATGTCACAAGCCGCGTCTGGCACTGGAGGTTCTATGAAGAATATTTCCAAGGCGAAGCTACGGGGTATGACGACGATCGTCCCCCCGCTCGATCTTCAGCGCCAATTTGCTGACAGGGTACGGACGATTGAGTGCGCGGCTGGAAAGCAACGGGCGTCACTGACCCAACTGGATGCCCTCTGTGCCTCCATCCAGCACCGTGCCTTCCGGGGCGAGCTGTGACTAACTTCGACTTCCTCCTCCCCGAGTGGCCCGAGGTCCACGAGGACGCTGTTAAAGCAGAGTCGGCGACCCTAGCCGACCCACGCACCGCCTGCTTCTACGCGCGACGCGCGCTCGAGGCCATGGTCAAATGGGTGTACAAGGCGGACCGCAGCCTGCACCTCCCTTACCAGGACAATCTCAGCGCGCTGCTCCACGAGCCATCGTTCAAGCAGACGGCCACGGAGGCGGTGTTCAACAAGGCGAAGCTTATCAACTCGATCGGCAATCGCGCCGTGCATGAGTTGAGGCCGGTCCCCGCAAGTGCATCCGACATTGCGATCCGCGAACTTTTTCACGTCGGCTACTGGCTGGCACACACCTATGCCCGCGGTCCAAAGCCGAGTCCCAGCCTCGTCTTCGACGCGTCGCTCATCCCCTCGTCGAGTGAAGTCCCTGCTCAGACCGCAGCCAGGCTCCAGAAGCTGGAAGCCGGTCTACATGAGCGGGACGAGAAGCTAACCGAGCTGCTTTCTGGCAGAGATGCGCTGGACGCCGAACTTGTGCGGCTGCGCGCCGAAGTGGCGGCAGCCAAGAAGGCGAACGAGCAATGCGCGGACGACCACGATTACAGCGAATCTCAGACGCGCGACTACTTCATCGACATGCTTCTGCACGAGGCGGGGTGGCTGCTCGACCACGAGCACGACCGAGAGTTCCCCGTTACTGGGATGCCTAATGCCACAGGCGAGGGCTTCGTCGACTACGTTCTTTGGGCCGACGACGGTAGGCCACTGGCGGTCGTCGAGGCCAAGCGGACCAAGAAGGACGCGAAGATCGGCCAGCGGCAGGCGGAGCTGTACGCGAACTGCCTGGAGGCGCAGTTCGACCAGCGGCCAGTGATCTTCTACACCAACGGCTATGACCATTGGCTGTGGGACGACGGGAATTACCCGCCCCGCGCAGTCCAGGGCTTCTTCACCAAGAGCCAGCTGGAGTTGATGATCCAGCGGCGGCAGAGCCGCAAGTCTCTGACGAGCGCGCAGATCAACAGCTCGATTGTCGAACGGTACTACCAGACGCGGGCAATTCGCCGGATCGCGGAGACCTTCGAGACGGATCGCGAGCGCAAGGCACTGCTAGTCATGGCGACGGGTGCTGGCAAGACGCGGACGGTCATCGCCCTGGTCGACCTACTGATGCGATGCAACTGGGCGAAGCGAATCCTCTTCCTCTCGGATCGCGTTGCGTTGGTCAACCAGGCGGTCGGTGCGTTCAAGGCCCATCTCCTCGATGCGTCACCAGTGAATCTGATCACCGACAAGACGGGTGATGGCCGCGTCTTCGTATCGACCTATCCCTCCATGATGGGCCTGATCGACGAACTCAAGGACGGCCAACGACGGTTCGGCCCCGGTCATTTTGATCTGATCGTCATCGACGAGGCACATCGCTCGGTTTATCAGAAGTACCGGGCAATCTTCGACTATTTCGACTCGCTCCTGATCGGCCTTACCGCGACGCCGAAGGATGAGATCGACATCAACACGTACTCGCTCTTCGACCTCGAGCGCGGCGTGCCGACGGACGCGTACTCGCTCGAGGACGCAATCAAGGACGAGTTCCTGGTTCCGCCGCACTCGCGGACTGTGCCGATCAAATTCCCTCGCCAGGGCATCAGGTACGCGGACCTCTCCGAGGAGGAGAAGGAGCTGTGGGATGCCACCGAGTGGGGTGAGGACGGCACAGAGTCTGCCCCGGACGCGGTTGCGGCTTCGGCGTTGAACTCATGGCTGTTCAACGAGGACACCGTGGATAAGGCGCTGGCCCACCTTATGACGCGTGGCCAGATGGTGGCCGGTGGTGACCGGCTGGGCAAGACGATCATCTTCGCGAAGAATCAGGCGCACGCCCAGTTCATCGTCCAGCGGTTCGATGCTAACTACCCGAGCCTCAAGGGCAGATTTGCCCGTGCCATCTATCACGGCTTGCCATACGCGCAGAGCCTAATTGACGACTTCTCCAACCGGGACAAGGCCCCGCATGTCGCCGTCTCCGTTGACATGCTCGACACCGGCATCGATGTGCCCGAGGTGGTCAACCTGGTCTTCCTCAAGCAGGTTCGATCGAAGACAAAGTTCTGGCAGATGGTTGGACGCGGTACGCGGGTATGCCCCGATCTGTTCAGCCCGGGCCAGGACAAGACCGGCTTCGACATCCTCGACTACTGCGAGAATCTCGAGTTCTTCAGCCAGGACGTTACGACTAGCGAGTCACGGCTGGTCGACTCACTCGGCAAGCGTCTGTTCACCACCCGACTGGAGCTGATCGCAGAGCTGGACCGGACCACTGAGGCCGAACGCGCTCCTGACGATGATGACGTCGCGCTTCGTAAGGATATGGCGAACGTGCTGTACACCGAAGTGTCTTGCATGAATCTGGACAACTTCATCGTGCGGCCACAACGCAAGCTGGTGGAGAAGTTCTCCGAACCGGAGTCATGGACCGCTCTGAGCCCCGATGACATCAAAGGGCTGGCCACCAACGTTGCCGGACTACCGTCAGAGATCGACCCGGAAGACGAGGAGGCAAAGCGGTTCGACCTTCTGATGCTCCGGCTGCAACTCGCCGTCCTGCGGCACGAGCCGGGGTTCGACCGACTGAGCGCACGAGTGCGCACCATTGCCGGACTGCTGGAAGAACAGTCAAGTATCCCGATGATCATGCACCAGCTGGTACTTCTCGAAGAGATCCAGTCCGACGACTGGTGGCAAGATGTGACCCCGGCCATGCTCGAGGATGCCCGTAAACGCCTCCGTCTGCTGGTGCGGCTGATCGAGAAGCAGAAACGAAAGATCATCTACAGTGACTACGAGGATGAGGTCGGCGAAGAGGCGGAGATCGATCTGCTCGGCTACACGCCGGGGGCCAACTTCGAGCAGTTCCGCATCAAGGCACGCGCGTTCCTGCGAGCCCATGATGATCACATCGCGATCCATCGGCTGCGGACCAACAAGGCGCTGACCGCGGCGGACCTGGCCGAGCTGGAGCTGATGCTGGCGAACAACGGAATCGGTGACGCCGCGGCCGTCCAGAAAGCGGCGGAGGACAGCCAAGGGTTGGGGCTATTCGTACGTTCACTGGTTGGGCTGGACCGCGGCGCCGCCAAGGAAGCGTTCGCCGAATTTCTTGCGGGGAAGACGCTCGGAGCGAATCAGATCCACTTTGTGGACATGATCATCAATCACCTAACCGAACACGGCGTGATGAGTACGGCACTGCTGTACGAGTCGCCATTTACAGATCTGAGCCCGCATGGGCCGGACGGATTGTTCACGTTGGACGAGTTGGATGCGCTAGTCGCGGTACTGGATCACGTTCGAGCCGCTGCGATAGCTGCGTGAATCGCAATGGACCTGGTGCACCGGTCAGTTGTCCGTCGCGGCGCACTGCTCGAGGGCTGGATCAGTAAGGTGCCGCGGTGCTGTAGTCGACATCCCGCCGCATGGAACTCCGCGATGTGTGCTGTGCGAGTGTGGCGCGCATGGCTCGCGCTCATCGAGAATCGCCCATGGTAGCGCTGGCGAGCCGCAGCCACAGATGACAAAATGACCCCCGTGGCACCCATTGCCGTACTCGTCGACGTCGACAATGTTCTAGCTGGCCGAACTGATTCGGCGGAAGCTGTCTTGGAGGATCTCATCGATGCGCTCGCCGAGCGATTCGGGAGCGAAGCCCACATCACCTTGGTGGCAACGGCGACATCGACGAAGATCGAAACGACGCTTCACTCGATGGTTGGGCGTTCAGGAGCCGAGGTCATCGCCGTCGAGATGAAGCGAGGTCCAGTCGTGGATGTCGTCATGGCGGTCCGAGCGGTCGAGCAACTTCCGACCATTGGTCGCCTCGTCCTTGTTTCTGGAGACAGCGACTTCATTCCGGTAGTCGAGGCCGCGAGACGTGCCGGTGTCCAAACGACGGTCGTGTCGGCTCCGGGTAGGACGGCGGTGGGCCTCTCGTTGGCCGCCGACGAAAGGATTGACGCTGCCGAGTTGTGGATAATCCTTGAAGGCCTCGTGGCTCCTGGTCAGGGGGCGTCTGCAACCACGGCCGTAATGGCGCAGTTCAGAAATGCACGCCACGAGATTGTCGTCATCGATCCCTATATCGGCGAAGGAACCCTTCGGCTCCTCGCCTGGGCTAGGCCTTCAGCGCGCCTGATCCTGATCGGACAGAGGATTGAGCCAGCTGCGATCGCCGAGGCTAAATCCATTCGTGGTGCTAAACGCACGATCTCCATCCGACGTCACCGAGATATCCACGACCGGTGGTTCCGTGTTGATGGTCGGTGGTGGCATTCCGGTGGATCCCTCAAGGATCTTGGCCGGAAGTATAGTCGGATTTCCGCTATCGAGAACGACCGCGAACTCGCCGACCATGACAAAATGCTCGCCGACCTCCTAGCATCTGGGGATCCGGCAGGGCGCCTGCAAGATTTTAGCGGGTCCGGCGGCTGATTCGTGTTTGTGCTGGTCGGGCGGCGGCTGGCGCGGCGGAGCCTGC
>OBLU010001584.1_pt1 | contig 21131 bp, 20 predicted proteins | sample 1518681 | NCBI WGS metagenome assembly OBLU01 (sample SAMEA3539304, study PRJEB22396) | soil metagenome | biome: tundra; feature: field; material: soil | place: USA | collected 2010-05 | depth 0.15 m
GGTGTGTCCTGGTTGGGCGTGGTCATCACTTTGAGCTTGCCGCCGGTGAAGACGAGCCAGCCCCAGCCGGAACCGAATTGCTTGGCAGTGGTCTCATTGAAAAGTTTCTTGAAGGCCTCAAAGTCATTGAAGTCGGCGGAAATCTGCGCCGCGATCGCGCCGGTTGGCGTGCCCCCTACGCCGGGGCCGGCGGGGGCCATGATGTTCCAGAACATGCTGTGGTTTGAATGGCCGCCGCCGTTGTTGCGCACGGCGCCTTTGATCTCATCGGGCACCTGGGCCAGATCGCGCATCAGGTCGTCGACTGATTTGGAAGCGAGGTTTGGATGTTTTTCAAGCGCGGCGTTGACGTTGGTGACGTAGGCCTGGTGGTGCTTGTCATGGTGCAGATGCATGGTCTCCGCGTCGATAAAAGGCTCGAGAGCGGCGTAGTCGTAGGGCAGCGGTGGAACTGTGTAAGCGACTGCTACTTCTGGTGCCATTGTGGAATCTCCTTCATTGGGAATTGTACTGTGATGGCTGAGCGGGTTCGACCGCTTAGCGCGTGGGCTGCTGGTCAGGGATACCCGGCCGGTCAGAGTTCAAGAATGGCAGAGTCCGGCTGCAATGTAATCTTCACACACCGGCCCCGCCTGTATGTTCTGATGGATGCGGTAGAACCCTGTGAGGGTGCCAACTAATTGCGCCCGAGGTTTTTCGGTCCGAGGTTTTCGGCCTTGTTCAGAAACCTTCTTGCTCCCCGGGACATCGATTAGAAGGCGGGCACATCGATAAGAAGAACGAATCAGCGCAATTTGAACTTTCCCATACCACATCCCCGGTGAATCATGATCGATCAGTCCGTTTACCGTTGGCTTGACCAGCAGGGCGAGGCCTTCGGCGCGCCCGGCCTTGAGCCGCGCTGGACCTCGAGCGTCAAAGACGCTGTCGGCACAGCCTATTCCGCCTCAAGCCGCGTATGGTTCACCTGCTCGCACGGCATTTTAAACGAGCTTTATCACCCGACCATCGACAGCGCCCAGGTAAGGGACATGGAGTTCCTCATCACCGACGGGGCAACATTTGTTCACGAAGAGAAGCGCGACCTGATCACGACCTTTGAGTACATTCACAAGGAGGCGCTGGGGATTCGCTATGTGAACCGCGATCCCGATTGCCGATACACCGTGACCAAGGAGATTATTTGCGACCCGCACCATAGCGTGGTTTTGCAGCGGGTGCGCCTTGAAGGTCACGAAGACCTGCTGCCGCGGCTCAAGATTTACGCGCTGCTGGCACCGCACCTTGACGGCGGGGGAGCGGGAAATGCGGCACGGGCGCTCGATGTAGCCGGCCACAAGATGCTGCTGGCATGGAAGAATCGATGGTCGCTGGCCATGGGTGCCACCTGCGGCTTTTCGCGCGTGAGCTGCGGGTTTGTTGGCTCGAGCGATGGCTGGCGCGACCTGATGGAAAACTTCAGGATGACGTGGGAGTTCGGTTCGGCCACAAACGGCAATCTCGCGATGCTTGGCGAACTTGATCTGGGCAATGCCGGCGCGGATGGTGCACGGGAGTTCACGCTGGCGATCGGAATCGGCGAAGGTCACCATACCGCATTGCAAAAAACCGTCAGCGCGATGGCCATGCCCTTCGAACAGAATCGCGCCCGGTTCATCGAGCAGTGGCATCGCGCCGCCAATCCCGAGTGGCTGGCAGCCGGTGCTCGCGACGACGGCAAGCTGATGAGGGCCAGCCACAACGTGCTGCTTGCGCATGAGGACAAGACATTTTCAGGAGCCTTTGTGGCGTCCATGTCGATTCCGTGGGGCCAGGTGCACGGCGACGACGATCTGGGGGGCTATCACCTGGTGTGGACTCGCGACATGGTGCAGACCGCATCTGCCCTGCTGGCCTGCGGCCGTGCTGAAACGGCCAAGCGGGCGCTGATTTATCTTGCGTGCACGCAGAAGCCAGATGGCGGCTTCGCTCAGAATTTCTGGGTGGATGGCCGTCCTTACTGGTCGGGCGTGCAACTCGACGAGGTGGCCTTTCCGGTGATTATGGGTTGGAGGCTCTGGAAGGCCGACGCGCTGGGTGAAACGGACATCTTCCCCTTCATCGAACGCGCAGCCGGCTTTCTGCTGCGCCATGCGCCCATCACGCACCAGGAGCGCTGGGAAGAGAACGCCGGCTATTCGCCTTCCACTCTGGCTGCCGTGATTTCAGGATTGATATGCGCGGCGGAGATAGCGCGCGCTCACGACTCAATGGAACTTGCCACCTTCTATGAGGAATTTGCCGACTGGATTGATTTTCACCTCGAAGATTGGACAGTCACCAACGAGGGAGTGCTGCTTCCGTCGGTCCCGCGCCACTATATGCGCATCCGGCCGCCGGAGAGAGGCGAGGCCTACTCTTGTGAAAGCTGCGGCTCAGAGATGATCCGGATTCAGAACCGGCCGCCGGGTGCGCGCGTCGAGTTTGAAGCGCGCGAAATCGTCGATGCCGGTTTTCTCGAGCTGGTGCGCTACGGCGTCCGCCGTGCCGACGACCCCCTGATTATTGACTCGCTCAAAGTGGTCGACGCGGTGCTGAAGCGCGACTTGCCGCAGGGGCCCGGCTGGCTTCGCTACAACCGGGACGGGTACGGTCAACGGCCCGATGGCGACCCATTCCAGGGCTGGGGGCAGGGCCGCGTTTGGCCGCTGCTGACGGGCGAGCGCGCTCACTACGAGTTGGCTGCCGGCAACGATATTACCCCGCTGATTGCGGCCTATGAGCGCTTTGCCACTATGGGGCAGATGATGCCCGAGCAGGTGTGGGACGAGCCGGATCGCCCCGAGGCTCGCCTGGTGTTGGGGAAGCCGGCCGGATCGGCCGTGCCCCTCGTGTGGGCTCACGCCGAATACCTGAAATTGCTGCGTTCCGCTGTCGATGGCAAGGTCTTTGATCGCATCGAACCAGTGAGTTCGCGCTACAGCGAATTAAGCGGCCGAAAGCAGCCGCGAAAACCGCTTGAGTTTTACAGCTTCCGCCGACCCATCCAAAAGATGGGCGCGGGCGATACGCTACGAATCCTCGATGGAGAGCGCTTCGAAGTGAGGTGGTCCGACGACGGCTGGCGTACTGTGCATTACACGATCAGTCGCAGCCTCGGGTGCGCGGGCCACAGCGCCGACATTTCGCCTGCGGCAAAGCAGGAGAGCGGTGGGCTATCATGGACTCTTTACTGGCCGGACCAAAATCGCTGGCTTGGCTACAACGTGGACATCAAGATTGAACCCCCCGTAAATTGATTGACTCGCACGTTTCGCAACTTATCGAAAGGACCCGCTTGAGCGGGCACAAACGCACATGACTCCGAGCCTCGCAGACCTCTCCATCGACGAATTGTCCATTGATACCTTGCGGCTGCTCGCCGTAGATGCTGTAGAAAAGGCAAACAGCGGTCACCCCGGAGCTCCGCTGGGCGACGCCCCGATTGCGTATCTGCTCTATCACAAATTGATGAAGCACAACCCGGCGCACTTCAAATGGCCGGATCGGGATCGCTTTGTGCTCTCCAATGGGCACGCGTCGGCGATGCTTTATGGCTCGCTTTATCTTTCCGGGTACAACCTCACGATGGACGACCTGAAGTCCTTCCGCCAGTGGCATTCGAAGACGCCGGGCCACCCCGAGTCGCTCGATACCGAAGGTGTCGAAGTGACCACCGGCCCTCTCGGGCAGGGCATCGGCATGGCGGTGGGCATGGCCATGGCGGAAAGGCACCTGGCTGCCATCTACAATCGCCCCGGCTTCGAGATTGTGAACCACTACACTTATGCGCTCTGCGGCGACGGCGATCTGATGGAAGGCATCTCGCATGAGACCTCTTCGCTGGCCGGAACGCTGGGCCTGGGCAAGCTAATCTTTCTCTATGATGACAATCTCATCTCGCTCGACGGGCCGACTGAGTTGAGCTTCACCGAGGATGTGCTGAAGCGCTACGAAGCCTACCACTGGCACGTGCAGCGAGTGGCCGACGGCAACGATCTTGCGGCTATCGAAGCGGCCATCCTGGCAGCCAAAGCAGAGACCACGCGACCGTCATTCATCGCCGTGCGCACTGTTATTGGCTACGGCAGTCCGAAAGCCGGCACCAACAAGGTGCATGGCGAAGCACTGGGCCCGGCGGATACCGCGGCGACCAAGCGGTTCTTCGGCTTTCCTGAGGACAAGAACTTCTATGTTCCGGACGAGGCGCTCGCCAACTGGCGCCAGGCCATCGATCGCGGCAAGGCACTCGAGGCGGAATGGAACCAGCTTCTCGAACGGTATCGCGCACAATTCCCGGACCTCGCCGCGGAGTTTAAGCGAACTCAAAAGAACATCCGCAGAGAGGGATGGGCTAAAGCGATCCCGAGTTTTCCGGCGGGCAAGCCGATGGCCACGCGCAACGCTGGTGGCGCGGTGATGAACGCCATTGCCGACGTGGTGCCGGAACTCTTCGGCGGGGCTGCCGACCTGACCTCTTCGACCAAAACAATCTTCAAGCCCGGCGCCAACTTCCACGTCGATCCCGCCGGCCGCAACGTTTTCTTCGGCGTGCGCGAGTTTGCCATGTGTGCTGCGGTCAATGGCATGGCCGCGCACGAAGGCCTTGTTCCTTTTGGATCGACCTTCTTCACCTTTTCGGATTACTGCAAGCCGGCCATTCGTCTGGCTGCATTGTCGCGTGCGCACTCGCTGTTCATCTTCACGCACGACTCCATCGGCCTCGGCGAAGATGGTCCCACCCACCAGCCCATCGAGCACCTGATGATGCTCCGCGCTGTTCCCTTCCTCACCGATTACCGCCCCGCGGACGCCAATGAAACGGCGGCTTGCTGGCGGCTCGCCCTGGAGCGCAGCGGACCGTGCTTCTTCGCACTCAGCCGCCAGGATCTGCCAGTGATCGACCCAGCTACGCACGATGCATATGCCAGCGTCAGCAAGGGCGCGTATGCCTTGGAAGACGTGCCGAATCCGAAGGTCATTCTGATCGGTACGGGTTCTGAGGTCTGGACCTGCGTTGATGGCGCAAAGCTTCTTGCTGCTGAGGGCATCGCAGCGCGCGTCGTCAGCTTTCCGAGTTGGGAGATCTTCGAAGAACAGTCGGCTGAGTACAAGGCAAGCATCTTTCCACGCGGCGTGCCCAAGCTGGCTGTCGAAGCGGGCTCCCCGCTGGGCTGGTGGAAATATGTGGGCCAGGACGGCGATGTCATCGGGCTCGACAGGTTTGGTGCGTCGGCGCCGGGGCCGATCGTGCTTAGGGAACTGGGATTCACGGCCGCGAACGTGGCTGCACGGGCGAAGGCGCTTTTGAAGAAATAGCGGAGCTAGCCGCGCTTCGCGCGTGTTAGCGGAGTTCGAATAGATGGAGGGCTGCTAACTCCGCTAACTCTGCGCGGTTCAACCGCTCATACGAAAGGATCGCAGTGAAACTTGTTATCAGTTCCGACCATGCCGGATTTCCTCTCAAGGAGGAGGTGCGGGCTTATCTCACCAAGGCCGGCCACGAGATTCTCGACATGGGCGCTTACCAGGTCGATCCGCAGGATGACTATCCCGACTTCGCCGAGCGGGTGGGGGAAGCCATTAACGGCGGAGAGGCAACGCGCGGCATTCTGATCTGCGGTTCGGGTGTGGGGGTTTCCGTTGCCGCGAACAAGATTCCCGGTATTCGCGCCGCGATGTGCCACGACACTTACTCGGCGCACCAGGGCGTTGAGCACGACGATATGAACGTCCTCGTGCTGGGCGCGCGCATCATCGGTACGTCCCTGGCCTATGAACTGGTCGATGCATTCATGAAGGCCAAATTCCTCTCCAACGAACCACGATTCACGCGACGATTCAAGAAAGTGCTGGCCATCGAAGCCAGATATCAGTGCGGAGACGGCTCAAACAATCCCCGCTGACGATGTGGACGAACGAGAAGCGCGGTCCGCATTGCGGCTCAACTTCATCAGACAGTAACTGAACCCGCGCAGAATAGCGCTGAAAACAGAACCAAAGGGCGCCGATGTTCCCCTTCGACGTGATCCTCTTCGATGTTGGCGGAGTCCTGCTGACCAATGGCTGGGACCATTGCGAACGTTCGTTGGTGCTGGACCAGTTTCACCTGGACCGTGCGGCGTTCGAAGCCCGCCACGCTGCGCCCTATGATGCCTGGGAACGGGACTTGATCGATCTGAGAGCCTATCTCGATGCGACTGTCTTCTGCGAAACACGCAATTTTTCACATGCAGAGTTTTTTGCAGCCATGTGCGCGCAATCGCAGTTACTCCCCGATGGGGCCTTGGGAATCCTGAAGGAACTTGCCGCATCGGATAAGTGCATGGTGGGAGTGCTCAACAACGAGGCGCGGGAGCCAAACGAATACCGGTTTGAGACGTTCGGCCTGCGGGGCTGCATCGAATTCGCGTTCAGCTCCTGCTTTCTGGGATCGCGCAAGCCCCAACCGGCCATCTATCGGCGGGCACTCGACATTCTTGGCAAGCCTGCGGGGCGTATCTTGTTTATCGACGACCGGGTGGAGAACCTGGCCACCGCTGCATCAGAAGGAATGAAGACGATTCGGTTTGAAGGCGCGGCAACTTTGCACCGCGACTTGATGAATTTGGGAGTTCTTTAGAGCGGATTGGAAGGAGATTCATATGCAACTCGGAATGATTGGTTTAGGCAAGATGGGCGGCAACATGGCGGAGCGGCTGCGGCTGGGAGGCCACCAGGTGGTCGGGTTTGACTTCAATGCCGAAGCGGTCATGCGGCTCACCGAGTCGGGCAACGTGGGCGCTGCAACGCTCGATGAAATGACGCAGAAGCTGAAAGGACGCCGGGCGATATGGATCATGGTGCCGCAGGGAAAGCCCGTGGACGACACAATTGCGAAGCTCGAACCTCTGCTGAATCCCGGCGACATCCTGATCGATGGCGGCAACTCGAATTACAAGGATTCGATGCGCCATTACAAGGAAGTGACCGCCAAGGGTTTTCAGTTTGTCGATGTAGGCACATCGGGCGGGGTGTGGGGCCTGAAAGAGGGCTACAGCATGATGATTGGCGGCGACAAGGAAGCCGTCGAGTTTTTGCGGCCGATCTTCGAAACGCTCGCTCCGGGTAAGGACAGGGGATGGGGACACGTCGGTCCTGCGGGCGGGGGCCACTTTGTGAAGATGGTTCACAACGGAATCGAATACGGACTCATGCAGTCCTATGCGGAGGGGTTCACCATCCTTGAAAAGAAGGAAGAGATGAGCCTCGACCTGCCCCAGATCGCTGAGATATGGCGTTACGGCAGCGTGGTGCGGAGCTGGCTGCTCGATCTCACCGCCGATGCGCTTTCGAAGAATCCAAAGCTGGACGGGCTCGAGCCGTATGTCGCCGACTCCGGCGAGGGCCGCTGGACGGTCTTTGAGGCGATCGATCTGAACGTATCGGCGCCGGTAATTACCGAGTCGCTTATTCGCCGCATCCGCTCCCGCGAGGAGAATAACTTCACCGACAGGATGCTGGCGATCATGCGTAATGCATTTGGCGGGCACGCAGTGAAGAAGGACTGAACGTCAGGGATCAGAGATCAGGGTCAGCAGGAGGTCGATAGAGTTATGGCGACAGTGCAGATGAAAGTCCGCCCGGAGGACCTTTCCCAGATTCAGCCGCACAGCGAGCGAATTCCCGAGCCGGCCATCATGGTGATCTTTGGCGCGTCGGGCGACCTGACCAAGCGCAAGTTGCTTCCCGCGCTCTTCCACCTGGAGCAGAATGGGCTGCTTCCGAAGAAGTTTGCCATCGTCGGCGTAGCGCGCCGCCCGCTGGGCGGTGAGTTCGCGGCCGATATGCGCGAAGGGATCATCGAGTTCGGGGGTGCAAAGTCAGACGATCCCAAACTCGATGAATTCGTCAAGAACATCAGTTACTTTGCGCTGAACTTCGACGACCCGGCTCATTACGACGCTCTCAAAGCCGAGCTGGAGCGCATCGACGCGGAAAAGGGCATCGGCGGCAACCGCCTTTTTTATCTTGCCACCGCGCCGGAGTTTTTTGCGGAGATCATTGAGAACCTGGGTTCGCATGGTATGGCGACTCCGGAGCATGGGCACGCGGCCGTGGTCATTGAAAAGCCGTTTGGCCACGACCTGGAATCGGCGCGCGAACTCAACCACCAGGTCAACGCCGTTTTCCAGGAGAGCCAGGTTTTCCGTATCGACCACTACCTGGGCAAGGAGACGGTGCAGAACATTTTGGTATTCCGCTTTGCCAATGGCATCTTCGAGCCTATCTGGAATCGGAATTATATTGATCACGTGCAGATCACCGCCGCCGAGACGCTGGGCGTCGAGGGCCGCGGGCCGTTCTACGAGAAAGCCGGCGCGCTCCGCGATGTGGTGCAGAACCACATGATGGAGTTGCTGAGCTTTGTGACCATGGAACCGCCGTCGAGCTTTGAGGCGGAGAGCGTGCGCCGCGAAAAAGTGAAGGTGTGGCAGTCGATTCCGTCTGTGCCGATTCTCAACACCGTACGCGGCCAGTATGGGCCGGGCGTGGTGGAAGGTCACAAGGTCGTCGGCTATCGCGATGAGGAGCGGGTCAATCCCGAGTCGCCCACGGAGACCTACGCCGCGGTGCGCCTGGAGATCGAGAACTGGCGCTGGGCGGGCGTGCCGTTCTACCTGCGCGCAGGCAAGCGACTGAAGAGACGCGCCACGGAGATCAGCATCCAGTTCAAGCAGCCGCCGCTTTTGATCTTCAACCGCATGCAGTCGAGCGGCCCGTGCCAGGAGATTCAGCCGAACCTGCTCTCCATCCGCATTCAGCCGAACGAAGGAATCGCACTGCGCTTTGGGGCCAAGGTGCCGACTTCGCCGGAGATGAACGTTTGCCCGGTGAACATGGATTTCGACTACGCCGCGGCCTTCGGTACATCGAGCGCCAACGGCTATGAGCGGCTGCTGCTCGACGCGATGCTGGGCGATCAGACGCTGTTCGCGCATCGTGATGGCGTGGAGATTACCTGGGCACTCTATACCCCGATCCTGCAGGCTTGGGCGCATAAAGCGCCAGAGGCGTTTCCCAACTACTTTGCCGGCTCGTGGGGGCCGGATTGTGCTGACCGGCTGCTCGAACGGGACGGCCATGCGTGGCGCAATGACATCGGCAAGAAGAGCTGAAGCCGCAAGGCCGCAGCATAAAGCCAGGCGGGCCGGAACTCCATAGAGTTCCGGCCCGGTTCATACGTGAGGCATCGGCCAAGTGTAATGGATTGGATCGATTACCTGGAGCCTGCTGCCATCTTGCCCATGCCCTTGTCCATGGCCAGGTTGGCCAGTCGGTCGGCTTCCTGGTTGCCACCGCGCAGAGTGTGACGAATCTCAAAGCGCTCCAGGCTCTCAGAGAGCCGCCTGGCCTCTTCCCATAACGGGCGCAAGCCGGGGCTGGCCACCTTGTAGCGGCCCTTCATCTGGTTCACCATCAGCTCCGAGTCGGAGATGACCCGCAATTTCTCCACGCCGTGCTGGAGGGCCCAGTTCAGCACTGCGAGCAGCGCCTTGTACTCGGCATAGTTGTTGGTCTGCCGACCCAGGTACTCGCTCAGGCGCGCCACCACGCGGCCTTCGGTGTCTTCAATTACTGCACCATAGCCGGCCGGTCCAGGATTGCCGCGCGAACCGCCATCGCAATGGGCAACGTGCAATCCTCCCGCTTCGGAGCCGGCGCTCTCAAGGGCTGAAAAGAGATTTTCGCTCATCAGTGACCAGTGTAATGGGCGGAGGCAGGTCCAGGGTCTTGCCGCGCTCACCAAGCGGGACTGGGCGCGTCTACTTGAGTGCATCTGTTCTCGATAGCCGGAGCGGAGATTCGATGGCAAGTGAAGCTACGATCTACCCCTTGTCCCCGGCCGGAGCGCCGGCACCCTTAGCATGGTCAGCCACAAGGAGGGTACAATCCTCCCAAGGGATGGCTACATCGAGGGCAATGGACGGACCGAACCGCGCGCAGGAGCGCCTGGAAGCCCGCGCGCCGGAGATGGAACTGATTCGTCAGGCACAGGCAGGGTCACGTGTGGCCTTTGACGCCTTGGTGCGCCAGTACGAACAGCAGGTTCTGCGCCTGGCGCTGCACCTCACCGGCTCCGAGCACGATGCCGAAGACATCTACCAGGAAGCGTTTTTGAAAGCTTTCCGGTATATCGGAAACTTCCGGTTCGAGTGCTCCTTTTACACATGGATTTACCGGATCGTGACCAACCTGTGCCTCGACCAGTTGCGGCGGCGCAAGACCCGCCGTGAGGATCAGGCGGTGATGCTCGATCACTCCGGCGACGAGATCGACTTGCTGGCTTCAGTCTCAGACAACCGGGCGTTTTCAAATCCCGCCAGAGAACTGGACCGCAAGCAGCTGGGTGAAAAGATTCAAGCCGCACTGGGCAAGCTCACCCCGCGCGAGCGCATGGTTTTTGAGCTGAAGCACTACCAGGGTCTCCGCCTGCGCACCATCGGAGAAATGTTGAACACCACGGAAGAAACCGCTAAGAATACGCTCTTCAGGGCGACAAAGAAGTTGAGAACACAACTGGCGGGATTGCGGTGAAGCGTCCTGCTGGTCCTTTTGGACTACGGAATTTCGGACGTGGCGTTACTGATTGAGGCTGGAAGGACGAACTGAGATGAATTGCGAACTAGCTCACGAGAGAATCGTGCTGGCGGCTTATGGGGAGCTGCCTGATGAAGAAATGCACGAGTTGGACCGGCACCTGACGGCCTGCGCCGGGTGCCTTGAAGAGCGCGAACAGATGCTGGCGTTGAGGACATTGGCTGCCATGCACCCGATGATTGAGCCGCCCGCCAACCTGGTGGCGCGCTCCCGGATGCGGCTTGAGGAAGCTTTGGACGCCCTGCCGCCCAAGCGCTGGTATGAGCGCCTGAGCACCCGCCTGATCAATAACGTTGCCAGCCTGCAGGCCGCGCCCGTAGCGGCCTTTTTGCTGCTGGTTGTCGGTGCGGGCGCGGGCAGCCTGGCGGGCTATGAATATGCGCAGGGTCGGGCGGCGCACACCGCCACGAGACAGAGCCAGGTTGCCGGCGCCTCGCAGGGGGCAGCGATTGTTCCCGCAGACGTGGCCAGCATCTCCAGCATCGTGCAGCAGCCTAACAGCGAAGAGGTTGAGGTTCGCTACAACCAGGTGGTTCCGCAGCACATCAAGGGTTCGCTGGACGATCCGGCCATCCGCCAGTTGCTGATGATGGCCTCGGAAGACGCGGCCTCGGCCGGTGTGCGCGACGACTCGGTGGGTCTGCTTGCCGCCGAATGCCGTGCAGGCCACAGTTGCAACCCGGCGGGCATTCGCGATGCGCTAATGGTGGCGCTCCGCTACGACAAGAATGAGGGCGTGCGCGAAAAGGCGCTGAAGGGGCTGGAGCCCTATGTCGCGGAGGACATTCGGGTGCGTGATGCTGTGCTTGAGGCGCTTTTGAACGACGGCGATCCCCGCATCCGCACCTCAGCCATTAATATTCTGGAGCCGGTTGAGGCCGACACCAGCGTGCGCCAGGTGTTGTCGACGGTTGCCACTTCAGATCAGAACCCCCAAATCCGTAATGTGTCCCGGCAAGTACTGAGCCGGGCGCCGGAGATTCAGTAAGAACTACCCGTTGGGCCTTCGCACCGTCCATATAGAGTGTGGGTCCGGGTACGAAAAACTCGGGAGAAGAAACACCATGAACTACTTTTTGAGGCCGTATCATCGTTTCGCAGTCGCCATGCTGCTGGGAATGGGCATTGCTGTGGCGCCGCCTGGCGCCGGGGCGCAGTCATCCGGGATCGCTCAAATGATAGAGGGCCCCAGTCCGCTCCTGCACTCCACCTCACAGGGCTACCTGGGCGTATTAGTGGGTGACGTGGACAACGATTCCGCGCCGAAGCTCAAGCTCAAAGACGTCCGCGGCGCGGTTGTTACGCTAATTGATCACGACGCTCCCGCGGCACAAGCCGGCATCCACGTGAACGATGTAGTGCTGCAATTGAACGGGCAGCCCGTCGAGGGCGCCGAACAATTCAGCCGCATGCTTCGCGAAATTCCCGCGGGCCGCAAAGTCAGCCTGCTTATCAGCCGCGATGGCAACACGCAAACCATTGCTGTTGAGCTCGTCGATCACAAGAAGATGGAGCACGACGTGTGGAACAAGCTCGGCGACAGCAGCGACGAGTTTTCGCCGGCTCCGGGCATGGGCATTCTTACGGGCGGAGGCGACGTGCCGCTGTCGGGCGGCTTCCACATGCCGTTCTTCGGCAGCAGCCTCAATGTGGGTGCGCTGGTTGAGCCGCTCACTTCGCAGATGTCGGAATACCTGGGTGTGCCGAGCGGGCTCATGGTGAAGCAGGTGGCTCGCAAAAGTGAAGCCGCCGCGGCCGGGATCAAGGCCTTCGACGTGATTCTCAAGGTCGGCACCGAAGGCATTGCCACCACCGCCGATTGGGACCGTGCGCTGCGCTCGAACCAGGGCAAGCCCGTGCAGGTGACCATCCTGCGTGACCGCAAGCAGCAGACGCTCACCTTGCAGGTGGATTCAAAGCATCGCCACGCCGAGCTGGAAGACCTGTTCGACGGCGATTGCCCGCTGGTCGCTGAGCTTGACCCGGAGTTCGCGGCGCAGATGGCGCAACAGTTTGCTGTTGACAGTGACAAAACTGCCCAGCAGATGCAGGAGTTCCAGAAGCAACTGCAGCAACAACTCGGATCCAAGGACTTCGGCATAAGTCCCAAGGAAGCCGAGGAACTGCAGCAGCAGGCTGAACAACTGCGTGACAGCCTCAAGAGCCAGGGCTTCCAATTCGACCAGAAGCAGATGGACGAATTCAAGCAGCAGATGGAACAGTTCCGCAAGGACTTCAACCCGGAAGACTTCAAACTCGATCCGAAGCAGATGGAGCAGTTCAAGCAACAGATGGAGCAGTTGAAGCAACAGATGGAAGAGATGCAGCTCCAGGGATTCGGCCACTTCGTTTAAGGCAGCGATTTTCAGCCGCAAGAGAGGCGCCGCCGGAGTTACAGGTTGGCGCCTTTCGTGTCTTGACATTCAGTACAGAACCCGATCCGTTGGTGCCGGCTATAAGAAGTGCGCGATGATATACTGATCTGATGGGAAATCTCCGATCAAACAAGGCAGGTGACAATCGCGCGTCCCTTGCTGGCGGCATCCGCATAAAAATCGCGCAGGCGGCGCAGGGCGAAGTTCCGAACCAACAACTCAGTCCTTCACGAAGCGCAATTTTCCTTCTACACAGAGATTCCGGTTTGGGGTGCGCCTTCGTTTAGCGGCCCGGGCAACTCTGGATGGAGGGGATTCTACATTCCACAATCAAAGGTGGATGATGCGATTCCGATGACTTCAGTAAACTCGCTGGCGTCTAACCCTTCATAGTCCGCCGTCTTGCTCGCATCTAAAGGAATGGTGACCTGCGAAAAGGAGCTCGGGATCGTGCGCTGGGATAGGCGGTTGATTTTGTGGGCGCTTCTGGCTGGACAATCGATAGCGGCCATGGCACAGAATCCAAAACAGTTTGTCGAGCGCGCCGTACAAACGGAACTGGCGGCCGATCGCAACGATCATTCCCGTTGGATCTACTTCGATATCGACCGCACTCCCGGCAAGTCGGTAAAGCAATGGGTGGCCGATACAGGCCAGGGCAGCTTGCATCGCGTGCTGGAGGAGAATGGTCAGCCACTCCCGCTTGCCGCGCAGCGCACCAGGATGGATCGCTTCATCCTCAATCCGCAAGCGCAGGCGAAGCAGCGCAAATCCGGTCAACATGACGACCAGCAGGCGGAAGAGATGCTCAAACTCTTGCCGAATGCGTTTATCTGGTCTATTAGCAGTAAGCATAATAACCAAACGACATTGCACTTCAAGCCGGATCCCAATTTTAAGGCGCCGGATTGGGAGACCCGGGTCTTTGCCGCCATGGAAGGCGACCTGTTGGTCGACGACAGGCAGCTCCGCATAGTGAGCCTCAAGGGGCGACTGATCCATGACGTCAAATTTGGTTGGGGATTGTTCGGGGACCTGAAGGAGGGCGGCACATTCGATGTGGAGCGGCGCGAAACCGGGCCCTCAATCTGGCAGATCACCGGAACCCATGTTCATATCCAGGGGAATGCCTTGCTTTTCAAGGACATCTCGCAGTTAGAGGACGATGACAAGTCCCAGTTCAAGCCGCTTCCGGGGCAAATCTCGTGGAATGCGGCGGAAGCCGAGCTGATGAAGCAGGGAACAGCAGGCGCCGCGGCCGGCAAATGACTTCACGAAAACGCCGAGCGTGTCTCGGGACTATTGGCGCAACACGGGTTAGCCGCGATCAGTTAACGGTTGCAGAAATCTCTTGAGAGCCTTTTTGCTGGTGCCGCCCTGACGCCAGGTCTGCTCGCGTTCAACCTCCCCGAAGTTGGATAGCACAAAGTCCAGGCCCTCGCCATTTGCTCCCCAGCGCACGACTTTCGTCTGCACGGCAAGAGAATCGGCTGAATCCTGTCCAGTCGTGTTTGCCCTCTGCAGCGTCATTGTGATCATCGTCCCCGGCAGCCACCGCTCTTGGGTCAGCAGAAACATCCCTGTATCGCTGATGTCAGCGACACGCTGCGCCTGCGGAGTGGCGCCGGTCCAGCGGTAAGCCACCAGGTCCGGTGCCGGATAGCGGCTGGCTCGGCGGCGATCGGGTACCAGCATGCGCAAAAAGCGGCTTTTCAAGGACCTTTTTTGGATCTCCTGGGAGTCGGCCTCCTCGGTCTGCTCCAGCATCTGGGTGGCGAGCTGCTCCTGCCGCAGGCGCTCGTCCAACACCGAATCCGGCGGAGCCAGACCGTTGCCGCTTAGCGTTGTCGGCCGGGCATCTCCTCTCGGTACGAAGCGAACGCGGCTGCCTTGACCGGGAATACGCTCAAAACGCCTTTCCATTTCTTCGGGAAAGCAGATCACGAGTTGATCTCCAGGTTGCGTGTGCGACGAGTGAAGCGTGTGCGCCGGCAACACCAGCGCACTCGCGGTTTGAGATTCAATCTGGACATAGCCGGCGGTTGAGAACAACTCAACTTCCTGAATGACCCGATAGTCCTCATCCAGGCAGACGAGATCGAAGGGGGCCAATCCGGGAACCGAAGGAATGCCGCGGTAGGGCGCGAGCCAGAGACCCTTCTCAGCAAACGCGAAGAGGTATTCGATGAGCTTTTTCAAGGACTCGGCCGTGCTGTCGACTTCCGCAACTTCGAGGCCGAGGAGACTTTCCCGAGTCAGGTTGTATACACAGAACCTTTGCGATTCCATGCTGTCTTCATCCTTCTGCAGGCAGTCGGTCTCTGATCCGAGCCCGTGATATTCGAGCCCTGGATGCTCGCTATGGTTTGACTACACAACAATATAACGGCACTTCTTCCCCTCGCGCCCATTTTCCGTATTCAATGAGGGGACAAAGCCCCGGCCGCGCCCGGCGAGGCTTTCTGCGTGAGTGAGAAGTTGCGCATCCTGCGGCTAACGAGGGACTTAGGCGATGCTTGTAAGCCGCAGCCGGGCGTTATCTAGACTGGTTCGCTTTCAGGCCGCAAGTCGCAGTGGTCGCGTGTAACAGCTCGAAAAGACGACGGTTACGCGAAAGAGACGGCTGATTTTTCGGGCCGGGCGGTCAGTGCGCGAGTTCCTGTTCCGCTCCCTTGAACAGTGACCGCATTGCGCGCAACACCCATCGCACCATGAGGACAATGAGCAGAAGCAGGGCCATGACAATGGAGATGGCCCACACCGGCTGCACGGTGGACATCCAGGTGAGAAACACGGCCACGACGTCTTCGCCTAGGCTTAGCGTGATGTTTGAGAAGGGCTCGGGCGACGGGGTGACGATGGCGCGGGCGGCGGTCTTGCCTCCATGCGCGGCGAGGGCGATCGCGCCTCCGACGAGGGTGGCGAGGAGGCGCTCGCCGGGGCTCAGCGCGGCGGTGGCCTGATACGCCAGGAGCGCGGCAATCGGCACACGGATGAACGTATGTAGCGCATTCCAGAGGAGATCGAAGGCAGGGATTTTGTCGGCGAAGAACTCCACCACGAACAACGCGCCACTGGCGGCAATGACATACCAGCTTGCCAGCAGATGCAGGCCGGGAGGGAGAGCGAACACGCCGGTGTGGGCTAGCAGGCCGAGGGTGGCCACGGTGGCGTAGACGTTGAGGCCCGCCGCGAAACTGACCGCGACCAGCATGGCCACGAGTTCCTCGCCGGGAAATTTCATGGCGCAAGTATAAGTGGCTCCGCGTCCGCGTGCCGGTTTTTCCGGATTGAAGGTGCGCCGCCGGTCCAGTTGGGTGTCCATCGAAGCGGCGCGACCCCACGATTGACTAAGGCGTCAAAGATGGGCCCTTACGATGGGCACTTACGGAGTTAGGCGGGCTTAGGCTTTCAAAGTAAGTGCTGAGGCGCTTGTGATCGGGTCTTTGGGTTCTCGAGAGGGGGCGCCTGCTTGCGCGATGGCTGAGGCGCAAACGGAGCGATGCGTTTGCAGTTCGCTCATAGCGCGTTCCATCTCGACAGCGTCATAGGCTACAAACCTTGAGCTGAATTGAGAATATGTTCCGGCGCAGGATTGGACATATTTGCTGTTCCTGCTCCGGAGAGCTCCTTCGAGATAAGTGCAGGTTGAACAAGCCATAACTTCCCCTTGTGACCTTGCGGCCAGCCTTGTGTTAGTCAAGATAGGTGTGTCTCAGCGCGCCAGGATCTGATTCTCGGCGTGGAGCCAGTCTTGTATAGCGTGGCCGGGTGTGCTGCCGCGGCTTTCATAGATCTGGAATGCGCGCTGTCTGATAGTGTCTTGTGACACGCCGATACCGTGTGTCGTTGCCTCCACGGCTGCAGCGGGTTTCGCGGCGACAACTTTCAGCTTCGGCTGTTTTTGAGCCTTTGTAACTATCATGGGGAACCCTTCATGCGATCTCAAGGGCTAAGAGTAAAAATACTTCAGAAGAACTGACTTAGTTCAGAGAATCTGAAAGAGGAGATATAGACTCACTCTACCTTCAAGGCTACGCTCATTCGTCGCGCGCGGCAAATGGCGTTAGTGCAGGTTCCGACTTATGCCTTGAAGTTATCGACTTATACGGGAATCAGCCCGATAATGGCGCGGTGTCGGGGAACAGCCAGTCGACCAGGGCGGTCAGGTTTATGGGGTCCGAGGGGGGGCCACTTTGGCTGGCGGATTTTGGCGGTTGCTGGCGCTTTTTGGCAGAAAATGGCAGAAAATGGCATGAAATACTGAGTAAGTTTTTCGGTAAGTTGTTGAAAGTGAACAGTTTAATCTGTTCCACAACTTCACAGCTCGAAATCCTTACAAAGTCGTGCCCGGGGAGGGGGGCGGAAACCCCGAAAACGCCTGCTGGAAAGGCGACCTTTCTCCATTTCCTTGCTACGCTCCACTCTTTCCATGGTGCGCCCGGGGAAGGTAATTTTCTGCAAAAATCTGGGAGCGGCGGTGAGGTGAGTGGGGCCGCCCGAGTTCGGCAGGCTTCAACGGTACTCCACACTGCCGTCGGGCGCGACGGGCCATGCCGGATTCCAGGCGATCTCCCACGCGAAGCCGTCGGGGTCGGCGAAGTAGCCGGAATACCCTCCCCAGGACGCTTCGCGGGGCGGCTTGAGGATGGTTGTGCCCGCTGCTGCGGCACGCTGCGTCAGTGGGTCGACTTCGCTCCTGGAGCGCACGTTGTAACCCAGTGCAATGGCCGCGCGCCCGAAGGTGGCCGAACCGGCCTCGAAATCCGCAGCAAGCCGGTCGCGCACAAACAGGGCAAACACCATCCCGCCCGCCTGGAAAAAGATGATCTCGGTGTTCTCAAAGGCCGGCTTCCAGCCAAGGCCATCCACGTAGAAATGCCGTGAAGCCGCGAGGTCTGCGACGCCCAGGGTCACGATGCTGACACGCTGGTCCATGGTTTGAAATCCCTCCTCAAAAAAAAGGGAAGAAGAGGAGGCCGCGAGCCGGCTAAGCCCCAAACTGACGCAGATGATGATCGAGATGCTTGTACATCAGAACGGCCCACTCCTGCGGCGTAAGCGGGCCGAAGAAGCTGTGTGGATGAGTGGTGCAGGCCGGCGGGCCGCCGGAACTAAAGCGGTCGATTAATTGGCCAAGGCGTTGCTGCTCTGTGGCGAGGTTGCGCTGATCGGCTACGACAAGGGTCTTCGAGGTCGGCGAATTGCGGCGCATGGGCTCGTTCTCTCGGAGCACCATGGGCTTCACGATCCGGCCAATGATCCGCCCGATGAACATGCGCGGCGGGACGCTGTCCCCGACCGCCCACTCCATGCTCGCCGCGCAGTGCGCCACCGCCTGCGCGACGTTCATGGTGCCCCATTGCCGCTGGCTGTCGGGCTTGAGGTGCGCGACTCTCTGCTTAACCTCACTGACCGTGGCGGGTTCGAAAAGATTTTTCATGCGGAAGCCTACCGGTGGACGTGTCCAGCATGAGTGTATCCAAAGATGGCAGGGTTGGCGACCAGCAGCAAAGGCAGCGAAATTTGGTCCATTTTGGTGTGCAAAACGGCGCAAATAAGGCCGATTTGCCCCCATTCGCTCGCATTTAGTTGGCGCTGATACTTTTTATAAGTTGCTGATTATAGAGTTTTTAACTCTTACGGGAAAACCCTTGAGAAGCGTTCGCAGGAATCCTGGGGTGACTTCTTCTCGCCCATTTCCATTGTGCTCCCAAGAGGGGAAATTATGTGCAACGGAAACTGACGCGCATCAACGATATTCTGACTGATTTGATGGAAGCCGAAGGGCGTACCGGGTCGGGGAGATAATGCAAATACTCAGCGGATTTCGAGGACTTCGATCCAATAGTAGCTGCCCAGGGTACGCGGGGGTGAGGCGGGGTTGCTGCGCGGCTTGCGGCCAGCGGCTTTGCGAAATTGGGGCTGGAGGCTGATGTCCCAATAGACGACGTGGCCGGACTCCCACGCGGCGGCCAGGCCTTCTCGATTGCCGCCGCCGTGGGCCTCAAGGCGCTGGCGCTGGACCTCAAGGAATGCGGAGAGCCGGTCCTGGCTCTCGTCGGGGAGCTTGTCGTATTGCGCTTCGGCTTCGGGGTGGTAGTAGACTCCCGCGTGTTCGTCGTCTATGGCTTGACTCATCCGGCGGCCGCCTCAGCCTCTTGTTCGGTCGCCTGGACCAGCGCGTTTTGCGCAACGCGGCGCAGCGCGTTCTTGACCTTGGCGCGCTTGCGCACATCTTCCTGCGAGACCAACTGGACGGCGCCGGATTTAATCTCGGCGCGGCGCCGTTTGAGGATGGCGTCGATCTCGGGCGTGATGAGATCGCGGCGGACGCGCGCACAAGGGATGAGACGAATGTCAGAAGGGCCGTGCATGACGAGCAGAATCTCATCGCCCTGCTCGAGGCCTGCCTGGGCAACGACCGAAGGGGGCAGGGTGATCTGCCTCTTGCCGGCCAGGCGTACGGGGTATTCAGTGGCCTTGGTTTCCTTGTTTTTTGCCATGCGGCACCTCGTCGGAAATTCCGACATTCCGATTATACGCTATTCCGCGAAGATGCGTCCCAGCAGCAGGGCGAGAAACCCCAACATGAGGATAACGATGCCGACTTTGGAGAGGTTCACCCAGAGGTCAACCCATTTATTTTCAATCTGTTCATTGGTGACCGGCTCGCCGGAGCGCGACTTGAGATAGGGAGTGTGCTCAATGAGTTTCCGCTTGCGCCCGATGGAGACGCGTTCGGTTTTCTTGAAGAGGGCCTCGCAAGAAAGAATCAGGGAACCGGCAAAGGTGATGCTGTCACCGAAGATGCCGACGCCTTTCTTATGTGCAACAAGAAACGGCTGCAGGTTCTCCCACATTGACGCCTCCCGGGATGGACGGAGTATAGCAGCGGGGATGCCGCGGGCTGCGCCAAGGGATTGCTGCGATCCCACCCTTGACGATGAGACTGTTCAAGGATCGGGCACCCCGGTATAGGTGGGCCACCCGCCTGGCCCCCCCTCCCCCCGCCCTTTTTCGCTAAATTCCTGCATCTAAACAGGTTGGCGGGGATGGTCGCCTGCAAAGTCTCATAACATTGAGGTTACAGTTAAAATACTCACACGTAAGGGCTTACGAGCTCAAAAAGCTCATGCGCTCCCCGGCTTGCGGTCCAATCAGGCGGGCGAGGGCGAGAACCGGCCGTTTGTGCAGATCCATTCATCGGGAGGTCTATTTGGATTGTGCGCCAACGGGCGAAATAATCTGCAGATTCCAGAGAAGATTTTTGCGCGGAGGCGGAAGCCGGTGTTTTCCTGGAGGCAGCGCGATCCCGCCCTAGCGGAGCTAGGACGGGGCACCCCCATTTGCGCAGATATTTAGGGTGGGCCACCCGCCACTCAAGAAGAAGGGAGACGGCGGGTGGCCCACATCTCAATGTAGCTCCATGCTTGGGTGCCCCAGGTCTCGCTTCTGAGACCTGGGATCGATCAATCCATCGCGACGCGCTCCGGTCCAGAATGACTCAATTTGAACGGTGCCGACTTCGCCGCTGGCGTAATGTCGAAAGCTGGACCAAAGCCAGTCTTCCGGCTTCTCGACGAGGCCGCGTTTGACCGGATTGCGATGCATATAGCGAAGCTTCTCGATCCTCTTCAGCTCGTTATGCACGTTGAAATCGTAGTATCGTGGCTGCCAGAAGAGGCGTTGCCACTGCTGAACGGACACGGATAACTTGAGTGCCTGGATAGCCTTCGACAACAGCGCCTTTTGGGGTTCGCCAACCAACAGGTGCACGTGTTCCGGCATGACCACGTATCCGCAAACGACAAAATCGTATCGGGTGCGCATGATCTCCAAAGACCGTTCGAACAAGGAACGGGCTTTGTTCGTTCCGAGGTGTGGGAGCCGGTGATAACAACTGAAGGTGATGAAGTGGAAACAGCCGCATTGCTGATAACGAACGAGGCCCTTCGGCATGCCAACATCCTACATCCCAGGTCTCAGAAGCGAGACCTGGGGCACCCAAGCTTGGACACGGATCAAGATGTGGGCCACCCGCCCGACCTTTTGATCATCTGATAGGATTCCGACGAGACTCAACCTCAGCGCTAA
>OBLU010001585.1_pt1 | contig 21127 bp, 16 predicted proteins | sample 1518681 | NCBI WGS metagenome assembly OBLU01 (sample SAMEA3539304, study PRJEB22396) | soil metagenome | biome: tundra; feature: field; material: soil | place: USA | collected 2010-05 | depth 0.15 m
ACTGCCCAGATCCCATCGCTGAAGGCCCTCTTAAGAAACGATCTCCAGTCGGTGCGTTGATAATAGAAGCATGTAGCGCCGGGCACAAGCAGCATCTTGCCGCCGGCGCGGCGCAACCGGTTGTTGAAGTCCATATCCTGGTTGCGCGTCAGTCGCTCGTTGAAAGCGCCCAGTTCGAGCAGCTTTTCCTTCCGGCAGCAGAAGAATGGCACCACATCTACAGCCTCGGGCTCGGTCAGATTGACGTATCTATAACGCGACCCGCCAACCCCGAATCGATGCGACATGCACTCTGCGATGGCTTTACCCCTCAAGCTGTCGTCGCGCGGGATACTACGCCGGATCCCGCCCACGTTATCGGCATCGTAAAGTTTCAGCGACTCAACGCACCGGCGAACGTACTCCGCCGAATATACGGCATGCGCATCGATCCGCATCACAATTTCGCCCCGGCTGGCCGCGATTCCGATATTTAGCGCATACGGTGTAACCCGATGCGGGTTGTCGATTAGCCGGATGAACGGGAATCTCTGCGTGTACTCGGTGACGATCTCCCGAGTGCCATCGTCGCTCATTCCGTCAACGATAAGAATTTCCAACTCTTCCTTTGGAAAGTCATTAGCCAGGACGCTGTCGAGACATTTTCCGATGAACTCCCGCTCGTTGCGGCAGGGAATGACGATCGACACCCGGGCGGTGCGGGCGGCCCGCTCTACCGTGTCGAAATTCCTGCTCAAGTCACTCCCACCTACCATCTGAAGCGTGTCCCCACTCGGGTCCGATCTTCTTTCCGATAATCCGGCACTCATCGCTACCGCCGATCACCGCGTCGCCGGCAACGTAAAGGCCTCTATTATGAGATAACTACTACGCATATCCAAACCGAACTGATCCTCCGGCACTAGTTTCGCATTTGCTCCAAATGACGCCGCAATCATGCAGTTTTGGCAATCACGGCGGAGCCGGACTTATCGGGCATCGGGATTGGGAACACGCGCTTGCCCGCGCAAAACTCATCGACCGCGCGCCGAGCGCCAGGCCATGCGTTGTAATCATGAATCACGATCACCCCGCCGGCCGGGACTCTAGGATAGAAGAATTCCAGGCCCGCCATCGTGGGCTCGAAAAGATCCGCGTCGAGATGCACGAATGCGAACTCTATCCGCTCGATTTCGGGTGTGATGGTAGCGGGGAAGCGGCCGGCGTGAGCGATGACGTTGCCGCGGGGCTCGATGGTACGCATTACGGCCTTCACGCTGGTATCAGCGAAATGGCCCGATTGTGTCGGTTCCTCGATCTCGCTTTTATCGAAGCCGCTGAAGGTGTCGAAAAGGTGCAGTGTGCGCTCTGGGGCATACTGATGAATGAGCCGCGCGGTGAGTCCTCTGTAAACTCCCAGCTCGGCGAAATCACCTCGCACTTGCCGCACGATCACGTCGCGGAGCAGAAGCACAAGCATATCGCGGCGCACCCTGTCCCACCATTGCAGATCCGCGATTCTGCGACCCTCCGGGATCAGGAAGCCATGCGGGAACTGGGGGTTGTGCCAAATCGAGCGCGGGTCGATATCCATGAGGCTCTGAAGAAAGAAACGGTGCGGACCGCCGAGCAAAGGATGGATTTTGCGCGCGAGGTGGCGGCTGGGATCGCGAATGAACTTGTGGAGCTTCGACGCCATGGGAATCTGCTCTCTATCGAAATCAGCGCGGTTCAGTCAAGGAGCGTTTGGCACGTTGTTGGAGAGCGGAGAATGTGACTATGCTGTATGAAGTAATTGTTGAAGGTGGAGTGCCCATCAACTATCAGGCATCTCCTCGCGCCGGTGCGGATCCGGTCGAAGAACGAACAACGCACGGCATACCGCCAACTCGTCCACAGTGTAGCGTCGGAACCCCGCCGCCAGACCCAACCCTCGCACCTGCTTCAGGTCTTCATCGGAGGGCCCAATCCTGTTCTGGTGGAGCATTTCCAGTCCCGCCCCCTGGAAAGCAGCAACATAGTCGGGATGGCGAAGCCGATTCTGGTAATGAAGATACGGGTTGAAGAATCGCCATGTCCGGTCGGAGTACCTCAGGAAGTTGTACGCTGAAATATTCTCGTCACAGTAAGAGTAGTGGTCCTGGTAGTCGATTCGAAATAGCATCAGCCCATCAGGCTTCAGCACGCGCCGGCATTTCGCGAGAATTCCCTTCAGCGCCAGTTGCGGGATGTGTTCCAGGGTCTTGAATGCGACCACGCAGTCGATCGTTCCATCGCGCAATCCAGTACAAGCGGCATCCTGCGGAGCGCGATAATCAATTCCGTAATACTCGCGCAGAGTGGTCAGTGCGCGCTCCCAATCATTCTCCAGCACCCGCGGCGGCTGCCGGCACAGTTCAAGTTCCCCGGCCATCCGTCCGAGCTGATTCAATACGTGGTTCACAAGTCCGGTCCTGACCAGGCAGCGGCGGTCGGCCAGAATCTGGTGCTCGACCCCAAGCGCCCAAAGGAGCAGAGGCAATCCCAGTTCCCACCCAGCCCCGAACTGGTAAATGAGGGCCTGGCTCAGCGGAATGGCCAGATTGCAGTTCAGAGTGTCGATGTGTTCCGCGGCGGCCGCCCTGAGCACCCGCAAAAACTCGTCGCTCGGCGGAACACTACGCGTCACATACCTCTGCGCAAAGTAGTTCGCCATTTCGCCGAACGGGGAAATGGAGAGCCCAAGCTGACACAGCGCCTTTACTCGCCAGTTCATGCCGGTGAGCAGCACCCTGTACCTGGTTTAGGACTCAGACAAGTAGCCTCTGAGTTCTGCGCCGGAAACCAACCATAGGTAGCTGGCAAACAGGACCCAAGCCGCGTCACTCAAGGTGAAGCGTAGCGCGAACCCGGTCACGTACATGGCGATCTGGTAGTACAAGACGGTGGCGGGAATATAACCTGCGTTACGCCCGCACACCTTAACATACGCAAGGCTCGCCAGGGCAGACAAAATCAGAAAAAAGATTGACGATCCGGGCAGCGTCCAATCGAGCGCCATCTGTCGCAGCGCGCTGTACACATTTGTGGCATCGAAGCGGCTCGCGTCCGCGTAGGGCGAGATGTTAATCTCTTCCGGCAGCTTGCTTCTGTATCCAAGCCATCCTGCCGGCCCGTCGAAACTGTAACGCCCCAGACCCGGCGCTTGCCACACGTCCCAGTTCTCGCTGAACCACTTGGAAAACGTTGTTGCGTAACCCACGACCTGCACTCTGACCGAGCGAAGGTTGCCCTTCACTTGTGTCTCTGCATACAACATCGCCACAGGAGTTGGGCGCTGCGCAAGCATGCCCATACGTACTGTTTGCACTGTCAGAACCAAAACCGTCATTGCTATGAGACCCGAACCCAAGATCGTCAACGCCAACTGCCAGTTGCGCCACAGCCGCCGCTCGCCAATATACACGCGCGTCGCGCACCAGCTCGCGATCCAGATGATAACGAACGCGATCAGGATGGTCCTCGTGCCGAGTACCAAGGTTTCGAGCAGCGCCGGCACCACCCCACTGAGCGCTGCAAGCCTCTCGAGCGGCGAGCCCCTGCGCGCGAAGATCATGCCTCCCAGGTAGCCAGCGAGATAGATAAACACTGTCAGAACCAGGGCCGCGGCCGGTTCCCGGTAATCCGGATTGGTGTATCTCAATTCCGAGAAATGCATCGAAAGCCTACTCACCTCGCTGATCGAAAAAAACGACCGCAGTTGCAGGCCCGACGCCGAGACAAGATACACCACCCCAGCCATGCCCAAGATTACTGAAGCGAGCAGAAGCGGGAGTGCCAGCGGCAGAGGTGGCCCTTGCAATGCTACTCCCTCTGAGGCGGACGTACGATACGAGGAACTCTCGCCGCTCCAGACCAGAAGACCCCCGAGATGCGCCGAACAACTCATGAAAAGTACCCATAGGATCCCCGGCCAGATCCGAAGTTCAGGTGCGATCGAAAGACTCAGTACGCCTACCACGGCCCACATCAGGCCGAAGAAAGCCCCGGGGGCCAGCCAGCTGCCAAGCTGACTGCGCGCCAGGCTAGCCTGCAGGATGATTAAGCCGACGACCGCTGCAGAGAGTGGCCAAGTGGTGTCCATCGAAGCGCGCTTAGTCCAGTGTTTGAGTCTGCCCAGCCTGTGCAGCTCAGATCGAGTAACCGTACTGGCGCATCAGCGGGCCCGTTATCACGCTCACTGCTCGGCGGTCGCGTTCTCTCATCGCCCCACGCCACTCGTCGTCGATCCGGAGGTCCACACCGCCTGAATTGAACTTCACCGGGTTGCCACTGATTGCGTGATTGACTCGTAGTTTCACGTTCGGTCCGTGTATCAACGATAGATCGGCTTCACCAAGTTCGAGCTGCTCGAAAACACCAGCAATAGCCTCTCTCGGATTCCGCACCAGATCCTCATACCGTAACCGGGTATAAGGGATCCGGCGGCGCCTCAAGTGCGGGATCCCCGAAGCCCAGGCATTGCGCCAGGTCCACTGCAACGCACTTGCCACAGCCCCTCGCCGGGGCAGAATCCGCTGGATGCCATCCTCGTCGAATGCAAGTGTTCTGCTTGCGTTCGAAGTCAACACCGGTTTGTGATGTTGCGGCGCGTTGTCGGCGCGAAATTGAGCTTTACGGCGTGAATACGAGAACGCGACGGCCCGGCTGTCCCTCACCAGATGCAGCACCCTCAAATCGATGCTCGGAATTCGAGCCAGCACCAGCGCTTGCGACGCTTCGCGGCTTGAATCCACCACGACGCTCTTGCCCGCCACCTCGCGGATAGCGCTGTATAATCTGCTCAGGGCATCCTCGTAAGCCCGTCGCAGTTTACCCCCGAGCAGTTCCGCCGGGACCCGGTTCAGAAGCATTAACAGCGGTGTATACCGCTCTCGAGCCAGCAACCTGTGCATATTCAGCATCGCTCTCACGTCCAACCGCTCGAACGAGCCGAACGCCTTCTCGACCACAGCACGCCAGAATTCGCAATGCCGGAAGCGCTCACCGCATCCGCATGGTTCGTTCTGCTCGAAGGCCTCGTGCCAGATGTTCCTGAGCTCGCCAACATAGACCGAGTCACTCAAACCATCCAGTATCTGCCCGAGCAGAGTACCTCCGCTGCGGCCTTCGCCGGCAATAAAGACTACTCGGCTGGCTTCCATGATGAAGTCGGTCGGAACAAAAGACTCGCGGCCTTGAGGGTTCGCCGATCGGTCAACCCCCCAGATAGCCGTATCCCCAAATCTCTGCTTATTACCCGATTTAACCACGCGTTCCACAAACACATGCTCGCCGCCGTCGCAACTGCGGCGCCTACCGACCCAAGCCGCGGCACCAACAGGATACATAGTACGAGATCAGCAAGAGTCGCCCATGCGAAAATCTTGGCGGCGGCATCCCCCCGCCCGGTTATTGTCGCGAGAGTAGCGACCGGCCCAGCCGCCGAATTAACCAGATTCCCAACGACCAGAATTGCCAAGGCACCGTACCCCGCCGAGAATCCTGGTCCAAACATCGCCAGAATGCGACTGCCTCCCGTCCATAATACGAGCGCGACCCCCAGCGATGCCCAGCCCGCCACCGCCACGATTGTCCGGGCCAACAAATCGAATCTGGTCCGATCGCCGCGACTCCACGCTTCTGACATGATCGGCCCACCCATCGCGTTGACCACACTCAGGACGAGGCTCCCCAAACCTGCGGTCCTAGCCGCTGCTGAATACAGCCCAGCCTCCCCGGGCGGCCTGAACAGGCCCAGCGTCAGGAGATCGGCGCGAGACAAGACAACGTAGCACCCGGTCATCAATAGGAGCGGCAGGGACGCTCTTAGCCACAGAACAGTCTCGAACCTTGGCGTCGATCCCCGCGCTGCCGCCGGAATCACGATTTGAGAGACAGCAAACTGCAGGACTAGCGTGAGGGAGAGAGAAAAGTATCTCGCCATCATCAACAGGGTCGCGCTGAGATGCCCGCGCAGACCTTTCAGCGCCAGCGCGGATCCCACGCACAACAAAGGATCGGCCAGAAACGGAAACAGATAGGAAAGAGCGACGCGGTTGAGAGAGTGGCTGATCTCGCTTTCCAGATTCGACAGCGCTGCGGCCGGCACGAGCCAGGTCCCGAGTAAGAGCACTATAATGTCGAGGCTGCCCGGCCGTACGATCGACAAGACAATAGTCAGCAGCGCCGCCAACGCAATGCCGGCCGCGACGGTGAGCTGCCTGCTGCGCCGCACTATACCCCGTAGTCCGTTCCAATCATGTCTCGTCACGTAGCCGGGTACAAACCGCATCAGTACGATAGGCAGCCCGAGTCCACTGACAATTGCCAGGATCTGCCCAAGCGCAGTCGCGTAGACGTAGTTGCCATACTCGGGCGCTCCCATCCAGCGCGCGAAGAGCACCTGCGAGCCGTACTGCAGGCCCGTGCCCGCGACCCAGATTAGAGCGACCGCCGCAGAACCCGTTAGCAGGTGCGTCATCGCGCTGCTTGCTTCAGGCTCGGTAGCGAGCTCCGTTCCCGCCCCAGGCACTTGGGGCGGTGGTGTGAAATCAATGCTTTCCTTGCGCAACACTACAGGACCCACTTATCAGAGGCGGAATGGACCCGGCGGCTCGCTGATGCCGACGATGAGGACCAGGCAACGGTGCACTTTTCAAAACCCCAGGGTTTACATACTGGCTAGCGGACCGGGTCTCCGCGTGTTTCGCGGCCGGAGGCCCGAGCCAGCTCGCGTTCGCCTTCTCCATAGGTCCGTAGCTCCCGAGTCAGTATGATGAGGCAGGAAATGAACAACGTCACCACAAACGCAAGACCGCTCACCAGGAGCACGCTTGGAGAATACGGTTTATCCGACACCCTCGGAGCATCTATTATCTTAAAGGCGAAATTAGCATCCACCATGGCGAGCTTCTGTTGCTGCACCTGTTCGGCGATGAGCTGAAAGAGCTGCTGCTGGAGCAGAGTGTCGGGAGTAGATGCCGCCTCCTCTCTTAGTGATTTCGCAGTCGCGGTGGTGGTGCTGACCTGTTCCTCTCGAAGTTTTGCTCTCAAGTCATCGACGTAGAAACCGAGTATCGTCTGCGCCATCGTGCGGTCGCGATCCTGGTAGTAAAGCGTTAGGTTCCCGGTGCTGATCGAATAGTCGCAGCTGAAGCGTTTCTGCAGCGTTCGATATATCTCCCAAGAAGGATCCGGGTGTTGATTCCACGGGCGCCAATGCTTCGTTCCCAGCAACGCCCGTTCGAGATGGTGGTTTTTGACCATCGCCAAGCTGAATTGGAAGCTCCCGACGGTCGTCATGAGCTCTTCAGCCCGAGAGACAGGCATAACCTGGTCGAGCAAAGCGGAGGCACTGATCGGACGCTCGCTGATGGCCAACCGGTTTGGCATCACCTCGGATACCGGGCGCAGCACCGCTTCCGCCCGATACCACTTGGTCATCACGAAAATCGCCAGGAAAGCGCAAGCCAACGTAGCAACCGATGTTGCACACGCCAACAATTTCCAACTGCGAGCCAGCACAACCAGCGCCGGCAGGCGAGGCGGTTGCAGGCGGCCGGCTCGACGCCCCGCCGGTTGAGCCCGTGCCTCAGGTGTTACGGATGATGCGTGAGCCATCGCGGAATTTTCGCCTCCCGCCATGCAATCTCAATATGAATTCCAGGGCGCCATTTTTATCATCGGTGCTCGTGCCCATTGCTGGCCCAATGACCGCGCGGTTTCTGAGCCAAACCTTCGAGAATCACTCGTTGCATCAGGCGCCAACTATCGATCTGCTCGCGATTGTATCGTCACGCGCTTGCCACTCCGGACTCCGGCTGCATCTCCTGATTAGCACCTCAGCGCAGCCGCTGAAGGCGCTCACACGCCGCGTCTAACTCGGCGTCATCCTTTGCGTAGCATAGCCGCACCAAGTTTTCGCCACCGCCAGCATGATAGAAGGCCTCTCCCGGAACCGCTGCCACCCCGCAGTCGCGCAGCAGATGCATGGCCTTTTGCTTGCTCGTCGCACCCGGTAATCGCGAGACATCCGCCAGCACGTAGTAGGCGCCCTGGGGAACGCAGGGCGTCAGCCCGGCTGAAGTCAAGGCGCGGCAAATCCGCTCGCGCTTATCCGTATACTGGACCACCAGGTCGTTGTAGTAGGAGCGCGGCAGTTCGTTCAAACCGCGGGCCACGCCGCACTGAAGCGGCGCCGGCGCACATACGTAGATCAGATCATTCATGTGGCCGATTATCTCGGCCCACCGCCGACGGGCGACGCTGTATCCGACTCGCCAACCGGTAATGCTGTAGGTCTTGGATACGCCCGAAATGGTGATCGTCCGATCGGCCAATCCCAGGATCGACGCTGGGCTGAGATGTCGGCGGCCGTCGTACACGAAATATTCGTAAATTTCATCGGTGAATATGAACAGATCACGGCGGCACGCTATCTCACCAATCGATTCGATTTCGCCGCGGTCGAACACCTTGCCCGAGGGATTGGACGGAGTGTTGATCATGATCCCCTTGGTACGCGGGTTGATTGCGCGCTCCAAGTCGCGCAACTCAAAGCGCCAGTCCGGGGGATGCATCCTGACGTAACTTGCGGCCGCCCCGACCGCTTCGATCGTGTTGAGGTGATATCCATAGTAGGGCTCGAACAGTATCACCTCGTCGCCTGGGTCCAGCAGGGCGAGACAGGTGCAATAGAAGGCGCCTGTTGAACCCGAGGTTACCGTAATTTCAGTGTCGGGATCGGCACAGATACCGTTAAACTCGCGCAGCTTCACCGCAATGGCCCGCCGTAACTCCGCCAGTCCATCGAACCGGGTGTAACTGTTAATCCCCTCATCAATGGCAATTTGCGCGCCGCTCCGCACGGGAGACGGCACGCCAGTGTCGCATACGCCCTGGGCGAGGTTGATGCCGCCAACCTTCTCGCATTCAAGCGTCATAACCCGGATTTCCGCCTGCGTAATCCGGTCCGCGCGCTGACTCAACCCGAGCACCATCTTACCTCCGATCCGGCCCGCGCCTGGAAAAGAACTCTCGGATCTGCCCCGTTGTGTAATCCACCTGTTCGAAGGTGGTTTCAGCGCTCATCGGCAGCGAGATAACCTCGCGGCAAATGGCCTCGGTCTCAGGCAGTCCGGGATTTGTCAATCCGAGCCCACGATGCTCCCACATCGGCTTGGGCCAATGCACCAAGGTCTCGACGCCCCCCCCGCGAAGGTATTCGCGCAGACGATCCCGCGCCCGAGTCCGAATGACATAGTTCTGGAAAATGTCCCACTGGCCGGTTTCGGGAAAATGCGGCAAAGCCAGATCGTTGATTCCGGACAGACCACGCCGGTAGCGTTCAGCCACTCCACGCCGATGCTTCAGCCAAACCGGAAGGTGGTGCAGCTTAACACTGAGCACCGCGGCCTGCACATTGTCGAGCAGCGCGGTCTGCCCGTGGTAGTGATACTCTCCGGTCTCGCGATCCTCCCCGTTGTAGCGCAGCCGGCTCGCCATCCGCGCGATTTCCGGATCGTTCGTGGTGAGCGCACCTCCATCGCCGAAGCCGCCCAATACCTTGAAAGGATAAAAGCTGAAGCAACCCGCGGCTCCCATACTGCCCGCCATCTGGCCGTTGAATGTGGCGCCCAGCGCCTGCGCTGCGTCTTCCACCACACTTATGCGGTGGCGCCGCGCGATCGACATGATCTGATCCATCGCGGCGACACGCCCGTTCAGATGCACTGGCAGCAACGCCTTGGTCCTTGGTGTAATCGCCGCCTCGATCCGCTCCGCATCCATGTTGTAGTCGGGAGCAACGTCGATCAGTATTGGAGTGGCGCCACAATGAATGATAGCCGAAACGGTCGCGACGAAGGTATGAGCGACGGTGATGACTTCATCGCCCGGACCGACGCCGATCCCCATCAGGGCAAACAGCAAGGAGTGATAGCCGCTGTTCAGGCCTACCGCGTACTTGACTCCGACAAATTCGGCCAGCTCTTTCTCGAACTCTCGGAGCTGATGGCGGTAAATCAAATCGCCTTTGCATAGGCAGTCCTGAATCGCACCATCGATCTCGGCCTTCAAATTATGATAGTGGAGCTTCGGATCTACGAAGGGTACCTTGTACGCCATTCTGTGCTGGTCCTTACTTCAACGGCCCGCAAAACATTCGCCTTACCGCTGACACTACATCCGCGGCCCCGATAAAATATAAACGCTCGAGTGCTCCGCTGCTGGGCGCGGGTACGTCTGGCAGGGTGACTCGGAGGATCGCCTGCCGCAGAAGGCCGAATGCGTCAGCTCCGATAGTGGCAGCGATTTCCGCTGCCACTCCGCAGGTATGCCACGCGGCGTCGGCAATAACCAATCGCCTCGTTCCTGCTACCGACTGCAAAATCGTATCGCGGTCCCAAGGCTTTATCGAACGCAGGTCGATCACTTCGCAATCGATACCCTCGCGTGACAACACCTCCGCAGCCGCAACCGACTCCTTCACCATGATCGACGTAGCAACGATCGTAACGTCACGTCCTCGGCGCCGGACGGCTGCGCTCCCAATCGGGACGCTGTACATCTCTTCCGGCACATGTCCGCTTTCTTCATAGAGCCAGCGCTCGTCTATATACAGTACCGGATTTCCATCGTTCACGGCGGCGATCAAGAGCCCTTTGGCGTCATACGCTGTAGCAGGCATTACTACCTTGAGACCGGGAACGTGCATGAACATGGCCTGAAGCGCCTGCGCGTGTTGCGCGCCTTGCTCACCGCCTCGATTGATTACTGCCCGGATTACCAGTGGCACCTTCACCTTGCCCGCAAACATATATGACCAGTTGGCGGCCTGGTTGACGATCGGATCGACGGCTAGAAGCATGAAGTCCATTCGGGGATGAAATACTATGGGACGCATTCCTGCCAGCGCCGCCCCAACCGCCAAGCCCGTGGTGGCATTTTCGGAAACCGGGGAATCAATCACCCGATCGCGTCCGAACTCCTTTTCGAGGTCCTGCATCGAACCGCCCGCATACCACGGGCTCCACAATCCTTGCCCGATGACGAACACGCGAGAATCCTGACTGAGAAGCTGCGCGTGAGCTTCGCGCAGTGCACTGACATAACTGAGCGTCCTCATGAATATTTAAAAAACATGTTGCAGTACTTGACCCGGATCGGGCTGGGGAGAATTCTTTGCAAAGCCGACCGCGTCCTCGATCAGGTCACCACATTCCGTCTCCACTGCATCCACTTCTTCGGGAGATTCGCCCTGGGCCAGCAGCACCTCGCGCAGGAACCGAATTGGGTCTCGTTCGATCCACTGCTTGAGGTCGTCTTTCCGCTTGATTCCCACGTCCATGTCCCACGAAGGGCCTACATGCCCACGCCAGCGAAAAGTGCGGCATTCAATAAGAGTGGGGCCGATGCCATTGCGGGCTCTGTCGACGGCGCGCGTCGCAGCGTCCCGTACCGCGAGAACATCGTTGCCGTCAACTCGGACGGACTCCACACCGTGCAATTGCCCTGCACTGTCAATGTTGTCACACACGCGCCGTTCCGACAGATGCAGGTGACTCGCATATAAGTTGTTCTCGCAGACGAACAACACCGGCAACCGGTACAGTCCGGCGATATTTAATGTCTCGTGAAAGTGACCTTCCTCGGTTGCGCCGTCGCCGAAAAAAGAAACCGAGACCCGCCGGTCGTTCCGAATTTTCGACGCCAAGGCCGCGCCCGCTGCCAGTGGGATCGTAGCGGCGACCAAAGGCACGGTTCCAAGTATCCCGACCTCTGGAGCACAGATGTGCATCGAGCCCCCGCGTCCCTCTGAGCATCCAGTCGCCCGGCAAAAGATTTCTGCCATCAAGGCCCGGATATCACCGCCCTTGGCGATGTAATGTCCGTGCGACCGGTGGCCTCCCCATACGTAATCCTCGCGATCGAGTGCGGAACAGACGCCGGTCGCGACGGCTTCCTGACCGATATAGAGGTGGCAGGGGGTCTTTATTTCGCCCGCAGTCACCTGGTCGGCGACGGCCTCCTCAAAACGGCGGATGAGAACCATAGTTCGGTACATCCGCCGCAGCAACGAGATCGGCGGATCGCTGTGTTGCATCCTAACTCCCCTAATGCGCTGCGCGGAGGGCTTGCGGCCGTCTTTTCGTGAGAATTGTTAGCACCGTTTGCGCGATTATTCCAAGATCGACCAAGAAGGATTGATTACGGACATACGCGAGTTGCAGCCGGATTTTCTCGGGCCGGATTCTCTCCAAATAGGCCCGCTCGGGATCCGCGCTTCCCGCCAGAACGACACCTTCGTCCGAGTTCCACAGTGACGCCCAGTCGGTGATCCCCGGCCGCGCAGTGAGGATTGCCTTTTCCTCGTCGCTGAACAGGTTGACGTAGAAAGGCACCTCGGGACGAGGTCCTACGATACTCATTTCTCCGCGTAGTACATTAATGAGCTGAGGAAATTCGTCGAGCTTGTATTTTCTGAGCAAACGCCCACACCGGGTAATCCTGGGATCGTGATCCGCGGTAGAGGGACCGCCTAGGCTCTCGGCATTCACCACCATGGTGCGGAACTTTAGCATCTTGAAACGTTTGCCGAACCGCCCAACCCGCTCACCTCTATAAAAGATCGGTTTCCCGTCTTCCAGCCAGATTCGCAAGGCGATTGCGAGGAACAGCGGCGAGGTAACCAGCAATCCGATGACGGAAAATAGTATATCGGTGGCTCGCTTGATCATTCGGACGCAACTCGAACCGCAATTCAAAGCAGAATTCTATTCACGGAGCGGTCAGTGGCGCGACCTTGCGCTAAGCGGCTCCGGTGAGAACCGGTTCGGCGCCCACAAAATTGCGATCAAAGGAGAGGTTTGACGCGAATTTCCTCGCCCACAGCTCCAGAACTATCGGATTAAAGATGTCCTTGAAGCTCATCATACCTCGCTCCTGTGGCTGCCGGCAATATATGGCATAGCGCCGGCGCAGCGCAGCCTGATCAATCAGACCGTGACGCGCGATCAGCATCTCGCCGCCCAGCAGCTCGAGCACTTGACTGCGCAGTTCATGCTTGAGCCACTCGCCTTGCGGGTTGATAAAACCCTGCTTGTCCTTGCGCCACACTATGGAAGCAGGAAGGTAGGGCTCCATCGCCTTGCGGAAGATCCATTTGGTCCAGCCCTCTCGCAGCTTGAGTTCGGGCGCCAGCGGCACGAGCATGCTGGCCAGGCGATAATCCAGGAACGGCAGCCGGATCTCACGCGCGAACGCCATCGAACTGCGATCCTCGTAGTGCACCAGCGCCGGAACCGAAAGGCGGTACAAGTCTTCGCGCTGGCGCTCCGGCAGATGCGCTCCGCCCAAGCCCACGTCAACACTAAAATCCTGTTCCTTGAGCAGCGGGCCGCGGATGTCGATCTCCCGCGCCCGCATCAGTGCGGGCAGGTAGCGCTTGGCCTCGCTCAATTCGAACTGCGAAAGCACCGTGCGGCGCTTCCAGAACCCGAACAGCACCCGCGCGGCTGAGGGCAGCCGCCCGCTCCCCAGCAGATCGCGAACGTAAAAGCCCACGAACTTGGCGTAACCGCACAGCAGCTCATCAGCGCCCTGACCGCTCAGAACCACCGTGATGGCGAGTTCCCGTGCCTGCTGCATCAGCAGGTAATGCGCCACTGTCGAGAAGCTGCCGATCGGCTCGTCGTTGAAGAAGATGACCTCCTTCAGAAGCTTGAACCATTCGGCTGGCTCCCGTCTGAGCTCCACGTAATGAACCGGACACTTGAGATGGCCCGCCATCCGTTCCACGAAGGGTTTCTCGTCGAATTGGGGACGGTCAGAGGTCGCCGACATCGCGTGCAAGTTCGCACCCGGCCCCAGGGCCTGACGCATCGCGGCCGCAATAGAGGAGGAATCGACCCCGCCTGACAACAGCACACCGACCGGGACGTCGCTTCGCAGCCGAATCCGCACCGCGTCAAAGAAGGTTTCGCGCAGGGTTTCCGCGTCGCGCCGCAGGTCGCCGTTCAGGCTGCTCTGCTCGGGCATAGTCCAATAGCTGCGCGTCTTCGGCGACAAGCTCTCTTCGCGCAAGTCGAAGCTCAGGTTGTGACCGGCGGGCAATGACTCGATTCCGTCGAAAAAAGTCTCCTTCTGTGCGTCCAGCAGGCTTTGCTGTATGAAGCGCCCCGCAACCCGGGAATTAACCGCAAATCGCGCGTCCGAGGCGGCCAGGATCGCCTTGATTTCGGAAGCGAAATAAAAAGCGTTTGCGCCCTGATAGGTGTACAGCGGCTTGATCCCGAATCGGTCGCGCGACAACGTGAGCCGGCCCGCGCTCCGGTCGAGCCACGCCAACGCCCACATCCCGTTGAATTTCGCGAATGCAGCTTCCCCCCACACGGCGAGCGCCCACAAAATCACCTCCGTGTCGGACTGGCTGCGCAATTCTATCCCGTCTGCCTTCAGCTCTTCGGCAAGTTCTCGATAGTTGTAGACCTCGCCGTTGTAGATGATTCCGTGGCTCCCATCGGGCAGGAACATGGGTTGGCCGCCGGCGTCGCTCAGATCGATAATCGCCAGCCGGGTGTGCCCCATCGCCAGTTGATGGTGTCCCACCCGGCCGGTCCAGACCCCTTCGGCATCGGGACCGCGATGGCGAAGCGCACCAACCATCCGCGCGAGCGCCGCAGCCGAAGCCTCAGAGGGTCGGCTGCAGAGGATTCCTGCTATTCCACACACTGGATTAACTTGTGGCTATTGATGGAAGCGGCTGACTAATGCGAGGTGAAGGTGTTGTGCGTCGGCTGGAGGCCGATCGATATCGAGAGCATCGTGCGGAAAGATGCCGTGTTGCCGTAGTTCAGATGGTCAACATACTCGAAGGAGACTCGCGCATGGGCCGAGCCAAGCGCCGGAATGGATACCCTGCCAAGCAGCGGAATCGGCACCGTGGCCAGGCCTGGAATCGTCCTGCCGATCTCGACCGGGATTTCGAGCGCATCGAAGGCGACGCCCGCGCTGCGCTCCTTGACCAGCGCCGGGCCGTAAACCGAAGCCGGGTAGGGAGTGTTGGAGCCCCAAGTCGGAGCGCGGTCGGTGAAGAACAGATCGCCGGTCAGCTTTAGGTCGTTGCGGAGCCATCGCCCGACCGCCAGGTCAATCTCACTCGCATTGGGGCCGAGGGGATCCCCCATCTGATAGGAATTGTATTCCCAATAGAGCGAGTCGCTGTGAGTCGACATGTTGGGTTCAAGGATTGCGTACTCGAAGCGCAAGTCGGTGCGGCCGTCACCCGTGATGTACGGCAGATAGAATCCACCCTGGTAAGAAACCGCAAGGAACGGAAGGAATTGGCCGATGCCCGGAATCTCGTAGGTGAGATTGTCCACGCCCAGAATTTCCTGGTACACGAGCAAGCCGCGTAATTTGGGAAAGCGCAGCCGCAGCCAGATGCCGGCGCGCGAGTGGGTTTGTCCCGAACTGGGACTGCCGGTACTGAAGGCGGTCGCGCGGCCGAAAAAGCCCGCTAAACTGTAGTAATCGTTATTCCGGCCGCCGAACATGATCGCGTGGTCGACGCCGAACTCGAAGTTCGGCATCGGCTTGAAGGCGAAGACCTGGCCGCAGAGCCATGGATGCGCCCAGTAGCGGTCTCCGTCGAGCTGGCCGAAGAAGATGTTGTACCGGAACTGGCCGAGGTACTTCCCAAACCAGGGCAGCAGCGAAGGGTGGACGTTCTGCAGCCTGAGCGCCGGGAACGGGGCAGCATTATCGCTCTGTGAAAGCGCGGCGAAGTGGCCCGTGCCCCACCACATCTCCTGCTGCCCAAACGAAATCGCCTTGTTGCCGAGACTCAGCACGACCTCGGCGCCCAGCGGGCGAAGACGAGCCATGTTGGAGAGATCGTGCGTCACCGGGCCGGCGCCCGCGCCTTCGCCATAGCCGGTCAGAAAACTGCCGAAGCCCGCCCATCCCGACCATCGGACGACCTCGTTGGTGCCGGCTCCGGTTGGCAGCCCGTCGTTGTTCGGCAGCAGCGGCGTGTCTTCGACGGCATGAAGGCCGCCCGTGCCGCCGGTATTCCAGTAACGCGACCCGCCGCTGGAGAAGATGCCCTGGGCTTCGATGCGCGACACCGGCTGAAGCATCGCGGGCAGGTCGTCCTCGCGGTTGGCGCGCAGCCAGCCGATTTCGTCGGCGAGCTGCGCCTTTAGCGAGAAGATCATCTCACGCGCCAGCGGATCGTTGCGCTCGGAGTCATCCATATTGTGCTCGGCCTCGCGCGTGAGACGGGCCGCCTCGACGCGGCTGATCGGCCGTACTTCGCTCAGGTAATCGTCGAGGTAACCAAGGCCGTCAAGGGTATCGAGCTGATCATAGATGGCGCTGTCCAGCGGGATTTCCACGACATAGGTGGACGCTCGCGCGTCCGCAGCGATCGCGAGTATCAGGCTCGCGAGCAGAGCGGCAGGGACGAATTTTATGCGAAAAGTCAGCGTGGGACGAGAGTCAGCGTGGGACGAATGGATGTTGCCGGTGCCGCCGATTGAGCCATGGCACGCGCGCGGCGGAGCTCGGCCACGCGGGCGCGTGCATCAGCGTCGGCATCGCGCTTTACGAGCAAGTGTGGCGCGACCTTCCTATGCGTCACCTTTGATACTGATACTTTCGGCCCGTCCCGCGGAGGTGGCCTGCCTGCCAGATACAGCCACAAGACCCGGCGGACATATTCGCGGGTCTCGTCATAGGGCGGCACACCACCATAGCGCTCGACGGCGCTTTCGCCGGCGTTGTACGCCGCCAGAAGATCGGCGAGGTTGCCGCCGGGCAGAGCCGCAGCCTGACGCAGACGGATGAAATCGATGAAGCGGGCCGCGCCCAGCGCGCTGTCGATCGGATCGTAAGGATCGTCGACACGAAATTTCTGTGCGGTTGCGGGCATCAACTGCATAAGCCCAATTGCGCCGCGCGGCGAGACCGCGTCGGCGCGGCCGGCCGATTCGGCAACGGCGATGGCCGCGAGCAAGTCGGGATCGATCCGAAACATCGCGCCCACGGCGCCCATCAGCGCACGATCGTCGATCGGCCCTTCGCATCCAGCGGCAGTGGTTTGGAAGGCGCCGGAGTAAGCCGTACCGGCCATCGCCATCAGGCCGAACGCCGCCACCAAAATAATCGGAGTGCGACTCATGCTCGCCTAGAGATTGGTCGCGAGAATTCCAAGCACCGCGAGCGAGGTCGCGGCGTTGACGATGATCTGCGTGATGTCCTTGGCTTCCTGCATCTGGTCAACGTACCGCAGGGTCTCCGGCACATAGATCGTGTCGCCGCGTTCGACCTCGACGCCCATCAGGCCGCCCGAGATCGCCGGCAGCAACGGAAACAACGCCGCTTTCCCGCTATGGCGCACACTCTGGTCGGTGACGATGTCGCCGTCGGCGCGGATTAGCATGATGTGGTCGGCGTCGGCCCACTGCGTCGGTCCGCCCGAGCGCTGCAGGTAGTCGCTCACCGAGCGGCTCCGTTCGTAGACGATCGCACTTGGATTGAAGACCTGGCCCAGGATCGCCACGGTCGAGGGACGCTTAGGAACTATAACTTTGTCCGCCGACTGGAGAACGATATCGTCCTGCGACAAGGGCAGTTGGTCGAGTGACTTCAAGTGCAGAACCACGCGCCCGGTTGCTTGCTGCGACTGGGTGTCTGACAGCACCCGCTGTACTACCTCAAGGGTCTGCGCATCATTGTTACCTGCGCCCTGCTGCTTCGGCATAATCGAGAGCCGCGCGGCGTCTGCCTGGAGCCGGCCGCGGCTCTCGTTGAGCTCCTTCTGCTCCAAGTCCTGAACCGATTGGCGGACGAATACCGTGGCCTGTAGATAGCCGTCAGCTCTCAGTCCGCCGCAACGTTGCAGCAAAGAGTCCAGGCGCTCGCCTTCGCGAATCACGTAGGGCCCGGGCCGCATCACTTCTCCTTCGACCAGCGCGGTCCACGGTTGGTGCCAGTTGGACGCTTCGGCGACGTAAAGCTGATCGCCGGCCTCCAGCGCCGGATCCTCGCCCCCGATACCATCGAGCGCGCTACCGAGCGCTACGTCTTGGTACAGGAACCGCGCAGTACCATCGATGACTTTGGTGCGCGCGAGCTCGGCCTTGTTCAGATAGGCGCTCTCCTTGATACCCCCGGCCTCATAAACCAGATCACTCACGCGCATCCCCGAGCTCAGCACGTAGCTGCCGGGCTTGCGGACGGCGCCGCTGATGCTCACATGGGGGAGATCGCCAATGTCGATCTCTGCATAAACCGTCAGCTCGTCGCGCGCCTCAAGGACGAGGTTGACCTGTCGCGAAGCGGGATCACGCAGCGCGGCGCCGAGGTCGACCGGCAGATAGTGAACGCGGCGATCGGGACCCTCGATCCGGCGGATGAGCGCATAGCCAAAATAGGTATGATCGGCGACGCCCTCGCCTTCGCTGATCAAATCCGATACCCGCATATCAGCCCGCCACTGGTAGGTCCCCGGGCGTCGTGCGTTGCCCTTAAGTGTCACGACATTGTTGCGCTCCGGCAGCACGGTGTAGACCTTGATCAGATCGCCATCGCGCACCGCGAAACGGCTGAACTGCCGGCTCAACAATTCCACGTCGAGGTCAACCCGATGGTCGTGGTTGTCGATACGCTCAACCTGCAGGCGTTGCGAATAGCCGAAGGCGCCGACTCCGCCCGCCATACGGAGCGCCGCTGCCAAATCTTCCTGGCCGCGCAGCTCGTAAATGGCGGGGTCTTTCACATCCCCGGTTATCCCTACCACACTGCCAATTACCGGGACGAAGATTACGTCGCCCTGCTCGAGGCGCACGTCAGCCGACGTACTGCCATGCAGGAGCATGTCGTAGAGATCGATCTCGCGGACCAACTGATTGCCCCGTCGTAGCTCGATCCTTCGCAGCGTGCCGATCTTGCTGATGCCGCCCGCCGCGACCAACGCGTTAGAGACGTGCGACAGCGCACTGATCGTAAAGAGCCCGGGATGCTCGGCCTTGCCAATCACGAACACCTGAATGGTGCGGATCGAACCCATCGTCACGTCCACTTGCACACCCGTGATCTGTTCGGCACGGCTCTCGATAAGCTTCTTCGCTTGCTCGAAAGTCAGGCCGGACACTTCCACCGGTCCGATCTCCGGAATCAGCACGCTGCCGTCCCGCTCGACCTTGAGGTGCGAGGTGCTGTTGACGCGGCCCCACATCAGCAAATTGAGCCCGTCGCCAGGACCCAATATGTAATCCGCACCAACTGGCACGTCACCGAGCGGTGCGAAAGTTGAAACCGGGCCGCTGAACAGGGAGTAGCCGAACTGGCGCAGATTTGCGGGGGTCGGACTGTGCACCTGTTGCGATGGGGATGCGAGCGAACGAAAGGAGCCTTCGATCGATGACGGACGCTCGCCGTTTGCACTCGCCGCAGTGCCGACCGGACCTCCCGGAGCCCGATTTAGGCTTGAAGTCGCGGACGGACTCGCCTCCGACGACGGCGCCGTGCTCGCAGAGGCTACACAGTTTTTGAGTTGCGAAATTTGCTGACCCGATAGTCCCAGCGACGCGGCCGTGGAGTCTATCTGGTCGGCGGTCAAGTGCTTGGCCGCCACTCCCGCGCAGAGACGCTGCATCGCCTCCGGCGAAGGGGGACCATTTGCAATCATCGAGCGTGCCTGCTCAATCCGCGCCGGGGAAAGGGTTATAGGTGCGCCTGGAGCGGCCGTGCTGTCGAGTACTCCCGAACCGGCCGCGTCGGCTGGACCGCTTGCCGATTCGTCGCCCGTCGAGGATGCCTCCGAGGTCGCCGTTGGTTCTACAGCGGTTTGAGCCTCCACAGGTGCGCTTGTAAACCAGACCACCACTGCAACCATTGCCAGCGCGCCGAACAGGCTCGCAGTCCACTCAGTGACCCGGATCCAATGATTGGCCGCCTTCATGATCGTCTTCTTCCGTATGATCGTCTTTCTTCCGTTAGGTCGCGCCGAATACTGCAACACGCGCTGCCGTCTGTGCACTCCCTCGCGCCTTAGTCGCCTCGTCACGAAGGCCATGTTCTCACCGCGCTTATGCCTTTCGAAGCCAACTGATCACGTCTCCGAGCTCGGCACGCCATTCTCGTCCGGTTCGATATGCGGGAAATACGGGGCTCGGCAAATAGCGACCTTTCAGGCCATCTCGCCAGCCATCGCAAAGTTCGATCGCGATGCGTGGCCGCCGCTATCTCGGGCGGCAACTGGACCGAATGAACCGTGAGGATTGGCGCACACGCGTCCGCCCGGCCATGCAACTCAGGCATAGCTTGGATTACCTTTTACCACTCTGTTCGGTGCATAAACTCATCGCCGAACCAGCGGCACCAAGCTTCAGAACGCGGAACCTCTTGTCAGTCTCGTTCGCTGACGATTCGAACGCGACCGTAGCATCGAAATCAGGGCATTGCAAGGCGAGATGCCTATTTGGCCACCGGCAGCGACGGTCAGACTCTTTCGGACAAGTCCGAACTCGGTGTGTCGGTCAAGTAGTGGAAAAGGGGGCATCGGTATCTGCGACAGGCTGAGCAGTTGAAGTATCAATTTGCTACTACGCTGCCTCCGGTTGTGTGCTGGCGATGGCTAGGTCTTGCCAGCCGACCAGGCGGCGCAGCGTGATTTGACCGCTGCGCAGGAGTCCGAAGACCAGGAAAAGCACCCTCTTCGCTCGGGAGCGAAGCCTGGATTTTGGTCCGCTGGCGGAACTCCGAGTTGATCCGCTCCAGCGCGTTAGTGGTGCGCAGCGCCTTCCACTGCGACATCGGGAAAGGGATAAAGGTGAAGGAGCTCGTCGCCGGCCTCCGCGAAGCCGCTGCTGACCGCCTCGCAGCGCAGCTGCCACTTGCGGGTAAAGGCGATACGCGCCTGCTCCACCGCCTCGCGGGTGGGATCACTGGAGCGCCGAGATTGCGGGCGGCCCGCGCGCGCACGGCCTCGAGCCGGGCTGGCTTGCTCACTCTCGGGGTGGCCCGAATCCGCTCCCGCATCAGCGCCTCGAGCGTTGCTTTCCCTTCACCGCCACTCCTGCTGTCGCTCCCCATAGCGACATCCTCCGGCATCCGCCGCCAA
>OBLU010001591.1_pt1 | contig 21088 bp, 15 predicted proteins | sample 1518681 | NCBI WGS metagenome assembly OBLU01 (sample SAMEA3539304, study PRJEB22396) | soil metagenome | biome: tundra; feature: field; material: soil | place: USA | collected 2010-05 | depth 0.15 m
TGGATGCCGACGGCTACTTCTGGCTCATGGGCCGCGTCGACGACGTCATCAACGTCAGCGGTCACCGTCTCGGCACCATGGAAGTCGAGTCGGCCCTCGTGGCCCACCCCAAAGTTGCCGAAGCCGCCGTTGTCGGACGCCCCGACAGTCTCAAGGGCCAGGCCATCGCCGCCTTCGTCTCGCTCGAAAGCGGCAACCAGCCCAGCGAAGCCCTCAAAGACGAGCTCCGCAAGTGGGTCTCAAAGGAGATCGGCTCCCTCGCCCGTCCCGACGACATCCGCTTCACTGAAGCTCTGCCCAAAACCCGCAGCGGCAAAATCATGCGCCGCCTGCTCCGCGAACTCGCCACCCACGGCGAAATCAAAGGCGACACCACCACCCTCGAAGACTTCACCGTAATCGCCAAACTCCGCGAAGCCGAAGAAGGGTAGAATCCGCCTCGGCGAAATATCTCTCTTCGCCCTGACCAAACGATCTGTCATCCTGAGCAACCCGAGCCGGGTGCCCCAGGTCCCGGGGTCCCCAAGAACAGGTCTTCGTTCGTGGGGTGGAGGTCCCTTCTTCGGGACCTGGGAAAGCAACGAACCCAAACCGGCCCTGTCGAGGCGGGTGCCCCACCTTTGAATGATAAGAATGATGGGTGCCCCAGGTCCCGATTTTGGGACCTGGGAAAGCAACGAACCCAAAACCGCCGTGTCTCGGCAGAAACTCTTCGGTTCGCCAGCAAGAAACGATCTGCATCCTGAAAGGAGCGCCGTATTAGCGCTGCCCCGTCGTCGTTACCGCCGCTTTGGGCTTCGCCGCCTGCAGTTTCGCCAAGGACCGCTCAACGCGATGGTGGAATTGGCGCCAGTCTGGATTGTCTGGGCCGTCCTCGAGAATAGACGTCTTCATCGCACAACCGCCGTCCTTGGCAGTCAGTGCGACCTTGTCGGTGTACACGACCAAGTCGCCAATGACAACGAACGATGCCTTCTGCTCGACATCGTTCACCGACGAAATTCCGTAATTGCCTGGGTTGTTCAGCGTATCCTTCACAGCCCCCCAAAGATCGTCGCAGGAAACCTGATAGACATCCCTTGGTTTAGCCAATGCCGGAGCAGCAATAATTAACATTAAAAATGACGTGATAAGGAACTTGAGCATAACCGTTCTCCGGGTCGCGACGCTGTATCGGAACCAGGGCCCTCAAGGCAACCGCAATCCGGGCGAATTATACCCCCGCACCCGGCCGAAGCTGTGTGATGTTCCCAGCCCAAAGGTGGCACATGCGGCGGATGTCTTCGATAGAGCCGGGTCGCCCATCTCTGAATGATAAGAATGATGGGTTCCCAAGTCCCTTTTTTGGCACTTGGGAAAGCAACGAACCCAAGCCGCCGCCGGACTCCCGCTCTCGTCAAGCCGCCACAACTCACAACGTCCCTAGCCGACTCATTCCATAACGCGCAATCTTCTCCCGCCTTTGCACAATATTTCCCGCTGGGAGCGCACAATAGGCATAGTCACTCAAAGAACAGCGGTCCCTAGATGCCTAACTCCTTGCATCTCAGTCATTTGAGAATAGCCTTCTTGTTTGCGGGATTTTGTGTCTAACCTCAATGTTATGAGCATGTTGCGTCGAACCGTCCGTCCAACCCTTTTAAACAATGGATTTTACGCAAAAGAGGTGGGGGGGGATAGGGGGTACCCGTGACACACATCGCTCAGCCAAAGTCATCATGACCTGAGGGCCGACGAACCCTGATCCCAGGGACACGCCCCGAGTGGTCCATGCTCGATTTTCACCCCGCCACGGCTGGCAACCTGGAATAACCTATCCCTCGGAGAACCTCCATGCGCCGACTCCGCTACAACGTCGCCATGAGCCTCGACGGCTTCATCGCCGGCCCCAAAGGCGAGTACGACTGGATCACGCCCAACTCCGGCATCGATTTTGCCGCCCTCTACCGCCAGTTCGACACGCTGCTCATGGGCCGTCTCACCTACGACGCCATGCGCGCCAAGGGCATGTCGGCCAAAGGCATGGGCATGAAGGCCTTCGTGGTCTCCACCACCCTCAAACCCGAACAGCATCCCGACGTCACCATCATCGCGCGCAACGTTCCCGAAGCAGTCGCCGCGCTCAAAGCCCAGCCGGGCTCAATCCCGCAAAAAGACATATGGCTCTGCGGAGGTGGCGCGCTCTTTCGCTGCCTGCTCGATGCCGGCCTCGTCGATTCCGTTGAAGTCTCTGTGTTCCCGGTATTGCTGGGCAGCGGCGTTCCCTTGCTCCCGGTGGGCCGCCGCGCCAGCTTGCACCTTGAAGAAAGCAAAACATTGCCGAGCGGCATCCTGATGCTCAAGTACGCAGCCGCGCCAAAACCACTCAGTTCCGCCAGACCAACATCAGCCAAACCAAAATCAGCGAAGCCAAAATCAGTCAGAAAAAGAACGGCCTGAAACTGAACGCCGCGCGGCCATGTGTCTGCCCGCAATACAAGAAAAAGGCGGAAGCCGCTGCTTCCGTCTTAGGTTGATGACAAAGTCCTCGTTTTGAAAGGGCACGACTTTACAGGCTGCGGAAAAACTCGTTCGGGCGGTAGGCCGGGGATTTATCCCCGGTATAACGCAAGCAAAATCACGCGGGCTTTAGCCCCTGAGGCATTGCTTTTCGGGGATTTCGCTCGAAATCAGGCCTTTTTCCGCAGCCTCTTTAGTCGTGCCGAAAATGCCCCAGATTAACCAGGGCTTTAGCCCCTGAGGGAATGCTTGATGGGTTTGTCAGCGTTCTGAAGGCGGACGCCGCACATCCGCCTCTCTCGCTTAAACCAGTTCCCGCTTCAGAACTTGTACACCACCCCAATCGAAGCGCGCGCGTTGAATCGCCGGTGCGGCGAGTCGCCCGGCTGGAACGGTGTCACCGTGAAAGACGAGCCGATATCGTCGCCATAAAGACGCAGGCCGAGGTGCGCCGACCTGTCGTACTGCACTCCCAGGCCCACCCCGCCGGCAAACGACTCGCTCGGCGAAATGCTCACGCCGCCGGTGTGAACAGCTCCCAAAAGCCCATGAACCATGATGCTGAAAGGGCCATACAGTTGCGCATGCAGCGCAGGCCCGGCCAGGTACATATCCACCGTCGGCTTACCGACTGAAGCGTTCGACGTAGTTAGGCTCCAGGCATAATGTCCGCCTTCCGCCGTAACCCCGAAGTACTTGCCCCAGTCGCGGGTCACTGACAAGCTGACGCCCTGCAGACCGCTTCGCGACTGGTTCACCTGGTTGAGACTCGTGTAGCCCCATCCGGCGAAAACCTGGTACTTGTTGGTGGGCTCATTCGATGTGGCGGGAGCCTTGTCCGGCTCGACCTGGCTGATGGCCGCAAGGGGCAGAAACACGGCCGGAACGATGGCCAGGATCAAGAGCGACAACTTTCTCTTCAATTCAAACTCCTCAATAAACGCTGTGGCGAGCGGGCCGCATCAGGGCTCTCCCTTTCCAGGCGGCCTCGTAACGATGAATTGGTACCTTCATAGACTAACCTCTACCCCCCGCTTCGATGAAGCGGCATCAACGCCCTTGAACCACCACCGGTCCTGACAAATGCATCAACGTTCCTGGGCTGCCTCCTACTGTGACGGCCATGCCTTTCGGAAGATAGCGCGCAAGCACTTCCGGCCCTGCGCGATCCAGGTCCCAGGCGCCCTCGATCGCCACCAAAGTGTATTGTCCGGGCGCCACATTGCGCAGAGCAAAGCTGCCATCAGAGTCGGACTGGTCGCGGCGAATAAGGCCATTCAACGCCGCCGTGTTCCTGGGTACGAGTACCACCAGGGCGCCCGCCAGCCCCTTTCCGTCCTTGCGCACCATCCCCTCGACGCGTGTTTCTTCCGATGCTGCCGTCACTGTGAGCGCAAGGGCCCGATCCGCCACCGTAAAAGTTCCGCCCGCGTGTGCCGCGCCATTCGCTGAAACCGACAGAATCGGCACCGGGAGATCGGAATTGAATGCGGTCAACTCCCACGTCCCCGGCGGAACGCTCTCGAATCGGAATTGCCCCTTGTGCGCCACTTGCTCCATCGGGCTCAAATGCAGCGCACCGTCCAGGGGATAAAGAAACACGTCCACATCGTCTGGCAAGGGTTTGCCGGAGTCCGAGCGCAACATGCCTGCAATCGGCACCGTCGGCGTGCCGGCCGTCGCATCCACCTGTTCGCTGGCCATGGCATCCAGTTCCACGGTTCGCGGAGGATCACCTTGCCACAGCTCATAGTGACCGGGAGCGACGCCGGTGAACTCAACCGCGCCTGTCTGCAGAGCGTCGAGAAAGCCCGCGCTTTCCGCCGAAATCTGCGTGCCAAAAATCGACTGCCGCAACTCCGGCCGCGCTGTGCCTCCAGCCTGTTTTCGGGGCGCCGCGACTGAAAGATGCAATGCCGCAACCGCATGCAGATTGATGTCGGCTTCTTCGCGGCTTCCGCCCGTCAGCACAATCGGCGTGGCGCCGGACTCGTCGGTCGTCGAGTCGTAATACGTCACGGGATAGGCCACGTCGAGTTGTGCGTCATTTCCGTTTCGTTGTTCCGCTGCCGCACTTGCGCCCGATTTGTGCAGGGCGTACCACGGCTCCGCCGTCACTGCCAGCACATACTCGCCCGCGTCCAGGTTGCTGAACTCGTAAGAGCCTCTATCGTCGGTGACGGTTGAGTCCACTTCGACGATGCTCTTCTCCGGTCCGCGTGCCCGCGCAAAGTCGCGGCCAATCCCGCGCGGCAGCAGAAACAGTATTACCCGCGCGCTTTCCACCGGGTCTCCTCCGTCCCCCGTCACGACTCCACGCAAACTGGCGCTCGGCGTCAGCCGAAATGTCAGGTGCTCCGTATCCTGCCCCGGCCCGGTCACGACCGCCGAGTTGAATTCATCGTGCTGGTCATAAAATCCTGTTCGAAAGCCGCGTTTCGATGCTGTCAACTGATACTTGGCGGCCGCAAGCATGCCAAGCGTGAAACGGCCATCGCTGTCCGACACAACCGACGCAACTGTGTGGCTATCCTTTTCATCCAGCACCGCCACCGCGGCCTGCCGCAAAGGTTCGCCGGTGACTGTATTCATTACCGTCCCGCCAATCTGGTAAGCGCCCGTTGACGCCGCCGGTGCACCTTGCGCCAAAGCTGGTACCGCCGCAAACGTAATCAGTAGGATGAGCTTTGTCACCAGGCACGACTTCACTCGCGTCATCAGCAGTGCCTTACAAATCCGTAAGTGGATGAGCTTTGTAACAGGGCACGACTTCAATCGTGCCGGAGACGGCGGAAAAACTCGATTCTTTTGAAAGGGCACGACTTTAGTCGTGCCGCAAACGCCGCAAAATGAGTCCGGCTTTAGCCGCTGAGGGAGGGTCTTCCTCTCCGCGACGTGATTTTTCCGCAGCCTGTCTAGCCCCTGACGAATGCCTTCCGCAAGCAATAAACCACTGCGAGATTCCAGAATCCGCATCATCATTGCTCCGCGACCTCCAGCACAAGAGTGCTTTCACTGCCCGGCGAAAGCGTCACGGCCTGACCCGGATTAGGCAGCGCCTCAAGCGCAGCCGCATCGCGATAGGCGAGCACCACAGGTTTGTCGAAGCTGTAGACGTGATAGCTCCCCGGCGTCAGCCCGGTCAACGTGACTTTGCCACCGGTTGACGGGCGCAGCGTCAGCGGCACCACATCTGTTGTCGAAGCGAAATCCGGAACCGCATAGACGGTGTAGAACGGCTCTTTTCCGGCAATCGGAATTGTCTTTTCTGCAGGCAATGTGATCGTGAGTGACGCGCAATCGCCCCGCAACGTGAGGCTCAGCGGCGCAGAAGAACCCGTAAGTCCGAGCGTCAGCGGTTCGCGGCCCAGGTTCGCTCCTCCGGCCGTGAGCGATCCCTCGCAGAACCGCCTGTCTGCGATGCTTGTATGCGCCCAGTAAGCCCCCGGCGGCGTGAACTGCGACTCCAGCGGCCCGCTCAATGAGCCTTCGGCGTAGTTGCCCATCATCCCGTCGCCAATCCATCCGCCGGCCTGGCTCACGCTGATCATCACGCCCCGCGCGCGCTCGTCGCCCGCCCCGGCTTGTACCCCGGTCCCCGCACTTCCAATCAGATTCACTTGAATAGAATTGTCGGCAATTGCGGCCAGAGGAATGCGCAGTTTGGTCACTGCGTGTCCATTCACCGAGAAATCCACTGAGCCTGCGAAGGCGTTTCTTCCCGTGTTGGAAGAGGCGGAGCCGGCTCCCGCCAATTCAAGTCCTGGGCGAGAGAGGGCACTCAACACCATTGTGTAACTTCCGTCCGGCAGCAGCGCCTGCGCCGTGTGCGTCGCCTCGTCATATTGCGCTGCATAGGGCAATTGATGCCCCTGCGCGTCCGTCACCAGCACTGAAAAAACCATTCCCGAAGCGCCATCACGGCCCGGCTTGCCGCCAGGCAACAGCACCGTCGCCGTAACGGATTGGAACGGCTCCAGTGTCAGCGCGAGATCTGCTTCGGCCTGTTCGCCGCCCGAAAGTCGAATCTTTGCCGCGCCGGCGAGGTCCCGTGTCTCCGGATAAAACTGGCTCGGATAGCCGCTGCGGATCACGTTCGCAGCACTGCCTGTTTCCACCAGGTTCGAGGCCGGCTCGCTGTCCATTGCCGGATCGTTGTAGATCGCGTAAAGCCCGTCAGCCAGTCCGCCAAAGCGATACCTTCCCTCAATGTTGGATTTGGTTTTCGCGGCGACCTCCCACACCTTCCGGCCATTCTCCACCGCCTGGCGCAGTAGCACGACACCGATGCCCTGCGCCGGATCGCCGGTTGAGAGCTGAATGACGCCACGAAGGGCATTGGTGGGATACATCGCAAACACCACGTCCGGCATCTCCGCCGCGACCATCACATTGTGTGCATACTCATGTGTGTTCTCCCACATGCCTGCGCCGGCAACTTCCGCAGTCTCATCCAGGAACCCCGGCTTGATCACTTCAATCTCCTGCGGGCCGACCGGCACGCCGGGAATCTCAAAGCGCCCGTCGCCATCCGTTAGTGCGCCGGAACTGGCGTCCCCGTCAATGCGCACCAGCGTGCGCGGCAAGGGCTCGCCGGCGGCGTTACGAACAACGCCATGCAACACGGCCATCTCACTTGAGGCAGATTGCGCTTCCGCGGGCTGTTCAATCTGCTGATTCTGGTTAGCGGCCGGTTCCTGTGCCGCGAGAAAAGCTGGGACCGCCAACCCCACCACCCAAAGAAGAAAACACGCCTGCCAAATGCGTCGGAGAGGATCTGCCGGTGAGCCGTTGTTCCGGCTCCTATGCCCATGGATTGTTCGAGGGTCCACTCTCTATTTTGACCGTTCGCGGCGGGGAAGGGAATCAAACCTGCAGGAATCTGCGCTCTCCGTCTCATTGTCGGTCGCGAGGACCGCAATTCGTTTCTAGTCCAAGTACCAGGGAATGTTGATCACAATGATGCGTCGGTTGCCGCGCACCAGCAGAATCACCTTCAGCAGATCGGCGCGCCGGTTGTGTAGCAGGTTCTCCCACCAGTGGCGCACCACCAGTTCCGGAACCAGCACACAGACCTTGCGGACACTGGATTCTTTCTCTACACCCAGAACGTATTCGACCACCGGATATACAACATAGCGATAGGGCGATTGCAGAATTTCCAGTTTAGGAACGCACTTTCCGGCCTCCCGCAGAGGCCCGGCGATCTTGTCTTCCCATTCCTTGCAGATATCATCCGGCTCATCCGCAATTTGTACATGCAGGCAGCGAATATCGTTTGACATGGAGAGCGCAAACGAAAGCGCTTTCTCCGTGATCCGGCTCCAGCGGTCAATAGGGACCACCACGATGGGCTCGATCACTTCGGCGGGCACAATCGGCCGGCGCAGAGCCGTCGCGCGGTCCACCCGTACATAGTGACGTTTCACCGCGCGCATCAACACGATCATGCACCCCACCAGCAGCGCCGTGATCCAGGCCCCCTCGGCAAACTTGGCCACCAGCACCACCAACGTGGTCGCGCCGGTAGCCAGTGCGCCCAGACCGTTGAAAGACATCTTCACCACGGAGCGTTTTTTGCGCCACCAGTGCATCACCATGCCCGCTTGCGAAAGCGTGAAGGCCATGAATGCGCCGATGGCGTAAAGGGGAATCAGCCTGTCGGTGATGCCGCGGAAGATGATCAGCAGCAGCGCAGTCAACGCCACTAGCATATAAATTCCCCATGAGTAGAGCAGCCGCCGGCCCCGCAGCAGAAAGACATGCGGCAAATAGTTGTTGCCCGCAATAGCCCGCGTCAGGCGCGGAAAATCCGCGAAGGCTGTGTTCGCTGAGAGCGCCAGCACCACCAGCACCGATCCGATAGTGAGGTAATAGAACCAGCCCTGGCCCATCACCGCCCGCGTCAACATCGAGAGCACGCTCTCATAGTGGGAGCCGTTCGGGTCGGTCGCGCCAACGCCGTACGCGCGGCACAACAGCGCAATGCCTATCAGCAGCGCGGCAAGCAGAAAGATGATGATGGTCAGCGTAATCTTCGCGTTCTCGCGCCTCGGCTCGCGAAAAGCCATCACGCCGTTGCTCACTGCTTCAACGCCAGTCATCGCCGTGCAGCCTGAAGAAAAGACCTTCAGCATCAGCCACAGAGTCATCGTGGCCGACGCTGCCGGCAGCGGGGGCAGCGGCATCACCGGATGCGGATGTCCCCCTGCCCGCAAAACGTGCCACAATCCCGCAATGATCACGATGAGCAGGGTTCCCGTGAACAGATAAGTGGGAATCATGAACGCAACACCGGTGTCGTGCACTCCGCGCATGTTGATGAGGGTGAGAATGGCCAGTACGCCGAGGCATATCTGCAGTGTGTGCGGTTGCAGGCTCGGTGCCGCGGAAATCAGCGCGCCCACCCCCGCCGAAATACCCACGGCTGCGGTCAGAATGTAGTCGATCATCAGCGCCGCTGCCGCCAGCAGTCCCGCGCCGTTCCCCAGGTTCTCGGTGGCCACCGTGTACGAGCCGCCCCCATTGGGATAGGCATCGATGGTTTGCCGATAGCTCAAGTAGACGATAAAGAGCAGGCACACGATCGCCGTGCTGACCGGAACGATATAGTGAACGCCCGTCAGGCTCAGCGGGATAAGCAATGTCAGCGCGGCTTCGGGGCCGTACGCGGCCGAGCTCAGGGCGTCGAGTCCGAAGATCGGAATGCCCGCGATGGGGCCGATGTGTTCTGCGCGCTCTTCGCTGGTAGCCAGCGGCCGCCCAAAGCATAGGTCCATCAGTTTTGTGGGAAATGCCATTTGGTATTGTCGGGACGTCAACGGTCACAAAGGGGCAGACTACTGAGGGAATTCTCTCACGGCGGAGAAATCGAGAGATGAAAGTTGCATGGCCTTTCTGCTCTCCCGGTCGGTCGCTGCCGCTGAATGAGCAACTCCTGTTCCGGGCCAGCCATCCTGAGATGCGCAGAACCTCAAGATTGCGCATCCAACAGGTGGAGTTCAAAACAACGCGCGAATTCTAAGAAATCTATTTGGGAAAACCAACTACTCAACCCACCAGACTTATTGAAGGGAATAGGTGATGTTGTGGATCAATTGAAAACAGTGGACCGGGAGCTTACAACGGCTGATCTGGCAGGCCAAACGGCTGCGCCAACACGCGCGAATGGTCGCGATCGCGAGATAAATCGAGAGCCCGAAACCATCGAAGGAGAGCTTGCAGCAGACCGGATGCCAGCGGCAGACCGGGTGCCTGCAGAAGAAGGAGCGCATGCAGCGTCGAAGCCCATGCCGCTCTTCACTGAAGTGGAGATGGAAGAATTCCGGACGCAGTGGAACACCCTGCAGACTGGTTTCGTCGACGAACCGCGCCGCGCGGTAGAGGACGCTGACAAGCTGGTCGCGTCCGTCATGCAGCGTCTCGCGGAAGGCTTTGCCAACGAGCGTTCAGGCTTGGAGAAGCAATGGGATCGCGGTGATAACGTGTCCACCGAAGATCTTCGTGTCGCCCTGCAACGCTATCGCTCGTTCTTCGGCAGACTGCTCAATCTATAAATCAGGCGGGAATCAGGGCGCACAGGGCGAGTGAAGATTCTCCTCCTCCGTGCGCCCCTGTCTTTTTTGAAGCCAGGTTCTTCAGTTGCCCGTCGAAGGCAGCTTGCAGCAGTCGCCCGCCGCTGCCGGCTCGTTGGCTCCTGCGTCCAGCGCGACTTTCCACTTGCCGTCAGGCTGCTTGCGCCAGATCGTGATGTACCGCCCACTGGTGGTCACGGGATTGCCTGCCGCATCCTTGCTGTGTCCCTCGAAGTGCCCCCAGGTGTATCCCACATCCGCCGAGGGCCCCATCACTGCATCCGTCGGGGTCCACGTCAGTTGGTAACTTTGCGGTGTCCACGTGGCGGATTTCACAATCGCAACTCTGCCCACAACGGGCGCCACGCCATTCCCAAGGGCCACGCCATCTTCGGCAAACCAGTCCGCGAACGCGGCGCCTCCGCGCTGGGCCACGTCCTTCGCAAACCGCGCTTCCAACTCGAAGAGAAGCATTTTCCCGGGCTTCACCGTCGTATCGACCAGCGGATTGGGCGACGCTGATTGCGAGTTCGGCTCAAGCTGGCCAAACGCGGGCGATGCCATCCCCGTTAAAAGCAAAAAAAGTGCCAAAACAGCAGTTTTCAGGCCGTTACGCACGTCGATTCCTCCTCATGGTTCCTTATAGCCATCCTACAACGCCAGGTCCTTCGCCTCGGTTCGGTCTCAACCCCTTTTGCTGCAACGTTGCCGCCCGCAACTCGTCAAAACATAGGAACCCGCGCAATCCTGTGGATTGCTATACTTGAATGATGCATTACCGCGGTCCGCGGTGATACGGCTTGGCTTCGCCCCCGAAGGACCGTGACAGTTTCGAAGTCCTGCTGTGGGTCAGCGCGGCTTTGTTGTTGGGGTACCCGGCTTTTTCCCGGGGGAAGGAAGAAGATGGGATCATTGCTGGAATCCATTCATTCGCCCGCTGATGTGAAACGGCTGAATTTTGCTCAACTGACTGAATTGGCGGAGGAAATCCGCGTATTCCTCATCCAGACACTGTCGAAGACCGGCGGACACCTGGGCCCCAACCTGGGCGTCGTCGAACTTACTCTGGCCCTCCACTCCGTCTTCAATACGCCCGAAGACAAGATTCTCTTCGATGTGAGCCATCAGGCCTACGTGCACAAGATTCTTACCGGCCGTCTTGACCGCTTCGAGACCATACGCCAACCGGGTGGTCTTAACGGCTTCATGCTCCGCACCGAGAGCGAACACGACTGCTACGGTGCAGGTCACGCCGGCACCGCGTTGTCCGCAGCCCTGGGAATGGCCGTGGCCCGCGATCTGGCCGGCGGCAGTGAGCACGTGGTCGCCGTCGCCGGCGATGCCGCCTTCACCAATGGCATCTCCTTTGAAGCGCTGAACAACATTGCCGATCAGACCAAGCGGCTGATTGTCGTTCTCAACGACAATGAGTGGTCCATCGACCGCAACGTGGGAGCCATCGCCCGCTACTTCCACCGTATCGTCACCAACGAGCACTATCGCAGTTTCCACGAATCGGCAGCCCGTCTCGTCGAAAAATTCGGTGGCAAGACCGCCGTCACCGTTGTGCGCCGCGCCGAAGAAGCTGCCAAGAGCATGCTTTGGCCATCCATCCTGTTTGAGGAATTCGGCCTGCAATATTTCGGCCCCATCGATGGCCACAATCTTCCCTTGTTGGTCGAGACCTTCAAGTTTCTCAAAGCCGAAAATCGGCCCGCCGTGTTGCACATACTCACCCAGAAGGGCCGCGGCTACCAGCCCGCGCTCAATGGGCAAAAGAAGTTCCACGGACTGGGGCCCTACGACGCGGAAACTGGCAAGACCGCTTCAACTGGCCAGATCACCTACGCTGAATCCTTTGCCAACACACTCGTTGAATTGGCGCGCCACGACGATCGTATCGTCGCCATTACCGCGGCCATGCCCAACGGTACGGGCCTCGATCTTTTCCGGCCGCACCATCCCACGCGCTACTTCGATGTGGGCATCGCCGAGGAGCACGCGGTCGTCTTCGCCGCCGGAATGGCCACGCGCGGCTTCCGTCCCGTCTGCGCCATCTACTCCACGTTCCTGCAGCGGGCCTTCGATCCCATCGTGCACGACGTCTGCCTGCAAAAGCTCCCAGTGGTGTTCTGCATGGACCGCGCCGGCCTCTCCGGTGACGACGGACCCACGCATCACGGACTATTCGACATTGCCTACCTGCGCGGCATTCCTGAGATGGTTCTGATGGCTCCCAAAGACGAAGACGAACTGGCCGACATGATGAAGACCGCCCTCCAGCTTTCCGGTCCCAGCGCCATTCGTTATCCCCGCGGCGCGGTCGCCGGAGTTGCGCGCAAGGCTGAGCCGCAAGTACTCCCGCTGGGCAAGGCCGAGGTGATCTCCGACGGCACCGATGTCGCCATTCTTGGTCTCGGACCCATGATCGCTCTGGCCCAGGATTTGGGTGCGCGCCTTGAGCGCGACGGCTTCTCCGCAGCCGTCATCAATCCTCGCTTCGTCAAGCCGCTCGACCGCGAGATGCTCGAGTTGTACTCTCGTCGCGTCAAAGCCTTCGTTACCTTTGAGGATCATGTAAAGATGGGTGGCTTTGGATCAGCGGTTGTCGAGGCTTTCGATGAGATGGGAATCAGGCTTCCGGTAGTTCGCATCGGTTGGCCCGACCTTTTCATCGAGCACGGCAAAGTGGACGCCCTTCGCATCAAGTACGGCATTACCGTAGAAGATGCCCTGGCCCAGTTGTTGCCGCTCCTTGCTCCTCGCCAGCGCCCCACCTTGGTGGCCAGCTGACGCTTTGCCGCAACGATACGTTGAGCCATCGCCACCGGTTGAGCTTGATCCCTGCATCTCACTGAGTATGTCTGGTCTCATCGGGGTGAATCGATTCATTCCTGGCCCCGAACCCGTGTGCGACAATCCACAACAGACCGATTTTCTTATGCGACTTCATCGTTTCTTTCCGGCGCAGATTGCGTGGATGGTTGGTGGATTGTTTCTGGCCGGAGTCTTGGCGCGAGCCCAGGCGCCGCCTCCAGCGAATCCCGCTCCTCCGGTTCCCGCGCCGCTCGTGCTCGCCGGCGGCACACTCATCGATGTCACTAATTGGGGCCGTTCGGCAAGAGACCAGCAGAACACAATCGTCATTGTCAGCGAGGGCCGCATCGTCGCAGTCGGCTCCCGTACTGACGTGCCCATTCCCCCCGGTGCGCGCGTCATCGATTGCACCGGAAAGTATCTGATCCCCGGCCTGGTCGATGGCTATGCCGGCATGAACAGCCAGGGACAGGCCAACGCAAACCTCTACATGGGCGTCACCACCGTTGTGGCACGGTCCGATAGCGAGCACGGTCGCGTCGACCTCGCTGCCAACCCAAAGCCCAACCTCTATCTCGTGGATTCAATCGGCTCGACCGATAACTGGAGCCTGCTCAACGGGCACGAGGATTGGGCCGCAAAACTCAGAGAAGCTGCGCATCCCGCGGAACTGAGCCCCGAAGACACCGCGCGCCAGATGAATGACACCCTTCACCTGGGAACACGCGTGTTGTGGCTCGGTCCCGACCTCACTGCCGTCAACACGCAGTGGATCGCTGCGCGCGCTCACCAGTTGGGGCTCATCACGTACGGCGAGTTCGTCTCCACTCCATATACAGTCGGCATCGAAGCCGGCGTGGATGCGCTCCTGCACATGGGCCGCCATGAATTGGGCGTCATCCCCGACGAGTTGCAGCGACCTCTGGCGGAAGATCCCTACGGCGCATCGGCCGCCACTGCGTACGATTACGCGCAGCATCTGCCGCCCACCGATCAGCACCTCCGCGCCTATGCGCGCTTTATCGCCTCGCACCACGCCGCGCTGATGCCCGCGTTCAGCGTTTATTTCCTCAGCCTGCCCGGACATCGCAACCTCTGGCATGAGCCTGCGGCTGCAGTGCTCGACCCCGCTAATCTGTTCGATCCGCCCGACCGCGTCACTGGCGAGATGAATTATCCGCTCGCCACCTGGACACGCCGCCTGCCCGCCATGGCGTTGAGATGGATGGAAGAGGGTCAGCGCAAAAAAGCCGATCAGGTCGCCATGCGCCTATGGGAGATCAACGAAACCATCTTTGCCGCCTATCCCCACTACCTCGCTGGCTCCGGTGCGCCTGTTATGGGTGCGCTGCCCGGTATCGGGATGCACACCGAGCTCGAAATGCTGGTGCGGCTCGGGCTTTCTCCGCGCGAAGCCCTCGCCGCCGCCACCAACAACTACGCGCTTCAATTCGGATGGAACGAGCTCGGCCTGATCGCACCCGGTCGCCGCGCCGACATCCTCGTTGTCGATGGCGACCCCACTGAAAACACCTGGAACGCGCGCCGCATCTCCACGCTGATTCTCGATGGCAACGTCATCAACCGCGACGCCCTCTTGAATGTACGCAGATAGCGCGATCAATAAATAGCCGCACTCAATGATCGCCCTTGCTCATTGACCATCATCGCCCGGCTGCCACGCATGACTCCCATCGAAAGCGCTCCCCCTCCGACCCAATCCGGCTAAACCAACGACAGGAATCATCCCCGGCAGCCGGCTTTCTTCCGCCTTAGGACTGCGGATGCTTGTCCTTGTCCTCGCGCGACGGCGGGGCCTCACGCTGAGGAGGAGCCTGGCGCTCCGGCGCTGCTCGTTCCGGCGCCCGCTGGGGTTGCTGAGGAGCCGGGCGCTGCGGGGCCGATTCGCGAGGTGGCGGCGCCTGCCGTTCCGGCGGAGGAGCTACCCGGCGCTCCGGCGCTGGTTGCCGTTCAGGAGCTGGCGGCCGCTGCGGCGGAGCCGCTTCCCGCTGAGGTGGCGGCGCAGTCCGACGCTCTTGAGGTGGTGCCTGGCGCGGCGGAGGAGGAGCACTCCGTTCCGGCGCGGCTTGACGCTGCTGTTGCGGTTCTTGACGTGGAGGTGTGACCTGGCGCGGTTGCGGGGCCTGGCGTTCGGGCGGAGCCTGATGCAATGGAGCCTGACGTTCCGGCGGCCCTTGGCGTTCCGGCATCGTCTGCCGTGGTGCGGGCTGCATCGGAGCTGTCGGCCGGGGAGCGCCCAGCGGGGCCGGTGGCGCATTGCGCCCGGGCTGCTGGTTGCGGTCAGGCTGCTGGTTCCGGTTCGGTTCGCGTTGCATTTGCGCGCCCCTGGTGGGCATCGGGGGAGGCGCGACCGGTCGCACATTGCGATCTGCCGTAACCCCCCGGGTGACCACCGGCGCGGCCGGACGGCCATGATTCACCGCCGCAAACTGGGCCCGATTCGATCTGGCTGACTGGGCGACCTGCTGCTGGGTCGACATGGGCCGGGCGTGGGGCTCGCGCCAGGCCTGGATTTCAGCCGGCCTCGGCCTTACCTGGATGCCGCCCGACCCGCCATTGAAACTGACGCGCTGGTGCCGGTCGTCAACCCGTCGATCATAGTGGTAGTGCACGCGCGAGTTGTCTATGTGATTGACGGCAATGTTGTAATCGAAGTGATTGTGGTCCCAGTAGCCGCCCTCGTAGCCGTAGCCGGTGTAGCCGTAGCCGTAGTCGACTCCGCCGTAGTAGCCGATGTGCAGACCCCAATAGCCGGGGAAAAACGCATAGTGCCCGCGGCGATAGCCCCAGTAGCCGGGCGTCCAAAGGGCCCCCTCGTAAGGAGCCTCGACCCACGTGCCGGGCACCCAGTAATAGCCCTCAGAAGGATCGAAGGCCCAGTAGCCGGGCGTCCAGAGATAGTCATCGCCGGGCGCAGGAGGCTGATCGTAATCGGGTAGCTGCGGTGGCGGCTGGTCAGCCGTATACTCCGGTTCCTGGCCGTATTGGGCTTCGTAGTCGTCCTGGTCATCTGATTCCTGCGAGTAGGCACCGCCCTGATCCTGCGGACCGCCGCGCTCTGCCGCGTACGAATCCGGTGTCGGACCGCTGTTGGGCGTGCCGCCGGACTCCGGCATCGGAGCGCTCGATCCTTGTGAAGCTGAAGCTTGTGATGTCGAGGCCTGTGAAGACGATCCTTGTGAAGCCGGCGCCAAATTGGCCGCGGCAGGATCCTGCGCCTGGTTTTGTGCATTTGAATTTGAAGCCGTAGCCGCCTGGTTGCTATGGCACCCGACACCCAGAAGCGCTATACCTATGGCCAGAGCGGGCAATTGGCCGAATCGTACAAATAGGTTCATTTCAAATCTCCCAACGCTTGGATGCCCTTGGGAGATCATTCGTCTATTCCGTCATCGCAGCGGTCGCGTTCACCGGTCGCGCAACTTCAATGAGGAGCGTGACTTCCGGGCGGGGCCGACTGTCCGCGGTTATTAGGCGGTGGTGTCGTTACCGGCTTGCGGCTTGCGTGAGGATTCGCCGGTGGCTGGCAAAGCGCTGAGTCCTGTCCGCGAGCCAGCGCTGCCACCACATCTTGTCCGCGGCAAAGCCGCTGCTTCATCGCCTCGGCCTGCTTGCCGTTGAGCTGCTGGGTCCTCTCCAGCCCGCTCCAGGGATCCAGATCATATTGGTAGATTGAATCCTCCGCCGGCTTCTGCGCCCCATAGTCTAAATGAGTCCATGTGCCCACCAGTTCACGCCCATTGGGATCGGCCATCACGCCATAAACCTGGGTCCATTCAACCCCCGGTGGCGGATGTGCGCTCCACAAGTGCAGGCCTTGGCCCCCTTGCATCCAGCGCGCAGCCCACATGCGATGCGGCACGTCGTAATAGAACGAAGTGAGGTAGGTGTCCGCTTCGCAATCGCCGCAGTTGTCGTACAGCATCGCGGGTTCCAGCGGAGCGCTCTCCCTGAAGCGCATCCAGTCCACCCAGCGCAGGTTCACGCCGTGGAACAACGGAGTGACAAGGTGGCTCGTCAGCGAAACGTTCCAGACCGAAAAGGTATCCGTATTTGCAGCCGATTGCGGAGTGGCACGCAGCGTCGTGACCACCAGCGCCGCATCATACTCGACGCCGATCTCCCGGATGGCCGTCCACTTTTCCGATTCCATCGCGCGCGTCACCCAGACAATCTCGCTCTGGTCCTGAGGCGAGTGGAAGTCAACCCAGTGAAAGGCTCCGGGCGGCTGCTGGGCCAATGAAGGAGTTGCGGCGGTCAGCAATGCGGCAAGAACGCCTGCACAAAGTCCGCCAAGTGCGCAACGCATGAATTCAGGTATATCAGACGCGCCCGCGATCCCCTTCACAGCCCCAGCTTGGCCCACATTGCGTCCACCTTGGCCTTCGTCGCGCGATCCATTTCGATCATCGCGGGCCATGGCCGTTCAAATCCTTCTGCCTTCCATTTACGCGTGGCGTCGATCCCCATCTTCGATCCGTAGTTGGGCAGCCGCGAGGAGTGATCGAGCGAATCGACCGGCCCCAGCGTGAATTGGATGTCGCGCTCGGGGTCAATGTTATTAGCGACGCGCAACACCACCTCGCCCGTGTCCTGCACATCGCAATCTTCGTCCACCACGATGATGCACTTGGTAAACATGGCCTGTCCCAGCGACCAGATCGCGTTCATCACCTTGCGTGCCTGCCCTGGGTAGCTCTTCCGAATCGAAACGATCATTAGGTTGTGAAACACAGCCTCGACGGGCAGATGAATGTCGACCAGTTCTGGAATGGTCAGTTTCATGGCAGGCAAGAAGATCCGCTCCACGGCCTTGCCCATCCAGGCGTCCTCCATCGGCGGCTTGCCGACAATGGTTGCGGCATAAATCGGGTCTTTGCGATGCGTAATGCACGTGATGTGGAAGACCGGATACTCGTCCGTCAAGGTGTAGAAGCCTGTGTGATCGCCGAAAGGCCCTTCGCCGCGCAACTCGCCTAGTTCCACGTAGCCCTCAAGCACAATCTCGGCGCGCGCCGGAACCTCAAGATCGACAGTCTCGCACTTCACGATCTCGACGGGCTTGCCCCGCAAAAACCCCGCGATCATGAACTCCTCCACCTCTGGCGGCGCAGGAACGATGGCGGCAAAGGTGGTCGCGGGATCGGTGCCGATAGATACAGCGACTTCAAGACGCGAGCCTTTCAAGTTACCAAGCGCGACCTGCGGCAGTCCGCCGATGGGTCCGTCCGGAATAGAGACCGCGCCTCCCGCCGACTCAGCCATGGCGGCAACGCGCGCTGTAATTGGATTGAATTCACTCGACCGAAAGGCTGCCATACGCAGCGCCTCGCGGTAGTGTTCCGCGGCTACCTTCTGCCGTTGCCAGTGCATGCCGGTGGTCTGGCCATCGTAGACCTGCATGCGATACATGCCGATGTTGCGCTTGCCCGTCCGCGGGTCGCGCGTATGCACGCAGGGCAGCGTAATAAACCGGCCTCCGTCATGCGGCCAGCATTTGAGAATCGGAAACGCATTGAGGTCGAAGTTCTCCTTGAGAATCACTTCCTTGCAGGGAGCGTCTTTCGCGCTGACGGTTTTCGGAAATGCGCTGGTCAGCGCCCCCAGCTGCGGCAGCATCTTGAGCTTGTCAAACAGGCCTTCGGGCGCTTTCACGTTCATCAGCCCGTGAATCCGCTCGGCAATTTGGTCCAGTCGTTCCACACCGAGCGCAAGTGCCATCCGCCGCTCGCTGCCAAACTGGTTAATCAGGACCGTATGGCCGGAATGCCCCTTCACGTTCTCAAACAGCAGCGCCGGCCCGCCGGGTGCATAGTTTGCCTTGGCTTCCTTGCTCTGTTTGCCTGCGTTTCCCGCGGCGCCGATCTTTGACACGCGATCGGTGATCTCCGTAATCTCCAGGTCCGGCGACACTTCCTCGCGGATCCGCTTCAGTTCGCCATGCTTTTCAAGAGTCCTGATCCAGTCGCGCAAGTCATCGTAGGCCAAAGCGTGCTCCGTCGGTGGAAACCGTCCCCACTCATACTAAGGCTTTTGGCGACGGCGTCGCCTCGAGCGCAGTCGCTACGTCTCACTACGGCGTTGTGTTTCGCGCGGGATTTCGTTTATTGGGTACGTGCTTCAGCCCGTACATAAGCCCAGACAAGCAAGCGCATGGCTTTAAAGGCAGCGGAAAAAGCTCATGTTTTGTGTCAGGGCACGACCTTCAGTCGTGCCGCAAATGGCCCAAAAAATGATCGCGGGCTTTTAGCCCCTGCGGCACCCTCTTCTCCTGCCGCCTCCCCTTTTCCGCAGCCTCTGTTCCCCTTCGCTGGATTTGGCGAGCTCTGCCGCTTACGCCACCTCAGGCATCACCGGCTGGACCGCATCCAGCGGATACCCCAGGCGCTTCCACTCGTCAAAGCCGCCGCGCAGGGGTCGCACGCGATCGATGCCCAGCTTGTGCAGGGTCATCGCCGTCTTGGCCGCGGTGGCTTCACTGGGGCAGGTGCAATACAGAACAATATCGCGATCGCGGGGAATCTCGTGGATGCGCGCGGCCAGCGCGTCGGGCGAAAAGTGCAGTGCGCCCGGTAGCATAAAGGGATCGGGCAGCAACTCCAGCGGATGACGCAGGTCCACGATAAACACCGGCACGCCGGAGTCGATTTGCCGCTTCAGCTCTTCCGGCTCAAGCCGTGACTTCACCAGTCTCCTGAGGAAGCTCCGGCGCCGATACAGTCGCGCCGCGAAAAACCCGATGATGGCCAGCACCAGCAGCACGCCCGAGAACCGGCCAACCCAATCGAGGAGACTCGGGTCGCGTTTGATGGCATCGCCAAACAGCCTGCCCACTGCCAGAAGCGTACTGATCCAGAGTGCAGCTCCAATGCCGTCGAAGAGCAGAAAGCTGGAGTAGGCCATGCCGTTTTGGCCCGCCACGGGCGCAGCCAGCGTGGCCAGCCCCGGCACAAACTTGGCGATCATCAGCGTGACTTCCCGCCGTCGTCCAAATGAGTCTTGTGTCTTGCGGACGCAGACCGTCGGTTCCATCGAGAGTTTGCAGAGGATGCGCAGCACGTGATGACCATATTTCCGGCCAATCATGAACCAGCCGGAGTCGGCAATCAGTGCCGCGGCCAAGCCCACCGCCATCGCGACAGGGAAGCTAAGTTCATGCTCCGCCGTCAGCGCTCCGGCCGCCAGCAGAACCGGCGTAGCCGGCAGGGGAATGCCAAGCTGTTCAATCAGTACCCATGCGAAGAGCAGCAGGTAACCGTACACGACCAGAAAATGAGTGGGGAGAGCCATAGTGTTGATCCGATCGGACGTGCACTCTTTTGGACCGCCCGCACAGTCGGCAAAGGGACGCAGGTGGTGCGGAGTTCTCATCTTATCCGATGATCGAATCGCCGATTCGTCGCAAATGGTTCTGGCGGACGGGACCACCCCAGCCTCGCCCCAAATCTGGGTGCCCGGAGCCTGCCCTGAGCAAAGCCGAAGGGTCCTAGCTCCGCTAGGGCGGTACGGATGTCTTACCCATCACAGACATTGCTCCTCACCCCACGCGAAGCTCTTTTCGTGCCCTCAAAACTACGCAGGTATCAACAAGCGAAGGACCTGCACTTCATCACCTTCAGCTGCTATCGTCCTCAACCCAAGCTCGGCACGCCCTCGGAACGCACCGTTTTCGAGCGCGCGCTGGAGCGGACACGGCATCACTACAGGTTTTGCATCATCGGTTACGTCGTCATGCCCGAGCACGTTCACCTGCTGGTCAGTGAGCCGGAAGAATCATCGCTGGCAACCGCTTTGCAAGCATTGAAGCAGTCCGTATCGCGCACCCTTGCCTTGCGCCAGACCGAACCGTTCTGGCAGGCGCGGTATTATGACTTCAACGTCTGGACCGAACGCAAGTATGTTGAGAAGCTGCGTTATATCCACCGCAACCCGGTTGTGCGCGGATTCGTGGAAAAGCCGGAGGACTGGGCTGGGTCCAGTTTCCGCCACCACGCAACCGGCGTGGAAAGAACCGTCGAGATCGAGTCGAGGTGGACAGCGCGGCTCCGCCAACACGCGCAACTTCTGCCGCCGGGTGCCATCCGGTCGGCAGATCATCAACCCGCCCTAGCAAGGCTAGGACTGATGGGATAAGGAAGAAGGCTTCAGCGAAGATCGAGTAGCGAGTGGGTTGAGGA
>OBLU010001592.1_pt1 | contig 21083 bp, 19 predicted proteins | sample 1518681 | NCBI WGS metagenome assembly OBLU01 (sample SAMEA3539304, study PRJEB22396) | soil metagenome | biome: tundra; feature: field; material: soil | place: USA | collected 2010-05 | depth 0.15 m
GCCCGGGCCTTCGTCCGTTTTCCAGGAATTGAGTGAAATACAACTGTAGTACTAATCAATAAGTTACGCGGTGTTCGCCATCCTTTCGCAGGTGCAAAAGGGCACGCTTTAGTGTCCTTTTGCACCCTATTCAGAGCCCGGGTTTATTTGGTGTTGGTCTCTCTCCTTGGGGCGGCCACACTGTTTTCTGCTTCAGGAGAAAAAACGAGCGACAGTACCGCCGCCTGAGCTTCGAGCTTGGCAGGCGTGACTGCCTGTGTGTAAATATCCAGAGTTGATCGCAATGAGGAATGCCGCATCATTTCTTGCATGACCTTGAATTCCGTTCCAACGCTTCGCAACAGAGTCGAGAATGTGTGCCGGAAGGTATGCCAACCAAACCGCTTTTGGATGCCGAGGTCCTGTGCGCCGGCCGGATGGTTCTACGCAAGATCGCTTGTCCCCAGTAAGGGTTCCGTCCTCTCTGGTTCTCGCTTGCGAATATCCAATCGTCAGGCTTCCGGTAGAAGCAGCGATCCCTCCATTGCACAAGAGCGTCCGCCAGAATTGAATGCACGGGCACAGGCTTTTGCGACGACTCCGTTTTGCATCGCCCCACCACCCCATACGTAATCGAACGCGTCACGGTCATCGTCCCATTTTCAAAATCGATGTCACCCCATTTCAACCCGAACAACTCGCTTTGCCGCAATCCTGTGGACGCAGCCAGCAGAACAAGAGTTCGCTCCCGAATATTGAGGTGATCGGCCAGAGGCTTGATTTCATTGGGTATAAGTACAGTTGGAGCGGTCCTGCGTTTCGCACTTTGACGGACGAGACGGATTGGGTTTCGATCAAACAGCTCATGTCGCCACGCATGATTGAAAAGCACGGACATCAAGTTACGGATTTTGGCGCAAGTACTCTTCGCCAATGGCAAGCTGCGCAGCCACGATTCCACCTCAGTCGTTTTCACCTCACCGAGTTCGTACTTTCCCCACCGAGGGATGATCCATCGGTTCAGATAGAAGCAGTAGTTTCTCCTGGTTGAATAGCTACGCCAACTGTCATCTTTTGCCAGTTCCAGGGACTGAAAATGCTTGCAGAGTGCGGTCACTGTCATCGTGGCGGGCTTGGCGCGCAATTCGCCGGGAGTGAGCTCCGAAAACAAGCCCTTTACAAAACGACGGGCGGCTTCAGCATCCTCATACTCATCAACCGTGCCGATCACCCGTTTTCGATAGATTCGCTGTCCCTGCGGGCCTTTGTCTGACCAGCGGAATTGCCATACGGCCGGACCCAGTTTCCGCTCGACCTTAATGAGACTTCCTCGTTGCATGCTCTCCTCCTGCACCGCATTTGAGGTGCAGGGAAATGCTCGCTGATTGGAAAGTCCGTAGACAATTGACACAGGGCACGAAACCAAGTTGTTTTCTCGCCGAATCCTCCCAAGGCTGTCGCTTTGCACAGGCGTTAGCCTGTCGCCTGCCAAAATCTGATATCACCGGGAAGCAAGTAGATTCCGACAGCCGTTTTCCACCCGCAACCGGCCAAGGGGTGCCAAGACCACTCTCCGTAATTCCCTAATCAAAAAACACCACCTGACGCGGCAATCGTTTATCTTGGGTTGAACAGGCCTCACCAAGATCGGAGCGCCTCGCAACAACTTGCGCGTGCGCGATCCGCTAAGAGTTCCTGGAGCCCTTTGCCAGGTCAGAGGTATGCATCCCAATCAATCGAAGCTGGAAAGCCGGGTTCATCGTGCTGCGGAAGCAGCTTTGTCCCGTCAAAAGTATGTAAGCGCAATCGACGTCCTCTGTGGAATGGGCCTGTTGGCTACCCCGCACGTCGACGACTGGCGAAAAGGGCGCGTCGACTTCCTGGAGCGGGTGATTCAAGCGAATCTCAGCAAGATTTCTTCATCCATGGCGATCTTTCGCCGCTGGGCAGGGGAGAAGGGTCTCAAGCCCAGCGAAACCGGATATGTGCGTCACACACGGGGCGGGACCATGGCCTTGCAATTCTCCAAGAGTGGAGATCCGGGCATTGAGAAGCGCTACCGCACGCACTATGTATCGCCGGCACTCTCGGAAAAGAAGCAGCAGCGTGTTCAAGAGAAGCTCAACCAGTCTCCGAAGCCGGTCGTATTCCAGAACCTGCGCGAGGCCCAATGTTCGGAGTGCGGAGCGGAGATTGAACAGGGTTCTCTTCTCTCGATGGAACTGGAGCAGCCGCTCTGCCTTCAATGCGCGCGTCTCGACGATCTCGAGTTTCTTCCATCGGGTGACACGGCGTTGACGAGGCGCGCCACTAAGTACAGTGGACGAGTGGCCGTGGTCGTCCGCTTCAGCCGATCACGGGGGCGTTACGAGAGGCAGGGCGTCCTTGTGGAAACGGCAGGGCTCGAGAAGGCTGAGCGAGAATGCTTGGAGGATGCCGACGAACGTGCCGTGGCGCGGGCACACGGAGCCGAGCGGCGACGAAAACAGGATGTTGAATTTGCCGCGCAAATGACCCAGAAGATCGCAACGTTGTTCCCCGGGTGTCCGGCAAGCGAGGTCGCGGTCATCGCAGAGCACACCGCCCAAAGGGGAAGCGGCCGGGTTGGGCGGACAGAGGCTGGCAGGAATCTTGCCGAAAATGCCCTGACTTTAGCGGTTATCGCCGCAATTCGCCACAAACATACCCCGTACGACGAGTTGTTGGCGAATGGAGTGGACCGCGTTATAGCCCGCCAGCAAATCGCCGACCGGGTCGAAGAGATACTGGCGAGGTGGCGAAAGTGAGTCCGTCACATTTCAGTCTTCCGCGCCTCCTGTAGGGCCGTCTGGCTTGCTATTTCTATTGGACGGCGTCGCCCGGTAAAGCTATATTCCAGAACATTGAGAGGATTCACCATGCTAGTCGAACAGCAGATTGCCGAACGGCAGGACAGGGCAAAGGCAACGCCGCTCAAGGTTTTGAAGCGGCCCGAAAGCGGTCCCTACGGGGATTACACCGTGAAGTCCGCCAGTGGGAAGACCTATCGGATTGCAGTTCGCGGTTCGGGGCTTTTTGAGAACTATTGCTCCTGTCCAGATTTCGCGGTCAATACGCTGGGGACCTGTAAGCATATTGAAGCAATGCTGCTGCGGTTACGGCACCGCCATCAAAGGAAGTTGGAGACTGCGGAGTACAAGCGCACGCGCGCTTCCATTTCGCTTCAGTACGGGAATTCGATTGAGGTGCGGCTGCGAGTGCCGGCCAAGACCTCGCCCACTCTGCGATCGATTGCCGCGGAGTATTTCGATGGCGCCGGCCTTTTGCGCCATCAGGATTACGAACGATTCGCCGAAGTGCTGGAAGCACTCCGGAAGGCGGACGGCCAGGCGGTCATCTATAGCGACGTCTTGGATTACATCGATCGGGAGAACGAGTTGGCCGAGGGCCTGGAACTGGAACGTAAACTGCTCGCGAAACTCAAGCGCGGTCAGGACCCTGTGGCGGGCGTCCTGAAAGCAGAGCTCCTGCCTTACCAGGCCAGAGGCGCTGTGTTCGCGGCTTGCCGGGGCCGCGTGGTTCTGGCGGACGACATGGGTTTGGGCAAGACAGTGCAGGCGCTGGCCGCGGCCGAGCTTCTACGCCGTCAAAAGGGAATCGAAAGAGTACTGGTGATTGCACCCGCCTCGGTCAAATACCAGTGGAAGACTGAGATCGAGAAGTTTACAGATCATTCGGCGCAGGTGATTGACGGGCTGTTACCCCGGCGGCGGAGCCTGTACGCCGCCCCCTCGTTCTTCAATCTGACCAGCTATGAACTTGTGCTCAAGGACATCCGTCATATGCACGAGCTGAAACCGGACCTGATCATTCTGGACGAGGCGCAGCGGATCCGCAACTGGACCACGGCAACCGCGCGCACCATCAAACAACTGAAGAGCCGCTACGCATTTGTGCTTACAGGAACGCCGCTCGAAAACAAGCTGGAAGAGCTCTTTTCGGTCGTCGAGTTCGTTGACGGGCGCAGGCTGGGCCCCGCCTTCCGCTTCGTGCATGAACACCGCGTGGTAGATGAGCACGGCCGCCTGCAGGGCTATCGCGGCCTAGACACCATTCACCTGCAGTTGGCTCCCATTCTGCTTCGACGCACACGCCAGGAGGTGCTGAAGGAGTTGCCGGAACGAACCGACCAGGTTTTCCGCGTGCCGTTGACGAGCGAGCAGGCAGGGCCCTATTACGAGCAGAGCGATCTGCTGGCGCAGCTCATGCGCAAGTGGGAGCGGCAAGGCTGGCTTTCGGAGATCGATCAGAAGCGGATTCTGTGTTGCATCCAGAACATGCGCATGTTGTGCAACTCGACTTTTCTTTTCGATAAGCAGACCCACCATTCGCCCAAACTTCAGGAGTTTCGTGAGATTCTCACTGAACTCGCCATCGAGGAGAATCGCAAAGTGGTGGTATTCAGCGAGTATGAGCGGATGACATTTCTGGCGGGCGAGGAGCTGCGCAAACTGGGAATTGGATTTGTGTCCCTTCATGGCGGAGTTCCCTCCCGCAAGCGAGGGGCCCTGATCGAGAGATTCCGCAACGATCCGGAATGCAAGGTCTTCCTTTCGACCGACGCGGGAGGCGTTGGGCTCAACCTGCAGGCCGCTTCCGTAGTGGTAAATTTTGAGCCCCCGTGGAACCCGGCTCGGCTGGAGCAGCGCATAGGACGCGTGCACCGGCTGGGCCAGTCGCGTCCGGTGCATGTCATTCACATGCTGACGACCGAGAGCATCGAGGAGCGTGTGTGGGAGACACTGAGCCTGAAGAAGTCGCTGTTCGCCGGAGTATTCGATTCTCCTACGGGCGAGGTCAGTTTTGCCAAGCTGGGCCGCAAGACGGTTTTCCAGGCCGTGAAGGAGATCTTTGCGAATCAGCCAGCCAGGCCGAAACCCATCATCGACGTCACTCCTGCCGCTCCGGTTTTGCCTGGACAGGCGGCCGTCAGCGTGCAGGAGCCCGCGCCCGCACCGACGGGTACAGAGGTCTTCGCTTCCACCGGTGGACCACCCGCACCTGGATCTGGATCGGAGCGCAGTGGCATCGAGACGGCAGCGGCGATGTTCTTTGAGGCCGGGTTGAGGTTTATCGAGGCGATTGCATCGGACCGCGGTGCCGGGAACTCCGAGGTCGCGCCATCGAGCCGGAAGAATCAGCCTTTGGCAGAACTGTTCACACGCGATGCCCGGACGAACCGCCCAGTTCTATCCATCCCCTTGCCTGAGTCGGTGACACAGGAACGGCTCTCCGGCGCGTTGTCCGCTCTTCTGAACGCATTTGGTGGAGCCGCGAAGGCCTCCGGCTATTCTCGCGACTGATTCTGTTCGACGCAATCGTCAAAGGAGCGCCAAGAATTGACATTTGCACGTCCGCCTCGCAGTCTGTGCCTGGAGAGGTTTCGATGCACTGCGTCTGTCAGCGTTCGATCAATCATTTTGAAGCCGTAATATTGGCATTCGCTCCCTTAGAATCGCTTGCGCCAATGGCAGTTTGCCGCGATCCATTCCGCGCTCGCCGGGATCGGCTCGGGCAGGGAAAGATCGAGAATTTCAATTCTCTGTTTGACTAAATCCTTCTTGCCCGCAAACCGCAGCGATCTGGTCATCGCGGTTCATGCCCACCTTCTCAACGATGGTCTCAACCCCCAGGAACCTCGTGAAAAATGGCAGAGCAAGATGTTCCTCGATCATCGTGAAGAAGCCAGCAGTGTGTTCCTGTTCACCAAAGCATCCACCACGGCTCCACCAATCAGTCCTTCCAAGATGGCCTTGCTCAAGGACGGAAACTTGGTTATTTGTGCAAATTTAGTCCTGCGGGATTCCTTTTGAGCCATTGCCGGCCCAATCTGCTCCTCCACCATGTCCTGCACTTTTTCCGAGTTTCTCTACATCGAACTTGTCCAGGCCAGAACCTTGTCGTTCCGTGACAGACTCCTCGCTGGCGGTACTACAAATTCGGTAACCGATGGCGGTTATAGCCTTTCAACCGCCGCGCATACATTCTCGCCAGCATGAGGACGTTGGAATCGACGTAGTCATAGACTTTAACAACGCGTTTCGCATCGTGAAGCCGGTGAAGCCGTCCGACGTACTGCTGCAATGTTCCTTTCCATGAGATTGGCATTGCCAGAAACAGCGTGTCTAGACGCGCATCATCAAACCCCTCGCCGATATAGCTTCCCGTGGCCAGAATGACTCTTGGCACATTCTCTGGAAGACCTCCAATTGCCTCTGTTATCAACCGGCGCTGCTTCTTCCCCATACCCCCCTTCAGCACAAATACGTTTCCAACTTCACTGGCAAGAGCCTCCTCGAAATGCTTCAGATGTTCGGCCCTGGCTGTAAGAAGCAGCGGTGAACGCCCATTGTGAACGGCACTCAACAGATCCCCGACGATCAGTTCGTTGCGAGTATCGTCAATTGCCAGCGCACCATAGATTTCCTGAATCGTCATCTCAACTTGTTCGATTGGTATGCGGAATTCTGTCAATCGCGGGATGACCTCGTGTTCAAACGGAGAGGCTGCGGTCATCGTGCGCGCGCTCATTTTGTATCGGATAGGGCCGCACTGCATATAGAGGATGGGGTGGTGGCCGACTTTGCGTTCCGGCGTTGCCGTCAGACCGAGAACATACTTCGCCTTTACCTGCTTCATGACCTGTTCAAAGGTAAACGCTGACAGATGGTGGCATTCATCAACAATGACCTGACCGTAATCCGCGACGAGGTCTTTCACCCCTGCTTTATCGTGAGTGCTTTGGATGATGGCAATATCGACACAGCCACTGCGCTCATTCTTACCACCGCCTACCTGCCCAATTGATTTGGCCGGGAGATTGAGGAACATAGCGAGCCTTGCGTGCCATTGATCGAGCAATTGCTGACGATGAACCAGCACGAGGGTATTTACCTTCCGGGATGCGATCATCCAAGCGGCCAACGCAGTCTTTCCAAATGCGGTAGGGGCACACAGGATTCCGTCGTCGTGCTCGGCTATCATGGCGGCGGCATCGACTTGTGCCGGTCTCAGTTGGCCCGAGAATTCCACGTCAATTGCACGGCCCACAAATCGCTCATCGCGAATCACCGTCTTGATGTGGTGCGCTTCAAGCAACTGCACCGTTTCGGCGAAGCTCCCTCTCGGTAGCGCAATGTAGTTGGAGAGATCTTCGCCACATGCAATAACTCGCGGCTTGTTGAATGTGGGAAGCCGCATTGCTGGGCCTTATAGAATTCAGGATTCTGAAAAGCCGCCAGGCGAAGCAGTCGGTTCAGCATCGCAGAGGGCAAACCGTTCTTCTCTGTGTAGACAAGGTTTGACCGAATGATTTGAACCTGTGTCGGGAAGGGCCCTGGAATTGCACGATCCGCTCGCGTTCGTGACGGCGGCAGCATCCATGGTTCAACGTCATCATCGTAGGAAACGCTGAACTGTACGCCGATGAGATCTCCACGCCCTTGCGCTTCAAGCACAAGGGCTTCGACGGCGTCAGCAGGCATTTTCTTGACGCCTGTCAGAAACGCCCATTGATCTGGATAAGGACGAAACTCCGCATCCAAAAAGACGCTGTTATTGTTTGCCCGCGGAAGCTTTTGCAATGGAAGGGCGATCAGGTTGCCAAACCCACCCTTGGGCATGGTGTCCTGGTTGGGAAAGAAGCGATCATATGAGTCCAGCCCTATCTGATGACGCGATTCCATGGTCCGAGTGAGGACTATACTGCCGAGTTTGCGAGCGGTTGTGGCTGGAATCGCCCGTTCAAAGAAGATCCACACATGGCCACCCTTCCCAGATCGCGAGCGTTCCAGTGCCGCCGGTACGTTGAGTTCGTGGCAGACAGCGAGAAACGCTGCTGTATCTTCCTGCCATGTCTTTTTGTCGAAATCAGCAGCTAGAAGCCAGCAAGACTCATCCTGAAGAAGTGGATAGATCCCAACCGTCTGATCGCCAACAAGATGTCCACGCAGCACATCATCAGTCAGAGGCCTGTAGCTTCGCGTCTGGCGATCAATCTTCTTTCGGTCTTGCTCCTTCGCGTTCAAATAAGACTTCCAGTCGCGATCTGCTTTGGGCATGTATCCAGATCGCCCGTCGCTGCTCTCCCAGCGAATCGCATAGACATCCTCGCGCCCACGGAAGAGGCTGCGAAACAAGGCAATTCGCTGCTCTGCCGTTGCCACTCCGGGTCTCTGCACCTCAGGGGCGGAACTGGAGACTTGAATTGTCTCCGACCTGGAGGCTGGAACTTCCGAGATTGGTATGCCATGCGCAATCAGGAGGCTACGTAAACGAGCGTTCTCTTCTTGCAGGCGCTCCACTTCTGCGTGGAGTGAACTGGAGTTCGGAGGCTCGCTATCGCCGTTGGTCAATCTGGATCTCCGTTCGCATGCGTCAGTTTCTTAACCTCAGAATAGTCGCACATCAAACCCATTCACGAGTGGTTGGCGGGCGGTGTAGGGCGCTTTGTCACGCGACAGGAAGAATCCTTGTGGATCGAAGAGATTCTGGCGACATGGCAATCGCAGGAACAAGTACCTCAACAGGCCAGATGACGGCCGGTCTAACGGAAGGTGACTGAGGTCAATACCGTTTCACTAAATATGCTTGTATTTACACGGCGTCATTTGCTTGTTTTGGAGCAGCATAATATGCTTGTAGTCGTGCAGCGTAAAACGCTTGCAATGGCTCGAAGGAGCCCTGCCGCTCATGGCAACACCGAACCAGAAACTCGCTGAATCCCTCGCTGTGCTTAAGAAACTTCAGCAAGGCGGACGCCGCGTGTTTAGCTCCGCCGATCTCAGCCGCGTCCACCGTGAGCGACTGGTTGGAAACGGCTTCCTGCAGGAAGTGATGAAGGGGTGGCTGGTTTCCGCGAGCCCGCAGACGCGCACTGGCGACAGTACACCTTGGTATGCATCCTTCTGGGAATTTTGCGCCCGCTACTGCGGTGAGCGTTTCGGAGATGAGTGGCATCTGTCGGCGGAACAGTCGCTGTGGCTCCATGGCGAAAGAACCATCATCCCGAATCAGGTGGTTGTGTGCAGCCCGAGGGGAACGAACCATACTATCGAGCTTCGATACGGAACATCTCTCTACGACCTAAAGGAAAACGAGATGCCGCCACTGGAGGCCTTCGTTACCCGGGATGGCTTGCGACTGTTCTCGCCACCTGCGTCGCTTATTGGCGTGACGGAATCATTCTTCGCTCGCAATCCGGTCGAATCGCAGGTGGTGCTCGCAAGTCTCAGAGATGTTTCGGAACTGCTGCGACTTCTGTTGAATGGAGGACACTCGGCAAAGGCTGGCTATCTTGCTGGGGCGCTACGCAAGATAGGCCGTAACGAGCAGGCAGATGAAATCATCGGCGCCATGAAGAGTGCGGGCTACGGCGTGCGAGAGAAAGATCCCCTCGAAGCGCAAAAGATCCTCGCAATGCCACAAGCCGCGGTTGCACCTGTCGTGGGCCGCATGCAAATGCAATGGAAAATGATGCGAGAGGACGTGGTTGCAGTATTTCCCAAACCTCTTGGACTTCCGAAGGACAGAGATGCCTATCTTCAATCCGTTGATGAAATCTACAGGAGCGATGCTTACCACTCCTTGTCGATCGAGGGATATACGGTCACTCTGGACCTGATCGAAAAGGTACGGCAAGGTGACTGGGACCCCGATCACGATGAAGAAGATCGAAAGAGCCGCGACGCATTAGCGGCGCGCGGATACTGGCAGGCATTCCAGGCAGTCAAGGGTGTCGTCGGAAACGTGATCGCGGGAGGTGACGCCGCTAATCTTGCACGCGAGGGGCACAAGGAGTGGTATCGCGAGATGTTCCAGCCGTGTGTCAGGGCAGGTCTAATTGCGGCGGGGGCTCTGGCCGGATACAGGAACATGCCCGTCTATCTTCGAACATCACGCTACGTGCCACCCCGCTGGGAGGCGGTTCGAGATGCGATGCCGGCCCTCTTCGACCTGCTCGAATCGGAACAAGAACCATCCGTCCGCGCAGTCCTTGGGCACTGGATGTTCGGCTATCTCCATCCCTATCCGGACGGCAACGGGAGGATGGCCCGTTTCCTGATGAATGTCATGCTGGCCTCGGGTGGTCTTCCATGGACTGTGATCCGCGTCGAAGACCGGGACGATTATCTCCATGCTCTGGATTCGGCCAGTATCGAAACGGACATCAAGCCCTTCGCTCAATTCATAGAGAGGAGCGTGCGCCAATCTCTGGACAGCGGACGCCGCCGTGAATTGACGTTCTCTGCTCCACAAGAGCGGTATATTTCAAGCCGAGACGTGGTTGTCTTCTTCGGGCAATACGGGGAACGGCGGGTGCGATGCGCCATCAGCCGAGAGGCGCTCGACGATCATTTCCATGGTGATCACAGGAACAAGCTTGACGTGTTCCGAGAGAATCGTAGAGCGATTGCGGCGACCACTCGCCGCAAATATCTTGACGGAGAACTGGAACCAGACAACTCTGTTCTGGTGCGCACTGCTGATATAAGGTCATGAGTTCTCTGACTTCTTCTAAGACTGTACGCCACGGCCCCGTCTCACATGGCACAGGTTTTGACACGGCCGAATCGTTGGGATCCGGCCATGTGTTTTCACACTTTCGTCTTGGCTGCCCACCGCCAGCGCGCTCTATCGAGAAAAGATACTTCCATGGGAGCGCTCTTCCCTGCGATGATCGCGTTGAAGCCCGGCATAAAGCTGGATTTCCGGAGATGATCCCGGCGGATCTCAAGCGCGAGACCTTCCCACTTGTGCTCAAAGCCTGCAGCCAAGTAACACTTGCGAGCTTCTTTGAGGTGCGCTAGCGCCGCATCGTAATACTTGCTCTTAGCAGCCTTCAGAGTACGCATACAGAGCGCGCGAAAAACCTTTGCCGCCACGGCTGGATGCGATTGGGCAAGAGCTTTTGCCGCCGGTTGCGTCGTGTAATGACTCAGCTCTTCCAGCTCGCGATCGCTGGCGCCCTCCAGGCGGTCGGCTAACCGTCCGGCCTCCTTTACCTTCACCAGCAAATCGACGAGCGAGGCCAAATCGCCCCGCTCGGCTGCCTTCATCGCATTTTCGTGCCAACCGGTCCGATCGCGCTTCGGAATGTAACGCATGAGCTCATCGTAGGCAAACGCACCGGGGCGCTTCTCAAACTCCGCCCAGGCGCATTCCAACGCTTCCTGCCCGCGCCCAAGCTTCTTCAGCAAAGCGCGCCGCCTGCCGGCGAGATTGCACCCGGCGTTGTTTCCGAGGGGATGCTGTGCTTCCAACGAGATGCCGCGCTCGATCCACCTCAGAGCATCGCCGAGCTTGCGCCTGGCCTCAAACATCGAGGCGACGGTCGCGCAATCGGCGAGCGTAAGGCCTGTCCGCTCGGCAACGGCAAGATATTCATCGACGCTGTGCTTCTGCGCATAGATTGACCTGAGAATCTGCGCCCAGCGATTTTGAGGGTAGCCGCCCGATTGATCCTTTTGTTTTTTGCAGTCTTCCTCAAACCGGCCGCGCACCTCTTTCTCGAAAGCCGCCAAACCTGGGCGGTCCAGAACCTTGGCTGCATCGGAGCCCAGATCGTTAAAGAAACCATAGTCGTCACGATCCATCCACGAGAGAAGGGTTCTCGCCGTCGATTCGGCGCTCGCCTCTGCTTCCTGGCGCGCCCGAATCCATCCGCAGGCAAGCTCTGCGATAAAGCGGCCGAACTCCCATTCCGAGTCAATTTGGTCGGCCTTCAGGAAACAAGCGGCGATGAAGATCTCATACAAGCGGCTGGCCCGCAAGGGGCCGTCGTCGCTCACCATAGCCGCGATCTCACGCTCGACCCGCTCCAAACCAGCCACGAATCCGCTCTCCTGATTCCAGGCAATAAAATGCCCCGGCTGGAGAGCCGACTCGATCGCGTTCTCTTGTGGGTCGCGGCGGTGGGCGATGGCGTATGCTCCTTGGCAAGATGTATATTCGCATGCTAACGGAGCGGGTTCAAGGAGTTGGCCTGGCGCTATCATCGTGGGGTCGCAACCTGGCGTTGATCCGCTCAGGATCACCAAGAAGAATCTTGTAAGAAAAATCCGGGGTCTTCTCCATGGCGACAAAATCACTCATCTTGTGCAGGCTCAGCGTTCTTTTCCGGTTTTTGAGAAAGAGAAGAACCTCTCGCTGTGCCCAGTCGTATTCGCAGCCTACGTAGCGGTAAGCCCGACCTGACTTTTCGAAGTGATCCGCGTACATCCGGTGAAGTGCGATGGAATCTTTTGGTGTCTTCTTGGGCTCCAGTTCGATGGCAAGATCCAGATCACCGATGCGCTCGCCGCCACGCAGGTAACTGCCGAAGACCACCGCGGCCGTGATCGTCATCAGGAATCCCTGGTTGCGGTTCGCTCGTTGAACACGTTCCACGAATTCCTTGAGTGCCGTATCAGCAGTTTCCCATCGGACACGCTTTGCGGCCGAACCACGGCTGAACGTCTTGCCTGCCGGGGTCAATCTCAGCTGACCGTCAGCACTGGCCTCAAGGTATCCGAGGATCAGAAGTGCACGGATGAGCTTCTTCGCGCGGTACCCTGAGTATCCAGCCCTCTCCAAGCTGATGGAATGAAATCCGAGTGGAAACCTCCGGAGCAGATCGCGGACTTCAAGTATCGGCAGACCGCCGATCCTGTCGCCAGCGTTGATTTGCATAGTCACGCGTAGTCGTCGTCACCGGCGGGCTGGCATCTCTGCACTCGTATTCTAATGTTTCGCCAGGATTTGGTTTGGTTCGAAAGCCAATCGCCGGATAGCACTGAGGATGAGTGAATCAGCTGCGATCCGCTACGAACAGTATCGGTTTACCACAAGCTTTCATTTCTGATCGAGGCCCGCTAGGCTTCCCCCGACAAGGTCCGGGTGGGCGTTAAATCAGTGGAAATTGCAATGGCAATCAGGCACTTCTCGGGACCAGTTCGGGACCAGAAAGTCGTTCGTTAGAATCGTTGCGATGTGTTCCGATGCACTTCGCTGCCTTTTAGATTGTTAGAGTTACAGGTTGCGCCCGTCTTTCACGGCGATAACACGGGTTCAAATCCCGTCGGGGACGCCAAATCGAATCAGCAGTTTGCGCGCAACTTCGCCGGATATTCGAAGGTGCAAAAAGCCACATCTGTGTGTCCTAAATGCACCCTCGAAACTGAATCTAGCCTATGCGGCTCCTACGATCACGCTGTCTTCAAGAGAGCCAGTCATCGGGAAGAAGAGGGCCAAGACCGCGGCTTGGGCAGCGTGCTTGGCAGGCGCAACGGCCTGTGTGTAGACATCCATCGTCGTCCGGAGGTTGGAATGCCTCATCAATTCCTGCATCACTTTGAACTCTGCTCCGATGCTCCTGAGCAAAGTGGAATAAGTGTGGAAGGTATGCCAGCCGATGCGTTTCTCAATATTCAGTGATTCGGCAACTGGCCGGATGTACTTGCGAAGAATTACCGGGCCCCAATAAGGTCGTCGCCCTTTGTGCAGTCGACTGGCAAATATCAGTCTTCGCGTCCGGTAAACCTCCAGGTCTTTCTCCAGTTCAACAGTGCCTCTCCCAGAAGCGGATGCAGAGGAACCGGCTTTTGCGACGACTCGGTCTTGCATCGACCAACAACACCGAACACGATGGAACGCACGACCCTGAGTTCACCGCGTTCGAAATCGACATCACGCCATTTGAGCCCGAACAACTCGCTTTGTCTTAAGCCGGTTGATGCCGCAAGCAGCACAAGTGTCCGCTCCCGAAGGGGCAAGTGGTCGACCAGCGATTTGATCTCAACGGCTGAAAGCACGTCTGGGGCACCCTGGCGCTTCGCGCCTTGGCGGACGAACCTTATGGGGTTGCGATCAAACAATTCGTAGCGATACGCATGATTAAACAGGATTGACAGATGCTTCTGATCTTGGCGCGTGATGATCGAGCTAGAGAAAGCCGCCGCAACCATGCTTCGACCTCCACAGCCTTAACCTCGTCGAGATAAAGAGAACCCCACCGCGGTTTGATCCACTTGCGAATATAGCCGCGATAGGTTTTCACGGTGGCGAAACTGCGAAAGCTATCGCGGTTTCTCAATTCCATCTGTTCGAAATGCTCGCAGATCTGCTCAACTGTGGCCTTGCACGCATGGTTGTCGGTCCGCCCTGCATTAACGTGAGTCAACAGGGCGGCAGCCGCACTGCGCGCTGCTTCTGCGTCGGGGTATTGCTGCACTGTTCCGATTACTCTCTTGCGATAGATCCGGCCACCGCTCCGATCTTTTTCAGACCAGCGAAACTGCCAAACATCCGGTCCGTGCTTACGATGGGTTTGAATGATGCTCCCTTGTTGCATGGCTGCCTTCTCCTTGAGTGATATGGAGACCGTTTTCACGGTTCTAGCCCTCCATGATCGGGAATCTCCTGCTCACGAGCGTTAGGACATTTCTTTTTACTGATCGTGACCATCGGTTTCGTGAAAGGGGTGAGCCGACCGGTCAGAGGAGAAGCTTGTTGCAGTCCGACAATACGTCTAGACGAATTCCATCCACACCTCGGCAGTCATCGTCTTCTAGGGCAGCGAAGTTGTCGACCTGATGGGAGGCTTCGATACAAAGATCGACGTCTATTCCGTGCGCATGAGCCTGATTAGCGCGCTCTATGGCATCTATTCTTCCGAGGCGGTGATTGGCATCAACAAGACCCTTGAGCAGTTGGGAAATGACGGTATCCCCGATCCGCTAACCGGCGTGGTTCTTCAACCTGGAGTTTGCGAGCTGGCAAAGCAAGCGGACCAATTAGGGATCCTTTACACAGGCAGCGGGCGCACGCCGGATGGTTTCTCCTCTATCATTCCATTGCGTTTCTCCTGAAATGTACGTTTCAGGAGAAACGCATGAATTGCAATCGCAATTTTCCTGCTCCGATGGCAGTCGGTCGCAATTCCCAGCAATGTTGATCTACAGTGGTTTTAGAGAGCCGAAGAACGCTCGCATGGGAATAGCTCTTACCATCTCCCCACATGGACGCTTGCTGGTCTTGGTTCCGGCTTCTCAGCCGCAGTCGCCGGACGATCCGTTATGCGAGCGTATCCGGGAAGCATTTGCCAAATCAACGGCCAACGGGCTTTTGCACCTGGCTACGCGCGAACTCACGTCCTCGTTACCGCCTGAGTTCGTCTGGGCGCGCGATTTCGCTTCCCGATATCTGACCAGGTTGTGCCATGCACCAGAGACCGATGGCACTTCCGAGCTGCGCGCAACGCCCGTACCCGAGCCAGAGGATCTCGCGGCCGTGGCTCAGTCCGCCCCGCCTATGCGCGGACTGGAATATCTCCAGGCGTCCTTGCTTACCGACTGGTGGACGGATCTGCACGGCCTTGTACGGCAGGAGGTTCGGGAATCAGGACGAAGCATTCAAGATTACCTGCACCAGCTCAATCCGGTTTGGCGAACGGTCGGGCGCGTGACATTTCACCTCGCCGAGAACAAGCGCGACCCGGACTATCCGTTTGCGTTTCTCGCCACCTACGTGACGAGGTTATCCACGCAAGGCAAGGCACAGAATTTGCCGTTGGGCCGTGCGCTCCAAGAATATGCCGGCGCCAGGAACCGCTCGGCACTGTTAAACCTGCTTGAGCCGATCCAGCGCGCGGGAGAGTCGGTTGCCTGGGTGAAAGAGCTCGCCGATTCAAGCGAGATCTATCAACCGCTTGCCTGGACGCCCAAAGAAGCCCATCAATTTCTGCAAAGCATCCCCGTCCTGGAGGCGACTGGCCTCATTGTCCGCGTGCCCGACTGGTGGAAGTCGGCGCGCCCTCCACGGCCCGTGGTGAGCGTAAAAGTCGGGGAACACGCAAAAGGAAAACTCGACGCGGCTGCTCTGCTCGATTTTAAAGTGCAGATGGTTCTTGAGGGCCAACCGCTTGATGAAAGTGAGCTGCAGCAGATTTTTAGTTCTTCCGACGGGCTGATTCTTATCCGAGGCAAGTGGGTGGAGGTGGATCGCGATAAGCTAGGCGAGGCTCTGAAACACTGGAAGCAGGTGGAGCGACAGGTGCGGGATGGCGGTCTTTCGTTCTTTGATGGAATGCGCCTGCTCGCCGGCATCACACCAGGAGCTGGCACAGTTTCCGAGCCGCCGGAGGCTGTGCGCGAGTGGGCTGGAATCTCCGCCGGGAGGGATCTGGAGGTGCTGCTCCGCGAACTGCGCGACCCGCAGGCTGGGCGCGACGCCGTTCCGCCGGGCCTGCACGGAGAACTGCGGCCCTACCAGAAGAATGGCGTCTACTGGATGCGGTTTGTCACCCGGCTGGGCTTGGGAGGTTGCCTCGCCGACGATATGGGGTTGGGCAAGACTGTCCAGGTGATCGCACTGCTTCTGCATCTGCAAGCGGAAGCAGTCCACTGCCCCAGCTTGTTAGTGGTTCCAGCCTCTCTCATCGCGAACTGGAAGGCAGAAATCGAGCGCTTTTCTCCGTCGTTATCAGTGCTCATCGCGCATCCTTCTGAGGGAGTGCTCGAAGCCGGAGATGCAGTCGATGGACGCGACCTGGTCATCACCACCTACACGATGTTGACCCGGCTCGAGTGGCTGCGCCAACGCGAATGGAGCCTAATCATCCTCGACGAGGCGCAGGCGATTCGCAATTCCGGAACACGCCAGAGCCGCACCGTGAAGGAACTCCGCTCCCAGGGACGCATCGCCCTGACCGGCACTCCGGTCGAAAACCGTCTATCCGATCTATGGTCGATCTTCGACTTCCTCAATCCCGGTCTGCTAGGCGGCGCCAAGGCGTTTGGCCGCTTCGCAAAGCAACTGGCGTCGGATGCGGCCACGACCGGCGGGTCGAATCCGTACCGTGCTCTGCGCTCGATGGTCGAGCCCTATATGCTGCGCCGTCTGAAGACCGACAAGCGCGTCATCGCCGACCTCCCGGAAAAAACTGAGGTGAACGCGTTCTGCGGACTTAGCCGCCAGCAGGCCGCCCTCTACGAGCAGACAGTGCGAGAATTGGCCGCAGCCATTCAGCGGGCCGACGGAATCCAACGTCGCGGGATCGTGCTCGCTTTTCTAGTGCGCCTGAAGCAGATCTGCAATCATCCTTCTCAATGGACCGGGGACAACCGCTACGAGCCGGAGCATAGCGGCAAATTCGGGCGACTGAAGGAGATCTGTGAGGAACTTGCGGAACGCCAGGAGAAGGTGCTGGTCTTTACGCAGTTCCGCGCAATCACGGCGGCGCTTGCCGATTTTCTCGCTCGCGTATTCGGACGTCTAGGGCTGGTTCTGCATGGAGAGACAGCTGTTGCCAGGCGGCGCGAACAGGTGGAGGCTTTTCAACGCGACGATGGGCCGCCCTTTTTCGTCTTGTCTCTCAAGGCCGGCGGCACGGGCTTGAACCTGACCGCTGCATCACACGTAATTCACTTTGACCGCTGGTGGAACCCCGCCGTCGAGAACCAGGCGACGGACCGTGCCTTCCGTATCGGTCAGAAGCGCAACGTGCTTGTTCACAAATTCATCTGCCGCGGAACGGTGGAGGATAAGATCGACGAGTTGATCACCCAAAAGACAGGGCTGGCGCGCGATCTTCTGGACGGCGCGGGAGACGCTCTGCTCACCGAAATGAGCAACGACGAATTGTTGCGTTTTGTGGCGCTGGACATCGGCAAGGCAATAGAAAAATAGCTTTGGCCTTATCGCCGCCTTCGCAGTCGGAATCCCCACGATTGCTTCAGCTCTTCGATCACTTCATAGACGATCGGGCATGTAAATGTTCTCTCGATCATACCCATGGTGCGAAACGCGAATTCCGGTTCGTATAAGTACGGGTACCCCTTGCAATTGGTAGGGCGGTCCTCATATACACTGCACCGGTTGTCCTTCAGGAACGGGCAGGGTGTGGTGCGGGTCTCCCATGGGTTTGTTTCGTCTTCAGTGGGCTGCAGATAAGCATCGATGAACTGTTGCGGCGATACTCCCAAGCGGGCGGCGAGGCGCTTCATGTCCTCTTCGCTGAATGTGGGCCTTACCTCACGGCAACAATTCGCGCAGGCCGTACAGTCGATGCCGGCCCAAACGCGTCTGGTGGTTTCAAAGACCTGCTGGTCCATCTCGTCAGGATCGAGGTCGCACTCAGTTTTCACAAACCGGCGGAATCTCCAGTTCTCGTCTTCCTTTTCCTTTGCGAGCGCACGAATTTGAACAAGATTGGGAGCCATACACATTGAGGATGGTGTCTGGCGTACCGGGAATGCAAGCGGATTTCGACCGCGTTTTCCTCATGCGGCCGCGTGGTATGGTGTGAGTGAACTTTTCAAGCGAGGGCTTCATGGGGTGGGGCTATTACGCGCCGTATATTCCTGTTGCCAGGCGGCGAGCCAATGCTTTGCGCGAAGCGCAGCGGCTGGCCGGCAAAGGCACGCAGCTATCGCCGGTGAAGGTCGCCGGCCGCGCGATCGCCACCACATTCTGGGGCAAAGCCTGGTGCGACAACCTGGAGTCGTACAGCGATTTCAGCAATCGGCTGCCGCGCGGCCGGACATATGTAAGGAACGGCTCCGTCGTCAATCTGCAAATCGAGCCGGGCAAAGTTACCTCTCTGGTCAGCGGCTCACATCTCTATCGCATCGCAATCTGCATCCGGCCGCTGGCCGGGTCGAAATGGCAAGCGATCAAGCAGCAATGCGGCGCCCAGATCGGCTCAGTTGTGGAGCTTTTGCAGGGCAGGCTCTCGAAGAACGTTATGGAGATTGTGACAAATCGCAGAAGCGGTCTTTTCCCGGCGCCCGCCGAGATCGAGATGTCCTGCTCCTGCCCTGACTGGGCGGGCATGTGCAAGCATATCGCCGCCACGTTGTACGGAGTGGGCAGTCGTCTCGATCAGGATCCCGCACTGCTGTTCAAGTTGCGGCAGGTGGATCACATGGACCTGATCGAGCAGGCTGGCCATCCGGCCGCGAGCCTGAAAAGCAGCAGCAGAAAGACAATCGGCAATGACCAATTGGCGGATGTGTTCGGCATCGAATTGGACATGGACGGCGCGATTGCAGTCTCCGCTTCGTTGCAGCACGCCAAACTGAAGCGCGATGGAAGGCTTCTCGCGCCTGAAGGAAAGAAGGTGACTCGCGCTCGGAAGGTGCAGCAAGACGGAGCGGCCCCGGTGTCTGGGAGATCCGCTAATGCAAGACGCAGAGCGCTCACTCCTCAGGAGCGGAAGCAAATCGCGGAGGCGCAAAGAAAGCGGTGGGAAGCCGTTCGGCAGAAGCAGCTGCCCCGGAAGGGCAACCGGAATCCACTTTCTCCGTCGCCCGTAAAGAAGATTGCAAAGCCGGCGCAATCCGCACGCAGCAAATCCACGCGCCCGGCCGATGCTGTTTGATGGCTCGCGGTCAAACTTTCGCCTTGCTAGCCCATTGCGAGCGCGCCCTGTCGAGAAAAGACGGCTCTACTTGTACTCTTTTGCCGGCAACGATGGTGTTGAAGCCGGGGATGAAGTTGGACTTCCGGTAATGATCCCGTCGGATCTCTAACGCCAGCGCCTCCCACCGATGCTCAAGGCCGGCGGCCAGGTAGCAGCGACGCGCATCTTCAAGATGTGCAAGCGCCGCGTCGTAATACTTGCTCTTGGCGGCCTTAAGAGTGCGCATGCAGAGAGCGCGAAAGATCTTTGCGGCCACAGCCGGATGCGCTTTGTCAAGTGCCTTCGCCGCCGGTTCGGTGACATAATGGCTCAGTTCTTCCAGTTCGCTGTCGCTAGCGCGGTCGAGGCGTGTCGCCAGCCGCCCGGTCTCCTTCACCTTGAGCCACAAATCGATGAGCGACGCCAGATCGCCTTGCTCTGCTGCCGTCATCGCTTTTTCGTGCCAGGCGCTGCGACCAGGCCTTGAAACGTAGCGCATGAGTTCTTCATAACCGAACGAGCCTGGTCGTTTTTCAAACTCCGCCCAGGCCGATTCCAAGGCTTCCTGCTGTCTTCCCAGCTTTTTTAGCAGGGCACGGCGCATTGTGGCGAGATCGTGCACTTCATTTGACTGAAATGGTCGAGTATCCTGCATGGCGATGCCGCGCTCGATCCAGGCCAGCGCATCGTCGAGTCTGCGCTTGGTCTCGAACATCGAAGCTACTGCCGCGCAATCTCCTGCAGTAAGCCCGGTCCGTTCGGCCACGGCAAGGTATTTGTCAACGCTGCGCTGCCGCACGCAGATCGACTTCAGGGTCTGGGCCCAGTGATCGCCGGAATAGCCGCCGGATTTGTCGCTTTGGTCTCCGTAGGCCTTTTCAAAGCGATCCTGCACCTCTTTCTCGAAGGCCGCCAGGCCCGCCCGATCCAAAACCTTCACCGCGTCGGAACCGAGATCGTGGAAAAAACCATAATTGTCGCGGTCAATCCATGATAGAAGGGTCTTGGCTGTCTCCCTATGATCTGCGCCGCCTGCCTGGCGCGCCTGAATCCATCCGCAGGCGAGCTCAACGATGAATCGGCCGAACTCCCATTCCGAATCAATTTCGTCGGATTTTAGATAACAGGCCGCGATGAAGGCTTCATACAGGCGGGCGGCCAGCACAGGATCGTTGTCCGCCAGAGCTGCGATGTCGCTCCCGACAGCCTCCAAGCCAGCTACAAACGCGCGCTCCTGATCCCAGGAAATGAAATGCCCCGGCTGAAGAGCCGACTCAATTGCGCTCTCGATTGGGTCGCGGCGGCGGCGAGTCAAGTTAGTCGCTCCTCTGGTTTCGGCGGCGTCCGGTCGTCTCCAGGTCGTGAAAGTGAAACCCTCGCTGGTACCTCCTGAGCAGGTCGCGCACCTCGAGGATCGGCACACCAGCGATCTTAACGTTTGCGTCGATCTGGATCGTCATGGAATAAGCGCCAGCCCACGGAGGTTTAGCTGCCATTATAGCATTTCCCTAAATAGTGTAGACTCTCTATTGACGAGACTCTGCGGTGGGTGAATCGATGGCGAAGCCATATAGGGATGACCTGCGCCGTAAGTTTCTGTTGGCCTACGATCAAGGCGAGGAGACGCTGGAAGAGCTTGCGGATCGCTTCCTGGTGAGCGTGGGCTGGGCGAAGAAGATTTCCGCGC
>OBLU010001593.1_pt1 | contig 21075 bp, 15 predicted proteins | sample 1518681 | NCBI WGS metagenome assembly OBLU01 (sample SAMEA3539304, study PRJEB22396) | soil metagenome | biome: tundra; feature: field; material: soil | place: USA | collected 2010-05 | depth 0.15 m
GGAAGGTGCGCAGGGAAGAAAACGCCTTATGGAGTTTCGCGCCGCACGACATCTCTGTGATTCTTCTTCTGCTCAAGCAGTTGCCGATCCAGGTCACGGCGACCGGAGGCACCTACCTGCAACCGAATATAGCCGATGTTACGATCTCGACCATGCTTTTCAGTCGGGGAACCCGCGCCCACCTTTTCGTCAGTTGGCTCCATCCCTATAAGGAGCAAAAGCTGGTTGTGGTCGGCGAGAACCGGATGGCCGTGTTTGACGATGTCCGTGCCACCGACAAATTGCAGTTGTACGATAAACGGATCGATTTAGTGGATGGCCAATTCGTGGTGGAACGCCCCACAGCACAATCGGTCGAATTTCCATCCGACGAGCCCCTGCTCGTGGAATGCCGGCATTTTATGGAATGTATCGAGACTCGCAGGACGCCCAAAACGGACGGCCACGATGCCTGGCGCGTCTTGAAGGTGCTCGAAACCAGCCAGCGTTCGCTCAGTATGAACGGAGAGCCGGTGCAACTCGAACCACGGCGTTCGTTGGAGATGATTCGTGCCTGATCTGGCGAGTGACAAGCTCATGAATAGAGACCTGAATCTGGACGTGCGGAGTTTTATCCTGCAAGAGTTCCCCCTGGCGCGCAAGCAACAGATCAAAGATTCAGACAGGCTGCTGGAAAGCGGGATACTCGATTCGCAAGGCGTGCTCGAAGTTGTGGCGTTCATCGAGCAGGAGTTCTCGATCACAGTGGTGGACGACGACTTGGTTACAGAGAATTTTCAGACGATAGACCGGATCGCGGGGTTTATCGCCGGCAAGACGAAGGCTAGGAATCCAGGCGCCGCGTGACAAACATGATACGTCCCGTCGATTATGCGTCCGAGAGCCGGGAACTAGTAGATGTATTGCAGAAAAACCTGCCTTATCTCCCCCACGGGCTCCTTTTTGACTGGCTCTACCTTAGAAACCCTGAAGGGCAAGCTCGAACCTGGGTCGCGGTCGATCCCGAAAGCCAAGGGATACTCGGAGTTGCCGCCGCGTTTCCGAGGCTCGTATACTGCGACGGGGCGGAAGCGCGTGGGTATGTGCTGGGAGACTTTTGCATCGATCCTGCTCATCGCAGCCTCGGGCTCGCAGTATCGCTCCAGCGGACTTGCCTGGAAGGTCTTGCCGCCGGAGGCGCCGATTTTGCGTTCGACTTTCCTAGTGCCAATATGCTGGCGGTGTACAAACGGCTGCGGTTGGAGGCAAACGCGACATTGATCCGTTACGCAAAGCCAATCCGCGCGAACCGGAAGATCGCCCAACACGTGCGGGTGGGCGCTCTTGCCCGCGGCCTCGGCGCCGCCGCGAATGTGGGCCTTCGCGTACGCGACACCAGTTTGCGGCTCACGGGAGACTGGACAATCGTAGCCGAAGCCGCCCCCTGGGGCGAAGAGTTCACGCTGGCTACCAGGGAATGGACATCGAATTCAGCTATCTGTGTGGCGCGGACCGCGAAGTTCTTGAATTGGCGTTATGCAGAACATCCGCAGCAGCGCTATGAACTCCTGACAGCACGGCACAAGAGCGATCTCCACGGCTACTTAATTCATCACAGTAACGGAGAAGATTGCGTCATCGACGACCTGGTGGCGGAGAACGATGCTGTTCGCCGCGCTCTTTTGGCGAAAACGGTCGCGCTCGCTCGCGAGCGTGGGGTTCATACGCTAAGTTCGCCTTGGCTGGATTCCCATCCCGGGACGCAGCTTCTCGAAAAGTGCGGCTTCCGGCCGCGCGAGGCGAGCCCCGTGGTCCTGCTGGCGTTCGCGGGGGGGGAACAGCGCCAGATTGGGCCAGCAGAGAGCCGCTGCTGGTATCTCAGCCATGGGGACTGGGAAAGCTAGGGAGAAAGGGTAGACGCACTTGAGCCTTCCGCTACGGAACACCATAAATGCCGAGGCTGGCCCGAAGACCGAGCAGCTGGCGGCACGGCCCAGCCCGCCCTTTCAAGCGCGGGCGTATTCCTCTTTCAACGAACTGCCGGCTGCTTATCTACGCCTGTTCGAGGAGGCACAAGCGCAAAGCTTTTTTTTGACGTTGCCCTGGTTCCGGAATCTCGCCGCGACGGCGCTAGACGAAGGCGACCTCGTGCGCATCTATGGGGTTGCCCCGCTAAACGATCCGCGAGAGGCATCTGGTATGTTGGTGGCGCGGATCAAGAACTCCGCCTCATTGCGCAAGCTTTCCGCGCTCACGAATTACTACAGTTGCTTTTTCGCCCCGCACCTCCGGGGGCCGGGAGGACATATACGAGAGACGCTCCAGGCGTTGGCGTGCGCGATCGCCGCCGAGATGCCGCATTGGGATACGGTCGAAATCCAGCCATTGGACGTCAACGCGGAGTATTATCCGGCGCTGGCGGAAGCGTTTCGGTCTTCGGGATTTTCCGTCCAAACCTTTTTCTGTTTCGGCAACTGGTACCTCCCGGTTTACGGGCGAAGCTATGGGCAGTATCTGGAAACCCTGCCGACGGTAGTTAAGAACACGTTGAGCCGCAAACGGAAAAGGCTGGAGAAGTCGGGACGGGCCAAGATTGAGATTATTACTGGCGGGGAAGATCTCGAGACTGGAATTCAGGCCTACACGAAGGTCTATCTCGCGAGTTGGAAGCGTCCGGAGCCTTACCCGGAGTTTATCCCGGGGCTCATCCGGGCATGCGCCGGTATGGGGGCCCTGCGGTTGGGGCTAGTGTCGGTGGACGGCGAAGCCGCCGCCGCACAACTCTGGATCGTGCACAAACGGGTGGCGCTCATCTATAAGCTCGCCTACGATGAACGATTCGCGGACCTATCGGTGGGGACGATCCTGACGGCCACGCTGATGCAGCATGTACTCGATATTGACAAAGTGGACGAAGTAGACTACCTGTCGGGTGACGACGCATACAAGAAACATTGGATGTCGCACCGGCGTGAACGATGGGGAGTTTTGGCGATGAACCGGCGCACGCCCCGCGGTGCCCTGGCCATCATGCGGCATTTGGGCGGGCGTGCCATCAAGCGCGCGTTTTTGGGGCTTTCGAGCAGCCTGTGGAACCGTGTCGAACAGCCGCCGGCGCCACCGGACGACAACAGCGCTCCGAAACGGGGAAGAGAGGTCATTTAGCAAAGACACTATGGATTTTTTGATCTGGCAGATGTTGCGTGAGAGCGCCCGGCGTCTGCCGGAGAAAGAGGCGCTGGTCCACGGAGGAGAGCGGCTTAGCTACCAAGAAGTAACGGATCGTGTGGCTCGGCTGGCCACCGGGTTGAGCGACGCCGGGCTCGGGCGCGGCGACAGGATGGGGATATTCCTGGAAGCATCCGTAGCTCAAGCCGTTTCGATCTTCGCCGTCTCCCAAGCCGGGGGCGTGTTCGTTCCGATCAACGGCCAACTATTTCCGGAGCAGGTGGCGCATATCGCCAAGGACTGCCGAATGAAGGGCCTGATCACGACGCCGGCTAAGCTCTCCGCCCTGGCTGCCTGCCTCCCACAGATTCCGTCACTCGAGTTCATCGTGTTGGCGGGAAGCGAGAAGGCGCCGGAAGTTTCGCTGCCCGGATATCGGCTGGAAGAATTGTGCAGTCGATCCGCTCCGTGCGACTGCCCCGAACGGTGCATCAGTAAGGACCTAGCGGCGATCCTTTATACCTCGGGGTCCACCGGCAAACCCAAGGGAGTGATGCTGAGTCACATCAACGTAATGGCGGGCAGTACCATGGTCTCGACGTACCTGGAGATCGGCTCCGCCGACCGCATCTTGGCGGTTCTCCCATTCAGTTTCGATGCCGGGTTGAACCAACTGATGACCGCGTTTCAACAGGGCGCCACGATGGTGTTGATCAACTTCGTTTTTGCTCGTGACATCGTTCAGATGCTGTTGAAGGAACGCATTACAGGGCTTGCTGGCGTTCCCACGTTGTGGAGCCTTCTGGCGCAGCCCAACTCCACTCTTCAGAAGCAGCCTCTCCCCGATCTCCGTTACATTACGAATACTGGAGGCGCCATGCCACAGGCCGTGTTAGCCGCCCTACGGAAGGCGTTGCCCACGACCAGGGTCTTTCTGATGTATGGGTTGACGGAGGCTTTCCGGTCGACGTACCTTCCTCCGGACGAAGTAGACCGCCGTCCCACTTCGATGGGTAAGGCGATTCCCGATACCGAGATCCTAGTCATCAATGAGGAAGGCCAACTGTGCAAGCCTGGTGAGATTGGGGAACTCGTGCACCGAGGTCCCACGGTTTCGATGGGTTACTGGGGCCGCTCGGAGGATACTCAAAAGGCACTCCGGCCTAACCCGCTACTGCCCCCAGAGTTGGGAGATTGCGAGAGAGTCTGCTATTCCGGCGACTTGGTGAAGATGGATGAAGAGGGATTTCTTTACTACCTCGGCCGGCGCGACACCATGATCAAATCCTCCGGGTTCCGTATCAGCCCCACCGAAGTTGAGGAAGTCCTCTTCCAAAGCGGGGGATTGCGACAGGCGGCCGTGATTGGAATTCCGGACGAGGCCCTGGGACAAACCATCAAAGCTTTCGTCGTACTCCGTGACGGCCGGGCTCTAAATCCGGATGAGTTAATCGCCTACTGCGCGGAGAAAATGCCCAGATATATGGTTCCGCGGGCGGTCGAAATCCTGAACGAGTTGCCGAAGACTACTAGCGGCAAGGTCGATTACCCCGCCTTGCGGCGCCGCGAAGGTCTATAGGAAATGGAACAGGTTGCATGGCTGATTGACCGCTATTTTGCGGTGCGGAACGGCGAACTGTCGATGGGCGGCGTAACCGTATCCGAGCTGGCCAGCCGGTACGGGACTCCGTTGTTCGTCTACGACGCGAGCGTAATGGACCGAAAATGGGATCTCTTGCGAAACACCCTCCCGGGGGAGTTCTCCATCTACTACTCAGTGAAGGCTAACCCCAGCCAGGCGGTTCTACGGTGCTTCTTGGAGAAGGGGGCCGGATTGGAGATCGCCTCGGCCGGCGAATTCCGGCAGGCGCAAAGCGCCGGATGTCCTCCAGAGAAGCTTGTCTTTGCGGGGCCCGGCAAAACCGAAGCGGAGCTGGAACTCGTTTTGTGCCAGGGGATTGGAGAAATCCACGTCGAATCGTCGCATGAAGCGGAGCGCATCGCGGTGATCGCCGGGCGCCATGGGGTGCGTGCCCGCGTGGCATTGCGGGTAAATCCCGGGGGCGAGGCGGAGGGTGGGGCCATGCGAATGGGCGGCCGCCCGGCACCTTTCGGCGTGGACGAAGAGAAGTTGGAGGAGGCGGTTAACCGGTTGCTGTCTATGGACGCGCTCGAAACCGTCGGCATCCACCTGTTCACCGGAACGCAGATCTTGGATTTTGAAGTCCTTCTCAGCCAATACCGCAAGGGGATCGAGATTGCCAGGCGCGCTGCGGGCATCCTAAAAAGGCCTCTCGAAACACTGGATCTTGGCGGCGGCCTTGGGATTCCGTATTTTCCGCATGAGAAGAGCCTCGACGCCGGAAAGCTACAGGAAGGACTGCATGCGCTGATAGCCACGGTTCGTGGCGATCTTTTGTTTTCCGGCACGCGCTTCTTCGTCGAGCCGGGCCGCTACTTGGTGGGAGAAGCCGGTGTTTACGTGACCCGCATCATCGACATCAAGACTTCACGGGGCAAGAAATTCGTAATTGTCGATGGCGGGATGAACCACCAATTGGCGGCTTCCGGGAATCTGGGCCAGACGATCAAGCGCAATTATCCGGTGGCCGTTCTCAACAAACTCGACCGCCCAGCCAGAGAAATTGTGGAGGTGGTTGGTCCGCTTTGCACTCCACTGGACGTGCTGGCGCGCGGCATCAATCTGCCGGAAGCGGATGTTGGCGACCTGATCGGCGTTTTCCAATCTGGAGCCTATGCTCGCTCTGCCAGCCCCCTTGGTTTCCTCAGCCATCCAGCCCCGCCCGAAGTCTGGATCGACTACGGAGGCCATCGCCTAATTCGCCGCCGGGGGGAGCCAGACGACTATCTGCGCGACCAATGCTCAGCAGGCGCACTGGTTGACTCCCAGGGAGGTCGCCCCTAAAATAGCGGCGTCTCGCCCCGTAATGGCCCGCAAAAGCGCGGAAGTTGGCCTGAGACATTCCAGCTCTGCGCTACTCTATTATACTGTGGACTTGGCCTGCTCCCTCAGTTCCGTCCGCCCGCCGCCGGCAATCTCTGTCAGTGGCGGCGAAAAAGGGTACCATTTTGGCGGCGAAGTGGTGCCCTCCCAGGGGGGCCGTTTGGAGTGAGCCTTTCCCTCTTGTCAGGAGGCGTTGTCCAGAACGGCCCGGAGCTGTCAAGGGCGCGCCGTTGTTGGGCGCGGCGAAGCGAACCCTTGACAGCGAGGACCGTTCTGAGATGATCGCTGAAGAGGGAAAGGCGGGGCGAAACGTTGGCGAAAAGTGGTCCGCCAAAATGGTACCCTCGCCCGCCGCCTCTGACAGCAATCTCGGGCGACCGCTGCGCCGATTCAAGTTCATTACGGAAAGAGCCGCTATGCACAGCAAGGGTCAAGTGCCAGGGTTGACTTCAGTTAATCCAGACGCTAGGCCTGCTGTTAACGTTGTAATTGCGGTACTGGAAGTTCTAGTGTATTAATTTGGCGGTAAAGTATTAAAGTGATTCAATAATGCAGAAGTCCCTCATCCTTTTGGCCGTGGCGTTCTGCGCCTATGGACAAGCAGGTCTGGGCAAAAGCACGATTACGTGCCTGGACAAAGATGGAGACAGGTATGGCCTGGGCCCTGGCCGTCTCGGGCCGGACGTCGAAGATAACGACACCACACCGTACACGGGAGCGCGAGCCATGGCTAAATTCAGCACGCTGGTGGCCTTCCGACGATACTACGGCTACACGCCCTCGGCATCTCACACCTCTCTTCGGCCGCCGCATCACCAAACTGCAATGCCTCCATCGGGTCCTACGGCAGGAACGATTCCATCCGAGTTTAAGATGACTTACAATCATTGTCAATGGCGGCCAAAAATGGGGCCATTTTGGCGGGATAGCGGTCTTCCATGTACCAGTAGTGGTAGACCGCCCGCTTTTCCCGCGCGCAAACGACCTTTCGGTCTGTCAGGGGTAGCCGGCGCGCGCGCCTGTGTGTTCTCTTGCGTTGACCACCAACCACAGGTGTTCGGACCCCAAGCTGGACCGCCAAAGTGGCCCCATCGCCCGCCGCTTTTAACAACAATCATCCATTCGCTATGTGGGTAGCTATTGTAGATTAGGAAAAAACTTAATGAGACTAGCCGTTCTTATATTCTCCCTCGGAGCTTTGGGTTATGCTCAGACTGCCATCGATCTGAGCAACACCAAGATTAGCAGCGTCTGCCCGCCCAACAACGGATCGGCGGGCGGGCCTACGGCGTCTTACGCAAACTATCCGTTCGCCGAGCTATGCCCAACCTACGTCCTTTATGCCTGGTCCAGCGGCGCGGTGGATACGAACAGGCATCGGCTCATCATTTTAGGAGGCGGACATTCGGATTATCACGGGGACGAAGCATATGCCTTGAACTATGCAGCGAGCCCGCCTACCTTGAGCAGAATCACAGATCCGGACCCCTGGTGCAATATCGGAGAGCCCGGAAATACGGACACTTCATATTGCGGATCGAGCGGGCTGGGAATCGGGAACTCCACCTGCTCAGCAACAGCACCAAAAGATTGCTTTCAAAACGAAAACAATACTCCAGTCGCCCACCACATTTTCGGTTGTATGGCGTACCTCCCGACGCAGGACGCTATCTTCAATTTCGAGGGCACATACCCATCAGGAAACGACAGAGGCTATACGTGGTGGCTGCAATTTAGCGGTGACGGGACTTTGGGGAACAATAGGTGGGTTAGCAAAGACCCGGTGAACGGCTTCAACCCGCTTTCGATTAGTGCTAGTTCGTCCGGAGCGATGTGTGTTTATGATCCGCTGGACGACACCGTGATCGTGGAGGAGATTGCGGGATCTCCTGCCGGATATTTGATGAAGTACGCTCCAGCTACGAATACCTACACGTTGCTGAACGCTTATTCCGGCGTGCCTGCTGCCGGAATTATGGCCGCATTCGATCCCTTGCACAACAAGTTATGGTGGATGGGCGGCAATGCCACACTCACAGCGTTCCAAGCCGGTTACATCGACATGAGCGGGGCCGGTGGGTATTCCTACGTCGATCAAACCAGCACGCTTTCCTCAACCTGTAGCGGGATGTGGGCGCCGGGAACGGCGTGGCCTGGTTTCGAGTGGAATCCCCTTACATCCAAGTTCGTGGGCTATCCGAGCCAAGGTAATACTGTTTACATCTTCGATCCAGTGGCGCTGAGTTGCAGCGCGGTGACACTGGCCGGATATACAATTCCAGCGGTACCTCCCGCCAGCACGCCGAGCGGACTGTGGGGAAAGTTCCGATACACTCCCGATAATCCAGGAAATTTTGTTTACGTCGGCGGCGGCGGGGGAACCTCGGATGCCGTCCAGATCAACCTCCAGCCGACCAACCCTCTGCCCACCGGGCTTGGCAAGAGCACGATTACCTGTCTGGACAAAGACGGAGACGGGTATGGAGTCGGCCCCGGCTGCCTCGGGCCGGACGCCGATGATAACGATTCGTCGATCCAAACAGGAGTCCAGGCGATTGCGAAGTGGGGCACTCTGGCGGCGTTTCTTTCACATCGTGGATACAACCCCACGCATATCTGGTACATGGCCCCCGCCACGGCGTCCGCGAATTGCCAGTCCTCTATAGGCTCCTGCGTGGGCAATGACTCAACTGGAGTCGAGGACGATATCAACCATCCGTTCCTGACTTGGCATGCGATTCAAGCGCGCGTGGCCGCGGGACATATGGTGATGATGCGGGATGCCTGGACCGATTACGTTTACAATCCCCCCAGTGGCACAGCCGGCTCTCCGCTGATTTATCTGGGCTTCCCTGGTGAGGCTCCATATCTCAACCCATCTGTGGTCGCTAACTCACAAATAAATATCCTGGACGTAAGCTGGATCGTCATAGATGGTGTCAGGGCCGTCCAAACCGGCTGTTGGAACGGTGGAGATAGCTCCAATACGGGGATTGGGCCCACCACATTCCATGATAACATATTTCGTAATCTTGAGTGTGTGGCAGGGGGCGGCAGCGGATCGGGTCTCGGTGGATTTGCCGCTTTCAATGGCTTAGTGAATATCACCATCGAAGATAGCGTATTCCACGATTCGGGTACCGGATGCCCAGCCTGCCAGCATGAGATTTATATAGGTTCACACAAGCTCCCGAGTAGCAACGTAGTGATCCAGAGAAATATCCTTTACAATTCAAATGGCTACCCAGCGTTCCAATTCAACGGCAGAGTCACCAATCTGACCGTGCAACAGAATTTGGTCTACAATTCACCTCAGTCAGCTTGTTACTCGTGGATGGAGGCCGTCAGTAATTCCTTCTTCCAGAATAACTTATGCTTCAACTCTGCGGAAGGTTTTCAGATCGTCAACTATGATGGAGATTGCTACATCGGCAGCGGATCTAGCGGGATTTGTCCGTACAACCAGAGCGGAAACGTGATCGAGAATAACACCCTGTACGTTGGCTCAGTTGATTCCAGCAACACGGCAACCGTTCAACCTGGATTGATCGTCGAAAATCTTAGTACAGGATGCCCAGCCGCCTGGACGGCACTTAATCCAAACTACGCCACTGGGTATAAAGTTATAGACACCATCGGGCATATGCAGTTGGCGACGACTGGGGGCACCTCGGGGTCCTCCACGCCTAGCTGGAACGATTCTGGAGGTAGTACTACGGATGGGACCGTTATATGGTCCGACCTGGGCATGTGCGTTAAAACCAAAGTTGGCAACCTCGGCGGCAACATTTACCGTAATAACATCTTTGTAAACAGCAATGGCGGGACCTCTAATTACTCTTCCGTCCTCTTTCCAATGTGTACGATCGCCAGTGAGTTGAGCGGGCTTTGTGTACTAGACACGGCAGAGACAACGCTGGCTACCAGCACGTTTACAGATAACGTCTTCTGGGGCACAGGCGGCGGATCGAGTGGAGCAATCGGCACGGGACCGAATCCTGGCTTTGGTTACACGTCCCATAGTTGCTCAGCTCTCACTAGCCTAAGCACGATAAGTGGCTGTATCAACTCCGATCCGAAGTTTGTATCCGCCGACCCATCTGCTTACTACAGCATTCCGGCGTCTTTCAACTTTGCGCTGCAACCTGGATCTCCAGCGCTTGCTGCGGGCGCCGCTGCAGGAGCGCCCACTGTCGACTTGTGGGGCAGTACACGGGCGAATCCACCGGCGATTGGCGCTTACGAGCCGCCCGGGCTGCCTGGCGGGAACGGAGTGGTTGTGAGTGCGCTCTCCTGCGCGCCGATAAGTCTCGCTTCGGGGGGCACGGCGACGTGCACGGTGACGCTGGGGCAAGCGGCTGGCGCCGGCGGCGCGGTCGTCGCGATTTCCAGCAGCTCTCAGGCGCTGACGGTTCCTACAACCGTATCGGTCGCCGCAAACGCAAGCACCGCTACGTTTACAGCCACCGCCGGGACAATCTCGAGCGGGCAGATCGTGGTAGTGAGCGCCACCTTGAACGGAGGTTCGCAGAGTGATGCCATCACGCTGGTAGTTCCAATGGTGTTGAGCTCCCTCTCATGCAGCCCCGCGAGTCTCGCGAGCGGTGCGACCTCCACGTGCACGGTGACAGTGGCGCAGCCGGGCGGCGCGGGCGGTGCGGTGGTCAGTCTCGCCAGCAACTCCTCGGCCCTGAGCGTACCGGCGACTCTATCCATTCCGGCCGGCGCGACCACCGCAACGTTTACTGCCACGGCCGGAACGATCTCGAGCGGCCAGACGGCCGTAGTGACCGCCACGTTGAACGGCAGTTCGCAGACCGCTTCTCTGACGTTGACGATGCTGACACAAGTGAGCTCGCTGTCCTGCATACCAGCCAGTCTCGCTTCCGGGGCGATGTCCACCTGCACGGTGACTTTGACGCAGTCCGCCGGCGTGGGCGGCGCCACCGTGGCGCTTGCCAGCAGCACGCCGACACTTACGGTTCCAGCCAGCATCCTGGTGGCCGCCGGAAACAGCACCGCCAACTTCTCGGCCAATGCCGGAACAATCGCCGCGGCTTCATCTGCAGTTTTGACGGCCACGCTGAACGGCGCCTCCAGCACCGCATCCATTACTTTGACCACTAGTGGCGGATCCTCCCCGCTCGCCTGGCTGCAGCTGTCCAATACGATGTTGACGAACGTTTGCCCGGCTAATAATTTCGACGGCATCCCGTATGCATTCGCTACGTACTGTGTCAATGTGGTGAACTCGTCGAGCGGGGGTATCGCCGACACCAATCGCAACCGCCTCATCATCTGGGGCGGAGGGGGCGGCAACTACGCGGGCAACGAGATCTATGCCCTCAATTTGACCGCAACCCCCCCGAGTATGACGCGGCTTACCAATCCCAGCGCGTGGAATTACTCCGTCAGTTATGAGGCAAATCCCGACGGAACACCGACATCTCGGCAAACTTATAATGGCTTGGTCTACTTACCTGTGCAGGATGCACTGTTTTCGTTTGGCGGAGGCCTCCCGTCCGGAACCAGCACCAACCACACCTGGATATTCACATTTGCCGACAACACGTGGCACGCCCAGGATCCCGTAAACGGGTTCAATCCAACCACCATCGAAAATTCATCGGTCGGTGCAGCTTGCGCCTACGATCCGAACACACAAACCGTGTTCTGCATCGACGGAAATACCAATTACCTGTTGCAGTATAATCCTGCAACCAACACTTATGCCAAACTGTCCATCAATGCGGCCTACGCTTTAGCCGCAACTCCGGCCATCGACCCCGTCCACAAACTCATGGTCTTCATGGGCAATGCAGCGGATGGCGTAACTTTTAAAGTAAACGCCATAGACATCTCAGGAAATGACCCGAACTACACCGTTCAAGACTGGACCTCTCAGGTGACCGGTTGTGCCGGCATGGACGCCAAATGGCCGGGGTTCGTGTACGATTCAGCGATGGCCAAGTTTGTCGGCTACCCGAACCAGGGCAGCACGGTTTACATTTTCGATCCGAGTGCTAAGACGTGCGTAGCGCAAACTTTTGCGAACGGTCCGCAAACGGCCGTGGGGACTAATGGGACGTTCGGCCGTTTTCAATACTTTCCCTCGCTGTATTCCTCCGTGCTGGTGAATGCTGCAAACCAAAATGCATATTCGCTGTTGGTCACTTCTTCTGCCTGCGATCTCAATGGCGATGGAATCGTGAACGGACTGGACGTCCAAATCGCTTTAAACCAAGCCCTGGGTATCAACGTTTGCAGTACGACGGACTTGCAAGGCAACGGTCAATGCAATGTGATCGACGTTCAACGTGTCATCGACGCCGCCCTCGGCGGGGCTTGTATCGTTGGACCGTAGGATCAGGATCACGATGAGCCCACCCCCGCGGCGCGGATACTGGCTCAAATCACAGATCTGGCGCGCCCACCAAACTCTCTTTATGGAGGGCTTGGCGTAGGCTTGCCGCCACCTGTTCCTGCTCGGTCTCGCTCATCTCATGAAACATGGGCAGAACGATGCAGCGATCCTGCGCACACTCGCTCTCGCCCAGGCAGATGCAGGGAGACTGACGGCACGCACACAGCCAAGCGTTCCTCGGGTAGGCAGCCTCCCGGTGGGCGCACTGCACGCCGCGGCGCGTGGAAACCCCTGCATCCAGCATCCTTTGCATAGTCTCGAGTTGGCTGCAGCCTGCCGGCAGGCGTACGCAGAAACTTTGCCAGTTGGTTCGCGCCCACGCCGGTTCGTGAGGCAGCACGAGTCCCGGAATGCCATCAAGAAGATCGTGGAACTGGGCGGCCTGGAACCGCCGCCGCTCGATTATCGCGGGCAGCCTTCGGAGTTGCTCCCGGCCTACAGCCGCCTGAATGTCGGTCATGCGGTAGTTATAGCCGAGCACCGAATAGGACTCGAACAACACAGAGTTCGACGAATGCCTAGCCGTATCTGGAACGCTCATCCCGTGATGTCGCCAAAGGCGGAACTGTTTATCCCAGTCCTCGTTAGCAGTGGTGATCATGCCACCATCGCCACAGGTGACCAGCTTACGGGGGTGGAAGGAGAAGCAGGCAATGTCGCCATGGGGTTTGCCGATTCGTTCCCACTGCTCGTCCCAATAAATCTCGGATCCAATGGCGCAAGCAGCATCCTCAATCACTGGAATCGAATGCGCTCGGGCGATGGTCAGAATCCGCGTCAGGTCGCAGGGCATCCCGATCTGGTGCACACACAGGATAGCCCGCGTCTTGGGTGTGATCAGGCGCTCCAGTAGGGCTGGGTTCAAATTGAACGTAGCCGGGTCAATGTCGCAGAAAACCGGCGCGGCTCCACAATACCGGATACTGTTGGCGGTGGCTATAAAGGAGTGACTGACGGTAATCACTTCATCACCCGGCCGCACGCCGACGGCGAGGAGCGCCAGGTGCAGGGCCGTCGTAGCGCTGGCCACCGCGCATGCAAACGGTGCGCCAACAGCCGCAGCAAACTCACGCTCGAAACCTGCCACCTCAGGGCCCTGCGTGATCCAGCCCGACAGAATGACCCGTCGCGCGGCGGCGGCTTCGCACTCATCCATCCACGGGCGCGTGAGAGGGATCATCTTCGCGTTCATCGCGCAGCCACCTCCCAATTGCGCACATGTTCGGCTTCAAGCAGTTCCCCTGGGGATCGCCCTGAGGCACGGTACCAATCCCGCAGCTTGGCCAAACCTTCGGCGAAACCGATGGAGGGTGCAAAACCGAGCAGTTCGCGGGCCCGGCGGGGATCGGCGTAGAGGCGTAACACGTCGCCCGGACGAGGAATGTCGTGCGTCACCCGAGCCTCGGGGTGACCGGCGGCTGCGGCTACGGCACGCGCCAAGTCGTTGATCGTGATCTCCGCGCCGCTGCCGAGGTTAATCGTCTGACCAATCGCGGCATCGCAGGCAGCTGCGGCGATGATTCCCCGAGCGGTATCAGCAACATAGGTGAAATCCCGGGTCTGAGAGCCGTCGCCGAAAACCACCATAGGCAGTCCAGCCAAGCAGCGCAGCATGAACTTGGGGATCACTTCACCGCTATCTCCTTCGTGGTGGCAGCGGGGCCCATAGGCGTTGAAGGGGCGCACCACCACGACCGGATAATCATAGGTGCGGTGGAAGGCGCGAACATAACACTCGCCGGCCAGTTTGGAGGCGCCATACACCGTCATGGGGAAGGTTGGATGGTCTTCCGTCATGGGCGCCCACCTAGCCGTACCGTAGACCTCGGAGCTTGAAGTATATACAAACCTTTGCACTCCCGCCTCCCGCGCAGCACGCAGCAAGTCCAGGGTGGCAGTGGCATTCACGTCGTGGTTTTCGCGGGGGGAATGGATGGAGTGGCGAACCCCCAGGCAGGCGAGATGGAAAACGACGTCGATGCCGCGCAGTAGCTCAGCGATGCGGTTACCATCGCGGATATCAGCGACCATCAAATCCACCTTTCCTTCGCCGACGCCCTCGACGTTTTCAGGACGACCATTGACCAAATTGTCCACCACCACTACGTGGGTGCATCGTGCCGCAAGCTGCCGGGAGAGTTCCGAGCCGATAAAGCCGGCGCCGCCGGTGACTAAAACATTGGTTTGCTCGATTTTCATAGGCTTCCGTTATGAGATCATCGAAAACGCAATCGGACCACCGCTTGCCCTTATGTATCAAGTCTCGCTCACTGTAGTAGCGATAGGCAAGGGCTTGGCCAATCGTGTAGTTTCTGACCGTCGCCGAGGGCAGGCAGCGTAGTCGAGCGCGTGAGGTCGTCGCTGGATGCCGCCGGACTAGAAGAACGACTTGCTCAAACAGGTACGGGAAGTTTTCCACAAACATCTCGGCGGCCGCTGGCCAACAGCCGTCCCAACATCGGCCCCCAGCAGACTCGAAGCCGCCATTACGATCCTCGTTAAGAACATAAGGTTTCCAGCCTGTTAGAATCGAGAGATGTTGTTTCCTGAAAGACGGGTTGTTCCACCAGATGGTCCGACTATTGTGGTTAAGCCGGCTGCGGGGAACCCGCATATACAGTTTGAAAGGGGGTTCATGGAAACGGGCCGGCGTTAGACGCTGGCAACCGCGCCATCATCTACCAATGCGCCGCCTGCGGGTCTTTGGGGCAGGGATCAATGCCGCCAAAATCGTGGATTTCATCGCATGGCAATTCGCGGATACCTTTGAGGTGGAGGGCTTTTATGACGACCTCCGCCCGGCAGGCGCTAAGGGACCCGGGAACTTGCCCATCCTCGGCACCGTCGCCCAGGGCCTCGACGAAGTCCCTCACCACGACGTGGATGCGTTCGTCGCACTTGGAACGAAGGCGTCCGCCAGATCCTGCGAAGTCTTTCTGGTCCTGCATGCGGCCGGCGCTTCGCTCCCCTCTCTGGTTGCACCTGCCGCACACATCTCGCCTTCCGTCCGGCTGGGTATGAACACCCTCGTTTTCCCCGGCGTCTATTTCGGCTGTGAGGTGGAATTGGGGCATCTCTGCTGGGCCCACGGGGGAACCGTCGTTGAGCATCACACCAAGATCGGCCATAATGTCCTGTTTGGGGCTGCCGCGGTGATCGGGTCGTTTTCCGCAGTGGGCAGCCATTCCTTTTTCGGCAACGGCGTGGTTACCGTGCCGGAGGCAAAGATTGGGTGCGGGACGCTGGTAGGGACAGGCTCTGTAGTCGTAAAAGAGCTACCCCCGCACGTGATTGCATTCGGACAACCTGCCCGCGCCATCAGGCCCGTGCGCTCCGGCGATGAGGTTCCCACAAAAGACAACGTGAAGCGGCTTGTGGAACTCGGCTTGCCTTAGCAGGAGCCTTATCACATGAACAGAATTTCCATTCTCACGCCGGTCTACAACGAAGGCGCTGGCGTGCGCCGCGCTTACGAGGAAATCCAACGTGTCTTGCGCCGCGACCTGCCTGACACCGAAATCGAGATCGTCTTTATTGACGACGGCAGCCGCGACGACAGCTTCTTGTATCTGGCTGGCATTGCCCGCTCCGACGACACTGTGAAAGTGATCCGATTTGCCGCGAATCGGGGATCCCACATGGCCCTGCGTGCCGGACTCCTCTATGCGACGGGTGATTGCGCGGCCTATGTGCCATGCGATCTTCAAGAGCCTCCCTCTGTCGTGCCGCAGATGGCCGGATTGGCTAAAGGCGACATTCAAGTAGTTTGGGCCTTGCGGCAGAACCGGAATGACACCGCCATGATCAGATTGTTCTCCCGGGTCTTTTACTTCCTTGCAATCCGCCTTGTCTCGCGCGATTTGCCCCAGGGAATCGGAACATTTCTCGTGCGCCGCACCGCCATCGACGCCCTCAACGAGTTCAGAGAGCGCAATCTGACGATCGACGGAGCATTAGCGGCTCTAGGTCTGGTTTCGACTTCGATGATGTACGCGCGGCAGCAGCGGCAGTCCGGACACAGCGCATGGACCCTCGGTAAGAAGCTGAAGCACTTCGCCGACTTTTTCGTCGCCCACTCCTATATACCGATTCGTCTCATGTCCTACGCCGGCATGATCGTGGCGGCGCTGGGCTTCTTCTACGCCGTCTTCCTCGTTTTTAACCGCTTGTTCTTGTTGAAGCCGATAACCGGATGGACATCGATTATGGTGGCCGTCCTTGTCTTGGGCGGAATCCAGATGATTATGAACGGAATCATTGGAGAATACCTATGGCGGACGCTGGAGGAAGCCCGGGGCAGGCCGCGCTACATCATTGAAGAGACTCTCAACATCCCCGACATTGCGGGCACCCAGACTCTCTTCGGTGCCAAGGGGTACGTCGGCAACACCGACCTTCGCGCTTAGGAAAGCCGTTGAATGATTGCTTCCCAGCCGCCTACCATGGCCCACTTGCTGCCCAGAATGTACCACGGCGCCTTCATGGTCCAAGCCGCGGCGCTGCGAACCGGGGTCCGCAGGAAATCGGTTTCGACGATAGCGGGCTTAGAGTGGATGAGGCGATGAGAGTCCGTCAAATGCAAAGCAGGTAGCACTCTGGCCCAGAACGGCTCTCCCAGATCATGTAGGTGCGCCGGGTAAGTGAAATCGAGTGTAATGCCGAAATTCTTCAAGAATCGAATCATCTTCGAATTGCTGGGTGTCCTGAAGTATGCAACTCCTCCCAGTGCCAGGGAATTCAACAAAATGAGCAGATCGCGCCCGAGATCGGGCACATGCTCCATGATCGCGCTTGCAATGATGACGTCGAAGGTCTGATGATGAGGTAACTCGTAGAGTGTGCGATACGCAACAACTTCCGTCTGCGCTGAAGCCTTTTGGCCACGGGCATTGTAATCCACCAGTGTAAGCTTAACCTTTTCCGTCCGGCGTTCCTCCAAGAGAATTTGGGCCACGGCACGCGCCAACCCGGCTTCGACTCCACCTCCGAAATCAAGAACCGAGACCGCCGACCTTTTGGTCACCGGGATTTTCCCAGTTCCGATCAGCCGCTGGGCAAACCGGACGTCACCGTCGAACGTGAAGCCGCTCGCGAAATGAGAATAATAATCGCAGTAGTAATCGATCAGCGCCTTCTCTGTCGGCATGCGCGATGCGGAAATGGCGGCACAGTTGGCGCACTCCAGCAGTTCGACAGCCGGCACTTCCTGTAAAGTAATCACAGACCCACGCGGCTGTTCGGAATGGCAGAGAGGGCATTGCGCTTCGAGAGGACCGAGATCCTGCTCCGACAACCGCTTGCCGGCTTGGCCTCCCGCCATCCCGGCCTGCAGCATTCTGGTGACAAATGAAATCGCCATTTCCATCCTCGACTCTATTCCTGACAGTTTGCAGCGCCCGAACTTCGTTGAGCCTCCAGCGCTGCGGCCGCTACCCGCTCCGCCTCTTCATCGGTCAATGCAGGGTAAATCGGAAGCGACACCACTCCGGCGAACGCGTCCTCGGACACAGGGAACGAACCCGATACACCAAATACCTGGTGCAGGCACGCCGGCGCGACAGGACGGCGGGCGACGACCCCGTATTCCGCAGCTCGGCGGATAAAGGGGGAGGGTTCGCGCGCCGGAACCAGAAACCGGAAATGGTACGTGTCACATGCCCGCATCCCCGGTACGGCGTCTAACCGGTCCAGATAAAAAGTCGCAATCTCGCGGCGCCGGCGCAGAAACGCACCCAGACGCCGCCATTGCGTTAACGCTACGGCCGCCTGCATCTCTGTCGGGCGGAACCCTGGAGCAGCCTGGGCAAGGTCATAAGGCGCATCCCGTAGGCGGCGGACTCGCTCCAGCAATACCTTATCGTCAGCCAACAGCAGCCCGCCTTCCCCCGCCGCCAAGATCTTGGTCGCCTCGAAGGAGAGCATGCGTACCGGGGATTTGGGCTCACGCCGCGCCACTTCTGGCGGCGCAATCCTCTGGGCGCAATCTTCCACGACGAATAGCCCACTCTCCAGAAAATCCTCGATGGGGGCACGGATACCGAACATATGCGCGACTACCACCGCGTCTACACCGCAGGCCTGCGTCCGCTCCGGAGAAACGCTGAACGTTACCGGATCGATATCCAGCAGGCACGGCTCGCAACCAGCCATCACGATAGCGTCGTAGACCGAACGGCAAATGTAACTGGGGCAGCCCACCAGCGCGCCAGAGGGGAATTGCGCGCGAAGGGCCAGGCCGATGGCATGACTACCGGTGGGTGTGGCAACCGCACCGGCGTATCCCAGGTCTCGCGAGACCTCCTCTTCCAGTTCCACCATGCGGCGCGCTCCCTTTAGCTCAAGAGACTGCGCGCAGGCGATCATAGCGCTGATCTCCTCTTCGCCCCAAAATGGTTTGCTGTGCGGAATCATTTCATTTCCGGAAATAGTTTTGGTGCGGGTCCGACAAGATCCCAAACGGGACTACGTAGTGCCCGGGGAACTCCTGCATCAGCGTATCGCGGCCCCACTCGCGGATCTCCGCGGCCGGCCGGAAAAGACGCGTAACAAAGTAATAAGGTCTCTCCAGGCTCCCCCACTGCCGTTTAAAACCGTAGACACCGCCCGTGCGGTTCGGTGACGATTGCCAATTCAGAATCGAAATCCCATCTTCTGCCGCCCAGTGCAGCGCGGCCGTTATGTTCAACCAGTTAGGCGCATGGCTCTCGAATTCCGTGTTCATGCTGATCATGAAGACATCGGCGACCCGCACGTGCGAGATGAACAGCGCACCGGAAGCGATCGTATTCCCGCGCTTCACCAGGATAAAGCGCCCTTTGCCCCGCGGCGCGAGAACGGTTCGGATGTTTGCCAGCAGGCGCCGGTCGAGCGGTTGCGCGCCAATCTCGGTATGCCTCTGGCAATGGATCTTGTACCACTCACAGAACTCTTCGTCCGTGGCTTCCGTGGTCACAGTGAGCCCCGCTTCCACGGCTCGCCGCAGATTCCGCTGGAGATGATTCCGCGTCTTGGAATCCCGCATCTGAATGGTTCCCGCCACAATCGCGGATTCCACCGGAATATATTGCGTGAAATTCTCGAATATGTAATGCGGTTCCAGATGCCGCTGGTACAGAGCCAAATCGTCCTCGAACGGATGGGTGATGATGTTGAGTGCGATCGCGTGGCAGCGCTCGACAATCTCAACTGCGGTCCGGATCAGCGCGGCGTACACGGCAGCGATGTCCGCGGCCGCGAGTTCTGGCCGCACAAACACGCCTCCTAGCGGGCCGGCCTGCGGCACCGAGGTCAGGAGATTTCCAAGCCGCCCGTGATACAAGTAGAGGGGCAGTCCCCCCAGCGCCTCGCCATTGCGCTGACACAGGAGAAAAATAGGGCGGTCCGGACCCAGTTCCTGAATCACTTCCGCCCACCACGTGGATTGCTGGATCAACGCGCCGGGGCAGGCTTCAAATAACGCATCGTAGAGCGCTCGTGGAGTGGCCTCCTCGAGCCCGAACTCAAGAACGTCCATGCCCAGTCCCCGCCTCGGCGAGCCGGCCGGCGATGGCGTCGGCAACTTCTTCGATTTGTTCGTGACGCAGTTCCGAATACATCGGCAATGACAGTTCCTGGGCTGCAGCGCGCTCCGCATTTGGGAAATCTCCGTGGGTGTAGCCCAGGTCGGAGTGGGCCGGCAGATCATAGATCGCGAACGGGTAATGAATCCCCGACTGGATGCCACGGGCCGCCAGGTCACTCTGAATTTCATCGCGCCGCCCGGACATGACTGCGTACACGTGAAACACATGCCGCCCCTCTGGCATCGCCTGTGGAGTGACTACACCTGCTCCCAGGAGTGCCTTCGTATAGACTGCGGCGCGCGCGCGACGCGCCTCCGTCCATTCTTCCAGGTGCCGCAGCTTCACACGCAGGATCGCCCCTTGCATGCCCTCCAGCCGGTAATTGTAGCCTTTCAGCACATGATGGTATTTCTTATCTGCACCCCAATCCCGCAAGGCGCGAATAGTGCGCGCGTATTCCGCGTGATTGGTGACCACCATACCGCCCTCGCCGTAGGCGCCGAGGTTCTTGCCGGGATAGAAGCTGAAGCAGGCCATGTCGCCTATGCTGCCGGCGCGCCGCCCTTTGTATTCCGCGCCGTGGGCCTGCGCGGCATCTTCGATCACCAGTAGATTCCGCCGCCGCGCGATCTCGAGAATTGGATCCATGTCGGCCAGCTGCCCGTATAGATGAACCGGCATGATAGCCTTAGTTTTGGACGTGATTGCCGCCTCGATCTTCCCTGGATCGATGTTGTAATAGACCGGGTCGATGTCCGCAAACACAGGCCGGGCGCCAGTGTAACGGATCGCCGCGATGGTAGCCACAAAGGTGAACGGCGTCGTGATCACCTCGTCCCCTGCTCCAATCCCCGCAGCCAGCAAGGCCAGGTGCAGCGCGCTCGTCCCGGAGCTCACGCCGATCCCGATCCTGGCGCCGCAATAGGCCGCGAACTCCTCTTCGAAAGCCGCCACCTCGCTGCCCAGGATAAATGCGC
>OBLU010001594.1_pt1 | contig 21068 bp, 17 predicted proteins | sample 1518681 | NCBI WGS metagenome assembly OBLU01 (sample SAMEA3539304, study PRJEB22396) | soil metagenome | biome: tundra; feature: field; material: soil | place: USA | collected 2010-05 | depth 0.15 m
GGCGGGCTGGTTGCGATTCTGCCGCTTCTCTTCGTGGGCCTGATTTCACCGCTGAGCCTACTGTCGCCGCTGGCCTTTGTCTACGCTGGCCGCACGCCCGACGCGCCATCGCTGCCCGCGCGGTTCCAGCGGCCCCCTCCCTTCACACTCGCTTAAATCCGCTCAAATTGACCCGGTTGTTCAAGGTGGCTTAGCTGCCTTGCAGCTGCGATTTTCCCTTGAGATGCGCTGAATGCGCTATGCGAGTGTGCTTATGCATGTGGATGTTCTTTCTGTCTTGAGCCTTTTGTCGGGGGCTCCATTTCTGCTGATTGCCTTGATTGTGGGCTACCAGCAGATGCAGCGGGTGCGGTGGGTGCGCACGACGCGGGTGGGCCGCAGACTTTTTGGAGTGCAGGCTTCTGCCGTGGGTTTGGGGATGGCGTTTCTCTTCTTACAAGCGTTTTGGCGGCCCAGTATTTCGCATGCGATCGAGGTGAGGCAGGAGGTGGATGCGGAAGATGACGATGAAGGCGAGCCGGAGACGGTGGAGAAGCGATTGAGCAGGCAATTAAAGCGGATCCGAAGGGGTGAGCCGGTGGAAAGGCTGGAGTTGCGGCTTTGAGATGGGGCTCATGGACTCCCATCCTTGGCGCAGACTGCGCGCCAAGGATGGGGCACCCGGCCGCTTGATTGGGGTGAAGTCCCAGGGCTCAGAAGAGAGACCTGGGGCACCCGGCACTTTTTCGTAACCTTCACCATTTACACTAGTAAACGGAGATTCCTGTGTTTTTCGATACGATTCTGACGAAGATATTTGGTACTGCGAACGACCGCGTTCTGAAGCGACTGTGGCCGGTTGTGGCTCAGATCAATAGCCTTGAACCGGCGATGAAGCAGCTTACGGACGAGGAACTGCGGGCAAAGACGGTCGAGTTCAAGGCGCGGATTGCGGCAAGGCTTGAAGGGATCACGGACGAAGATGAGGTGAAGGCGGCGGAAAAGGCCGCGCTAGACGAGATTCTGCCAGAGGCCTTTGCAGTGGTGCGCGAGGCCGGGTGGCGCGCGGTGCAGATGCGGCACTTCGACGTGCAGCTTATCGGCGGCATGGTTCTGCACTCAGGCAAGATCAGCGAAATGAAGACTGGCGAAGGCAAGACGCTGGTGGCGACGCTGGCCTGCTATCTGAATGCGCTGGCGGGGCACGGGGTTCACGTGGTGACGGTGAACGACTATCTGGCCAAGCGCGATGCGGAGTGGATGGGCAAGATCTACGAGTTTCTGGGGCTGACCGTGGGCGTGATCGTCCACGACCTGGACGACTCGGAACGCCGTGCGGCCTACGCGTCGGACATTACCTATGGGACAAACAACGAGTTCGGGTTCGACTACCTGCGCGACAACATGAAGTTCGAGTTAAAAGATTGCGTGCAGCGGGGACATTTCCACGCAATCGTCGACGAGGTGGATTCGATCCTTATCGATGAGGCGCGAACGCCGCTGATCATCTCAGGACCGACGGACCAGACGACGGACAAGTATGCGCGGGCGCGCAAAATCATTCCCGACCTGGTGCTGGGCGAAGAGGTTGAAGAGGGCGAGAACAAGTACCTAACCGGCGACTACATTGTGGACGAAAAACAGCGGACGATCGGCGTAACCGACGAGGGCTGGGAGACGATCGAGAAACTGTTGGGGATCGGCAATATCGCCGATGCGGAGAACTGGGAACTGAAGCACTACGTGGAGACGGCAATCAAGGCGCACGCGCTCTACAAGCGCGATGTGGAGTACGTGGTGAAGGACGGTGAGGTGATTATTGTGGACACCTTTACCGGACGATTGATGCCGGGGCGGCGCTGGAGCGACGGGCTGCACCAGTCGATTGAGGCGAAAGAGGGCGTGACGATCCGCAAGGAAGATCAGACGCTGGCCACGATTACTTTCCAGAACTACTTCAGGCTTTACAAGAAACTGAGCGGCATGACGGGCACGGCGGAAACTGAAGCGGCCGAGTTCGAGAAGATTTACAAGCTGGAGATCGTGGTGATTCCGACGAACAAGCCAATGCTTCGGCTTGAGAATGCGGATGTGGTTTACCGGACGGAGAAGGAAAAGTACAAGGCGGTGGCCGACGACATCGCCATCTTGCACGAGAAGAAGCAGCCAGTGCTTGTGGGCACGGTTTCGATTGAGAAGAGCGAGCGGCTGAGTGCGATCTTGCAGCGCAAGGGCGTGCGGCACGTGGTGCTGAACGCGAAGTTCCACGAGCGCGAGGCGGAGATTGTGGCGCAGGCGGGCCGGTTGGGGATGGTGACCATCTCGACAAACATGGCTGGTCGCGGCACGGATATTCTGCTGGGCGGCAACCCGGACTTCATGACGCGGCAAGAGCTGGTGAAGAAGGGACATGCGCGCTCGATCAGCGTGGCGGAGGGCGCCATCAGCCCGATGGCACCGGCGGGATTTCTGCGCTTCTACTACCAGGGGCAGGAGTTTGAGATATCCGAACCGGAGTGGGCTGAGGCGTTCAAGGGGCACGCGAAGACGGCGCAGCAGGATCACGAGCAGGTGATTGCGGCGGGCGGGTTGTTCATCCTGGGGACTGAAAGACATGAGTCGCGACGCATCGACAACCAGCTGCGAGGTCGCGCGGGAAGGCAGGGCGATCCGGGCGAATCGAGATTCTATCTTTCTCTGGAAGACGATTTGATGAGGATCTTCGCCAAGCAGTGGATCAGCACGCTGCTAGAGAAGCTGGGGATGGAAGAGGGCGTTCCGATCGAGTCGAAAATGATTTCGAACCGCATCGAGGGCGCGCAAAAAGCAGTGGAGGCGCAGAACTTCGAGAGCCGCAAACATCTGCTTGAGTACGACGACGTGATGAACAAGCAGCGTGAGGCCGTGTATGGCGTGCGGCGGCGACTGCTTGAAGGACTCGACCAGCGAGAATTGATTCTGGAGGATTATGTTGGCGGGATTCTGAGCACGGCGCTGGATGAATTTGCGGGCGAAAAGCTGCATCCCGATCAGTGGAATGTGAAGGGGCTAGAGACACGGATCATCGACCAGTTCGGGCTGAGCCTGACTGCGGCGGAGATCAATCCGCAGGAGCTCAGCCGGCATGAGCTGGGTGAGGCGATCTTCGAAAAGCTGAAGCAGGACTACGAAGCCAAGGAAAAGATTCTCAGCGCGGAGACGATGCGCTACCACGAGCGCATGGTGATGTTGAGCGTAATCGACGGGCTGTGGAAGGAACACCTGCTCTCAATGGACCACCTGAAGGAAGGGATCGGGCTGCGCGGGTATGCGCAGCAGGATCCGCTGGTGGCGTACAAACGCGAATCGTACGACATGTTCGAGGCGATGATGCTGAAGTTCCAGGAGGACACGGTCCGGTTCCTGTTCCGGATGCAGATTCTGGGGCCAGATGGCCAGCCGATGAATGCGGCGCCTGAGGTGCCACGGCCGAGGGGGCCGGTTCCGTCGGCTCCGCCGGTGGCGAGCGCCGCACGGCCGTTGACGATGGACGCAGAGCCGCGGGAGATTTCGATTGCGACGCGGCAACCGTCGACGACCATCGATGCGCTAGAGAAGGAGTTCCACCGCAAGAAGCAGCGCGAGCTTCAGGCGGCGACGATGGCGGGGGGCGGAGACGCGAGCCAGCCGACACAGCGCCGGACGGGCGAAAAGGTGGGGCGCAACGACCCATGCCCCTGCGGCAGCGGGAAGAAGTTTAAGAAGTGCCATGGGGCGGAGAAGTAGCAGGGTTGGCCGGCTTCCAGGTCTAGCGCGAGTGGGTGGCTTGCCCACCCTTCCGCGATGAGACTGCGGAAAAATGGGGCACCTGGCAGTTTATGGATGGGCCAGGGATGGGGCATCCGGACCCGTCCGTCCACGCCGCAACAGAATTACGACTAAAGTTGCATACAAGGTGAGACACAACAAAATCAGATTGTTGATTCCCAGAGGCATGGAACTGTTCCAACAGGCCACCTACCATGGCACCGAACAAGTTATATCCAAGCGCGACACTCGGAATCTTGCTGCGCTGGTACAGCGTAGCGAAAACCAAGCCCGCAAAAAAGACGGGTAATGACAGGAATAGCAATACCAGAATTATATTCAGGCCAGGCCGAAAGCTAAGCGTAAGGCTCCTTTCTCGCATCAGCCAATCAGCCAGAATCAACGCTGTGAGTGGTAGAAGGCACAGGACGGGGTTACCTGCCCACGCCCACCCTCTGATTACTACTAAATTTGCGAGTAGGATCATCACCAAGACTGCACTGATCACGAACGTATTTACTGTCCATGTCGTTCCCAATAGGAGCGCAAGCTTGGCTATGAGCTTGGTTTCGAGGAGCATGAAACCTGCTCCGAGCAGAATCATGGGCCAGTCGAACCGGGCATCTGTAACCTCAACTGCACGCCTAATCGCGAGGTAAGACATCCCTAAGATCAATATGAAGATGGAGACGTAACCAACCGGGAAGCCGCGCTTTGGAAGGAACAGGAACGGTCAATCGTCTGTTGTTGGCTGGACCGCTTCCCCGCCCGCGACAACATATTCAGCATTCTGGGCAAGAACATGCGGATTCGCAAGCAGTACGTTGCGATCGGCTCCCGGACCAGCAAGAATTACAAAATTGTTGCGTGCGCCACCGAAAGAGCGGACGATGATCGGCTTCGTCCCGTTTGCAAGACAAAGAGCGTTGTAGACACGTTCGAGTTGAAATTGTTTGTAGAAATAGAACGTGACTGCGATTACACCATTAGGCTTGAGGTCGTTAATCGCATCTCGAAAGCTCTCCACCGTGTAAACGTAATTGTCCAGTCGTATGCTGGACATCGAGGAGAATACCGAATGACTGTCGAGCGCTCCGAACACGATCAGGTCATAGTTACGGTGAGCAGGGTCACGAAGGAAGGCGCGGCCGTCTGTTATGTGAAGTTTGACTTTGTCGGACTGATACGGAAGCTCTGGATGAATCTGTCGGCCGATGTTCGCAATTGCAGGATCAATCTCAACCGCATCAACTGACGTCGCGCCGTTCCTGAGTGCGGCCGCGACGTCATTACCGGCGCCAGCACCAATCACCATCACATTCTGAAAACGATCGCCAAATATGCGATACGGTACGTTGTAGTAGTCCAGGAGCATCGCTCGGAGTTCGGGCGGAAGAGATTGCGCGAATTGATCGGTGCCGTCAAATGCGCTAAGTATGCCGTCGTGGTTGACGTTGACGTTATGGCCTATCATGTATTGGGTGCCGTTGTTTGCTGTTATGGACACGGGAACAACGTCTATGCGGTAGTATGGCGACCAGATTACGTCTTTCGGCACAAGAAACCACGGAAGCAAGATCAAGCATGAGAATACCAGCAGCGTTACTTTGGATTTCAAGAAGAACGGCAAGAGCAGCAGTGCGGCGAAGGCCATCCATACGACAGGTCCCGTTTCGAGCATCGTGAGGGCGGAATAAAACAGACCACCCAGCAAACTAAATGCAACATTAACCGTATATCCGGTCAATGTCTCAACATCGTTGAAGCATTGACCGAGTTTCTCGCCTAGAGTTACAAACAAGCCGACTGCCAACGGAAAAAACGCCTACGAGTACACCAAATCCCGTAAACATACTCATCAACGGGCTGCTCACCTGCCACTCGCCGATAACGTAATACTCGAATGAGTCAACGAATGTGATATGTACCTAACCGCCCAGGGGGGCGAAAGAAATCACAGCCGCAAGGACGAGCAACTACCACGGGGCAAAGCGAAAGTAATTGCGCGCTCGCGGAGCCAGGATACAGCCAACTCCAAATCCAAGAAACGTCGCCAACAGGGGAAAGTTCTTGAAGTACGCAAATATGCGTATCTCTGATGCGAGCTAGCGGATGACAACCAGTTCAAAGTATAGAAGCGCAAAACCGATTAACGCCAGCGGGGCGTACTTTCGTAGCTCGGTGTTTATGTCAAGGTAACGAGAGTGACTTCCGGGGCATGTGCATATTAATTCCTCGGTGAAAGCAGTTACATTTACGAATCCATTAAAGCTGTGCCTCGCCACAATTCCGGTCTGCTGTGGAGTCAGGTATCTAGATTGGGCATCCGATTTGACGTGTTCCCCTGCCAAACCGATCTCATGCTGGCGGATGGCACGGTAGAGGTGCCCGGCTTTATCCGAAGATGCCGAAGCGCTTCTTCTTTTCGATGACTTCGGAGAGGCCGCAGGCGGTTCTGGCCATTTGGCGGATCGCTCTTGAGATGGCGGAGTCTTCAAGCGCGAGGGGGATTGCGGAGTTCTGGGTGCGCCGGGCGGCGGCGTAATCGTCTGGAATTCTCCACTGGGCGGGCATGGTGAGCGCCTTGGTGATGTGCTCTTCATCGAATCCAAGGGTACGGGGCGTGTACCTGTTGAGGACGACCTGGACAGAGTTGATGCGCGGTGCGAAGAGTTGCGTGATCATGCGGTTCGCGTTTCTGAGCTCGGAGATGCCGACCTGTGTAACCAGGTAAACGATGGCGTTTGAATCGAAGACGGCCGTGCCCTTCAAATCAACTCTCGAACCGGCGTCGACGACCACGTATTCGAAGTTCTGGCGGGCGACGGAGAGCATTTTGTCGATGGCGGCGTGGCTGGGGGGGGTATTGGCGAATGCGTCCGGAGCGGCGAGAACATGCAACCCTGAGCTGTGTTTGGTGAGGAGCGAGGCGAGAAAACTGCCATCGAGTCGGCTGTAGTCGTGCAGAGCGTTCGCGGTGGAGTACTTGGGGATGATGCCGAGGTTGATGGCGACGTCTCCGATTGGGACACCGAGGTCAATCAAGAGGGTGCTCTGGCCTGATTCCTGGGCCAAGGCAACCGCAAAATTGGAGGAGAGGGCGGTGACTCCACAGCCGCCTTTGGATCCGAGAAAGACGAGAAGCTTTCTTGTGAGAGGGCGCTTGGCCGGGCGGGAGGCGGGGCGCTGGACGGTGACCCGCGTGAGCGCGTCGGCGATGTTTTCAGGAGTAACCGGCAGATTGAGGAATTCGCGCGCGCCTGCACGCATGCTTCGGACTACCAGATCCACATCGGCCGTGGACGAGTAAATCATGACGGTGGCGGTGCCCTTGGTGGAGATGCCTTTGACCAATTTCAGGGCGAATTCCGGGTCGCTGTCCAGATCAATGATGACAACGTCGAAGTCCTGCACCAGTGCTTTGGGCAGATTGTTGAGGTCGGTAGGGTAGGCTGAAAACTCCTGGACAACCAAGCCAGCCTCGAAGACAAGGCGCAGCTTACCCTTGTGGTCGGCGCCGCGCTGGCATGCGGCAAGGGCGTCAGCTACTCCTCTGAGGCGCTCCTGGTCCGGCCCGACCAGGGCAACGGTCAGTTCCGCGGGACCCGAATGGTCAGAGTTTTGGAATAAGGACGACATTGTGCAATCGCTGCTCCGAACAGCTTGCAGTAGTGCCAAGTTTAACCTGTTAGGGGCAAATCATCCGAATCCTTTCTGAACAGAAGGAAGCACTTCGGTGCTGCGAGGTCCTGATTTGCAAACACTTGAGCTTGTTCGCCGGCGCGGGGGCATGGATTTGACATCGGGAAGAAGGCAGGACCATGGATGAAGGTGACGATGGACTGTCGCCTCCGACTGCGGCCCACAGAGCATTGCGATGGGCTCCGCAAGAGCCATCGACGTGGCGAAGTGCGGGCGAGCTGGAGGCGAATTGGGTTCCGGGATTGCTCCACTTCAGGGGCGAAGCTGATCTCCACAACGACTGTTGACTGGTCGGGTGCGGAGAGAAATCTCCACTTGCGGACGGCATCCTCGGCAGAGGGGGCCAGCGCGTGGTTGCCTGTAAGGGTTTTAACGCCGCTGACTTTGCCGTCGCGATCAACCGTGGCCTGCACGCTGACGACGCCTTCGATCTGCAAGCGCTTGGCGATTTCAGGATAGACGGGTGCAACGCGCGATTTGATGGGGCGGGCGTCTTCCGCGCATACGGGGATTGCCAGGGCCACTAACAGTGCAGGCACAGCAGCCTGAAGCCATGGTTTACCCGTCTTCCGGAGCCGGCGGTGCCTGATTAAAGAGAGATTGTTGTCCATTTGCCCTCCTAAGGCTTAAGAACTACATATGTAGGTTCATCGGCGGCAGGGAGAACGGGATTAATGGATTCTCACAAGCAAATTACGAAGGGAATGGGTAGTTATAGCGAGGGAGTGGGATTGGCGGTATCGGCGAAGGTGAGGTCTGTGGCGCTGGAGTTGTGTTGCTGGCGCCAGAGCTCAAAGAGGCGGCCGTAGCTGAGGGTGATGTACTGAGACGGGTCGATGCCCAGGCGGGCAGCGACACGGTCGATCCATTCGGCTGGGCCTTCCAGCTCGGCGTAGTTGCCGATGGGGGTCTCATCCACGACGCAATGTCCATCGCCGTCGGTCCACTCGGCGCGCCATTTCTCGTAACGGAATGCGGGGACAAGGCCTATGGAGAGGAAGACCTGGGCGAGGGCTTCGCCGTCCGCGACTCCGGTTTCGGTTTCGATGCGGTGTTTGTGGGTGTCTTCGCCGGGGCCAACGTCCGGCAGGCGCTTGTGGGTAAGGGTGCACCGGCCGGAGTAGGTGCGGATGCGGAGGATTTCAGTGCGGGCGCGCATCTGGCGGTCGGGGGTGTCGTAGAGGACGTTGCTCTCGAAGCTGCGGGGGGTTGCGAGGGTAAATCCGGCAGCCTGAAGTCGACTGGAAATTGAAGCCAGGGGGGGGAGATCGTCGAGGCGGAATTTGATTTCGGTTTCGACGGGCATGGTAAGGAGTGAGTATACGGCAGGGAACGAATTGCCGGTTGGGATTTATGGATTGCCGGATGGCAAACACGTGACCTTGGGTATCTGCAATTGGGGTGGGGCCAGCGGCCCTCAGGGCGGGAGCGCAGGGGTTTGGATTCTTACGATTTCGGGATGAAGCTGCTGGAGGATAGGACTCCCCGAGTGGGAAAGGCGACAATGGAAGGATGAAGACGCTGCGATTGGTTGTGGACCCCGGGCACCTTGAGACTGCTGAGGCCGAGGAGGCGCTTGGGCGGGCGGCGGAGATTTTGCGGGCTGGTGGACTGGTGGCGCTGCCCACGGAAACTGTGTATGGGTTGGGAGCCAACGCGCTGGATGCGGCGGCGGTGGAAAGGATTTTTGAGGCGAAGCAAAGGCCGGCCTGGGATCCGGTAATTGTGCATATTTCTGACCTGGCGATGCTGGATGGGCTGGTCGGTGAGGTTCCCGCGGCGGCCAGGAAGCTGATGGAGGCCTTTTGGCCGGGGCCGCTGACGCTGCTGCTGCCGCGGAGTGCGGCTGTGCCGGATGCGGTGACCGCGGGAAGGGCGCTGGTGGGGGTGCGGATGCCAGCGCATCCTGTGGCGCTGGAACTGATTCGACGGGCCGGGGTTCCGCTGGCTGCGCCGAGCGCGAATGAGTTTGGGCGGATCAGTCCGACGACGGCGGCACACGTGCTGGAGGACCTGGACGGGCGGATCGACGCGGTTCTGGACGCGGGGGCGACGGGACTCGGCGTTGAGTCTACGGTGCTGGACCCCAGCCAGGCGCCGATGGTGATCTACAGACCGGGAGCGATAACGGCGGAGGAGATTGGCGCAATTGGCGGGGATGTCAAGGTCTTTCGGCGGGATGGGGAGTTGGAAGAGACCCCGAGGGAGGCAATGGCGTCTCCGGGGGTTGGTCTGCGGCATTATGCGCCGAAGGCGCGGCTGGTGTTGGTGGAGGGACTACTCGAAGAGTTGGAGGCACGGCTGACGGAAGCGTTGAAGGGCTTACCGGGAGAGCGGGTGGGGCTGATGCTGCCGGCGGAGATTCCTTGGCCGATGCATGAGGCGATCCCGCATCTCTGGGGTCGTTGGGCCGTGCCGGCGGAGTTGGCGAGTGAGCTCTACGCCGGGCTTCGGGCGCTGGATTCGCAGGGATGTACGGTAATTGTTTGCCCGATGCCGCCATCTGAGGGGATTGGGGCGGCGATCCGCGACAGGCTGTTGAAGGCAGGAAACAGGGACAAGGGACTAGGGACTGGGGAATAGGGATTGTGGACTAGGTTGCTTGTGAGCCGGAAAATCGGCGGCGAGCGAGGGTTTTGGGGGTGAGGGATTCTTCGGTTTTCTGTTCTCTGTTCCCTGGGCCCTAGTCCCTGTTCCCCGCATTTACTGTCCGTGGTCGCCTAGTTTGTACATGTATTTGATTGCGGACTTATAGATGAGGATTTTGGTCCGTCCACGGACCTTGAGGGCGTTGCGGTCGTACCACTCGATGCAACCCTCGATGTGCTCACCGTCCTCGAGCACAATGACCATGGGAGTCTGGGACTGGATCTGCTTTTGCAGGTAGAAGAGCTCGGCGTCCCTGTGGGGGATATCTTCAGTCAGTCGCGCCATGGAGTGGAACGGGAGAGGCGCAGGCGGGTCCCGCTGGACGCGCGCGGGCGGACGGGGGGATCCCGGCGCAGGAACGTGGGCGCTCTGGTTGCTGACGGCGGGTTGAGTGGTCTGCGTGCTCATAAGAGACAACCCTCCTGGGGAAAAGGTGCAACCTAACGTGAGGCTGGTTGCTTGTAATTGATGAACACGTGCCAGAGAAATTGGGCTGACTCCTCTTAACGAGCTGGGCCTGGAGCGGGGTCAGAGTCAATATGCCCTTGCGGGGGGCCTTCCGAGTGGCTCGCTTTCGCGGTAGATCAAACTTTGAATTTGCAGGAGCGGAAGCCGGTTGAATGAGCAAATGCCGCTTTCACCCTTTGCAGGAAACACCGGGTAGAAGACCGCGATGGCCTGAAAGGCCTATCTAAAACCGGAATAAGTGCTTTTGGTGAAATTGATTGTACACAAGAAGATGCTGTGAGCCGAATGGAAGTTGCTCAACTATTTTCGCGAGAGGCGTCCCGGAGGCGGTAAATACGGGATCGTGAGGAATTGTCCCGGAATCAGGCGCCGATGGGCTGGGCTATTCGCGGAGCAGGCTGACGGCCATGGCATCGAGAGAGAGGGAGCGGAGGAGGTTGCGGCGCATGCCTTGCTCGACCTGGGTGAGGGCCCGGGCGGCGCTGTCAACCCAGTCGATTGTGAGGGCTGAGTCTCGGACAAGGCGGATCAACTCACTTTCAAGATCGAGGTTGCGGATGAGGCAAGGCGTGCCGACAACGATAAGGAGCAGGTCCTCTAGGAGGCTGCCGAGAGCGCGGAGGAGGTTGATGGTCTTCTCCTGGCCATCGGCGCCGGCGCGGTAACTCTCAGTGGCGTGGAAGAGCTGGGAGTAATCGGGCTCGCGCAGGGCGGTGCGGAGGAGGATGAGAGCGTCCTGACGGCTAGCGAGGTAGGCGACGAGGTCGAGGTTAAGAGCACGGCCAACGGCGCCTTCCGCGAGGCGTGCGGCCAGGGCGCGGTCGGAGGGCTTCAGCTCAGGGCGGCGAACGGCAAGCAGAGATTCGAGATCAGAAGATGGAATGGCACCGAGGCGGTGAATGACGGCGCGAGAGCGAATGGTGGGAAGCATTTCCTGGGGGTTTTCAGTGAGGAGGATGAGGGAGGTGTGCTCGGGCGGCTCTTCAAGGACTTTGAGTAGGCTGTTGGCTGCCTCTTTCATAAAGGCGGAAGAGGTGAAGATGGAGAAGGAGCGCTTGGACTCGACTGGCGGCCGGTAGTAGGCGACGTGGATGACCTGGCGAACCTGGCCGAGTTTGATGAGCAGTTGCGGCGGATCTGGAGGGACGATGAGGACGTCAGGATGGGTCTGGATGAGGATGCGGGTCTCGCGCTTGTCCGTCTCGCGGAGGGCTTCGCGAGCTTCGACGGCTTCGGCCACGCGGGCTTCAAGGTCGGCGGCGTCGTCGATGCGGAGGCAGTTGCGGCAGAGACCGCAGAAGTCTGGAAGAGGGCCGGATTCGGTGGGCATCTCGGTGGGGCGGAGGCAGTTGACGGCCTTGGCCAACATGAGCGCGAGGGTGTACTTCCCTGCCCCTTTGGGGCCGGCGAGGATGAGCGAGTGGGGAAAGCGCTCGGCGCGGATGCTCTCGCGTAGATGAGTGACGGTTTGCGCGTTGCCGAGAAAGTCCTGGAAGCCCACGGATTGAGTTTAGAGCATCTGCGGTTGGCGGTGTATGCTCACCTGCGACCACCTGCAGTGGGTCGAACGAAGAACTTATGCGCGGGGAAAGGATTGCGATGAAGCTGAGACTCGGGATTGCATTCATTGTTTTTGGAATGTGCGGCGGAGTTTATGCGCAGGGGCCGGCGGTGTTACCGGGCGCGGGGCTGGCCCAACACGACTTCATGTATGTGGGTGAGTCGCATGATCGGAATATCTACATTGTGCGCGGGGGAAACATTGCGTGGAGCTACTCCGACCCGGCGGGCAAAGGGGAGATCACCGACGCGGTGATGCTTTCGAACGGCAACATTCTGTTCACGCACCAGTTTGGCGTTACCGAGATTACGCCGGAGAAGAAGGTGGTGTGGAACTACGATGCGCCGGAGGGGCATGAGGTCCATACTGCTGTTCCGATCGGCAAGGAACGGGTGATGTATATCCAAAACGGGGACCCGGCGGTGCTGCGCGTGGTGAATAAGGTGACGGGCGCGACGGAGAAGGAGATCCCACTGAAGACCAAGATGCCGCCGAGCACGCATGGGCAATTCCGGCACATGCGGCTGACCCCGCAGGGCACCGTGATGGTGGCGCACCACGACCTGGGCAAGGTTGTGGAGTACGACTCGAATGGGATCGAGCTGTGGTCGTTTCCGGGGAATGGATCGTGGGGAGTGACTCCGCTGGTGAACGGGAATGTGTTGATCACGGATCATACCGGCGTGCGCGAGGTGACGCGGCGGGGGGATTCGGTGTGGAATTGGGTCCCGACGGATACGCCTGACTACAAATTCTCAAGCCTGCAAAACGCGTGGCGGCTGCCGAATGGGAACACGATTATCAATAACTGGGAGAACGAGTGGAGCGCGGCCAACAAGGATGTATCGGGGACGCTGCAGGCGATTGAGGTGACTCCAGACAAGAAGGTGGTGTGGGCGCTGGCTTCATGGGCGGAACCGGCGAGACTGGGACCGGCGACGACTATTCAGCTTCTGGATGGGCCTGCGGCGGAGGATGTGCACTTTGGGGAGTTCAAGTAAGAGAAGTGGCTGGAGTTTACAAGGGTATGAAGCCACTCAACACAATGGATTGAAGCCACCCAGCACAGACGAAATGATGCCACCGGATGCGATGGTATTCTGCCATTTGACTCGGGTTCCCGAAGACTAAATTCCGGCATGTCGACAGAAACTGGAGTTGGCTGCTGCAGCAGCGGCCGCGGGCCCAACGGGCAACTCAGTTCAAGGCCTGTGGATATTGAAAAGTCCGTTTCCTCCAAAAGTCAAAGAAAATGGGTGATAGAAACTGTCCAGGCGACCGGAGAAAGTCGTTTATGCGGCATCCTGGCGCGACTTTATTTCCGGTAATTTCCAAGGGGGGACTTTTTCAACAGCCACGCCTGTTCTCGCCAATTGAGAGTTACTTGCGGTCAGTCGGCAATTGGCCAAGACCTCAGAAGAATAGCCCCATAGTCGGCAAACTGACCTTTGCCGGGAGAACCAAGCCAGCCATAGTTTTGAGAGTTTTGACGAAGAGGAGCTTTCGGAATAACGAGGACGAAGCACTCCAAGGTGTGGATTATCGGGGCGGTGAAGCAGGCGGAAAAGGGGCGATCGGTGAAGGAACTGGCTTGTGAACTGAGCGCGATGGACCAGCCGCTGCACACCTGAAAGTCACAGTACGCTGCAATGCTATTGTTGTGAGACGTCCCGTGCCCACCCTCCAGGACCAATTCGGCCAGATCGAAATCTATTTCTTCGGCCAGTTTCTGAAAGGTCGCATTTCACCCGGAATGAAGATACTGGACGCCGGATCCGGTTCGGGCCGGAATCTTGTCTACCCGCTTCGGGAGGGGTATGAAGTTTATGCTGCGGACTCCGCGCCCGGCAGGTGGATAGCGTGCGCCGCATGGCCGCCGCGCTGGCCCCGTCGCTTCCGGCGTCGAATTTTCGAGTTGAGCCAGTCGAGGAAATGTCTTTCGACAATGCCTGCGCCGATGTAGTCTTTTGGTTTAGCTCCGAGATTACCTCACCGCCACCGTCGTCGCTAGTCTCCGGCACCTCACGTCCCGCAGAAAGTCTGAAGGACGCACTCCTCTGGGCGGGCAGGCACCGCGTATCGCTCCAGGCCAGGTCTATCCTCGAATGGGCGTGAAACGACTTCAAAAAGATCCTCGAAGAGCTGAAAATCCTGCCGCTTGCTAGCAGCGTCAAGAGCCGCCTCTACATGGTGGTTCCGGGGAATGAATAGCGGATTCACCCTCCGCATCACCGCAGCGCGCGCCTGCCCATCTGCCGACTCTTTTTCAAGACGCCCTCGCCATCCAGCAGCCCAGCCGTCATACGCGCCGGGGTCGGCGAACAATGTCCGAACTCCCGCGTCGCCTTCCGTTCCGGCTGCGGCATCGCACAAACGTCGGAAGGTCAGAGTGAAGTCGGCGCGGTTGGCGGCCATGCGCTCCAGCAGTTCTTGAGCCAAAGCCGCATCCCCGTCGTGCTCCGTAAATAACCCAAGCTTGCGTCGCAGTCCTGCACTGCGGGCCACCTCGAACTGAGGCTCGAAGGCTGTGAGTGCTTCGTTTGCCACGGCCACCGCGGCCTCTTCGCTCCCCGCCTCCTGCACCAGAACCGGCAGCAATGCCTCAGCCAATCGCGCCAGGTTCCAAAGCGCGGCACGGGGCTGGTTGCCATAGGCATAGCGTCCGCCATGGTCGATGGAGCTGAACACCTTGCTCGGAGCGAATCCTTCCATGAAGGCGCAGGGGCCGTAATCGATGGTTTCGCCCGAGATTGAAGTGTTGTCAGTGTTCATCACGCCATGGATGAAACCGAGGAGCATCCATTGTGAGATAAGCTGGGCCTGCCGGGCGATCACGCCGTCCAGCAGTGCCCGGTACGGATGCTTTGCGTGCGCAGCCTCAGGGTAGTGCCGGGCGATCGCATAATCGGCCAGCATGCGCGTGCCTTCTGTGTCGCCTCGTGCGGCGAAGTATTGGAATGTGCCTACGCGAAGGTGGCTTGCCGCCACGCGCGTCAGCACGGCTCCAGGCAATGCTGCATCGCGCAGGACCCGTTCCCCTGTTGTCACCGCGGCCAGGGCCCGGGTGGTGGGCACACCCAGCGCCGCCATGGCCTCACTCACGATGTATTCGCGCAAGACCGGACCGAGCGCAGCTCTGCCGTCGCCTCCACGCGAGAAAGGGGTCCGGCCGGAGCCCTTGAGCTGGATGTCGTAGTGCACACCGTCACACGCGACCACCTCACCCAGCAGGTTGGCGCGCCCGTCCCCGAGCTGAGGCACAAAGTATCCGAATTGATGACCCGCGTAGGCGAGCGCCAAAGGCTCAGCCCCCTCGGCTACCCGGTTGCCAGCCAGAATCTCCACGCCTGGTGCGCTCGCAAGTGCGTCCGGATCCAGCCTCAGGTTCCGCGCCAGTTCCCTGTTCACCTTGACCAGGCGCGGGGCAACTACCGGCGTCGGGTCTAGTCGGGCGTAGAAGTGCTCCGGCAATCGCGCATAGGTGTTTTCGAAGCCAAAACGGACGGAGTGGTCTTCGGGGTAGGAAGTAGCGGGCGACGCGATCGGGGATGCATCGGATGGACTCATGTTCTATTCGATGTTGACATACTATTTTCGTTGCGTTTTAGGTGCCATGGAGCCATTTTTCGTGCAGATGGCCCCGGTTAGGGACGCTCATTGCTGAGCGCCCTCGTCCGTTCTTCCGAATCGTATTCCCAGTTGGACGGATCGTGGGGTCGGGTCACTACCGCGGCAGATCGGCGCTGATGCGCAACAGCTTGTCCGATTCCATTGCGAAGCCGATCAGGGAGCTATCCTGCTCGCAGGCGATTTCGAAGCGCCGGTCTGTGACCAGATCGATCTGGCTCTTCAGTGAGCCGTCGCTTGGGTTGACCTCGTAGAGGATGAAGTTCTTCGCCTCGGGGCGAGCGTCAATTTGCTGACCATCAGGCAAGCCGTCCCTGCGATAGCATATCAGCCAGCGATCACTTGAAGAGATGATGCTTTCGAGCGCGTATCCTTTGGGCGCTTGCAGTGGGACCTCGCGAACGGCTCCTCCCGCGCCAACCTCGAGTACTGGCGAGTGTGAGCGTGCCTGGTAGAGGAGGATCTTTTGGCGGGCAGAAGCGAAGAGCCACCAGCTGATGCTCGACTCTGCCATGGCCTGTTTCATCGGCTCGCCGGATTGTCCTTGGCGCAACTCTGGAGTGTCGGACATTTGTTGCGGTACTTCCAAGGAGCGGATGATCTGTCCGTCGGAATCGAGGACGACCAGACGTGGAACCGCATTGGCGCGGTCGTAAGCGAGAGGCAGAAGGGCGCCGTCGGCGAGTTCCGCCACGCGCCAGAAGTGGTAAATGTTTGGGAGGTCCACAGTCCGTTTGAAATTGGCACTGCGGTCGAACTCTAGCAGGAAGTCGTGGTGCTCACCTATGTAGACGTCCCTGGGGGGCGAGCCAGGGTTCATGGTGCCTTTCCTTGCGGATGTCTTGTTGTCGCGCGTGGCGTTGACGAGGAGGCCGACGGTGCTGTCGCCGACGAAATCGGACGAAAAGTTGATGTCGTAAAGGTCGGGGATGGCGCCGGTAGTGAAGGCGTGGGCGCCTCTCGCGTCGAGGGAGCAAATGGTCCTCTTTCTGAAGTCAGTGGAATCCAGAACGATCACATACGGTGTTCCATCCGGGGAGCAGAAAGTGGGAGACATGTACACGTGCAAATCGGGACCGCCGGTAACGACCGGATCGTTCAGCTTGATTTTGAGGATGGGAAGCTCGGGAAAAGGTTCACGTTGGCCCTGATCCTCTGGAAACGCTGAACTCGCTTGGGCAGACGCGGTTTTAGGACTCGGAGAATCCGGCTTTGCAACAGGCGGGGTTTGCGGGCGGGCGCTCTCGACGGAACAAGAGAGCCCGGCTGCGAAAAGAATGGCAATGCAAAGCTTGCTCATCCGTTGCACTCCGGGGAGGGTAGAACTTAACACGGATCATCCTAAATCTACAGACGCGATTCCCGGAACCGCTCTTGGATTGCGATGGGCGTGGCAGCTTCTTTGCCCGGAGCTTACAGCGCGGAGGGCAAGAGCCACTCCGATCCGGGGTCTCAGTTGGTGGGTTGTCCTGTTACCGTCAGCTGATGATCCGCTCCTGGCTTGTCGCGAATTCTTCCTTAACTCGGGCGCGGGTGCCCGAAGCGGAGTTCTGTTCGGACAGACGGTCATCCAGGCACAATGAGTCGGTGAGCGCACGGTTTTCCAATTCGATGCGGCTTCAGGCCGAGTTGAGAACGGAGGATGTCAATGAGCGGCAGCCGGGGAATCTTGTAGCGCCTTGAATAATCTGCAACATATACTACTTTCGGTTGGGGGTGCACTCGTGAACAAGGACGAATCAAAACCCAGTGAAGGAGATTTCATTCCTCGAGGCGCGATCACGTTTTTCGCGTTAATGATCGCCGCGTATGGACTCATTTGGCTGGGGATCTATCTCCTGCTGCTGCACCGGCACTTGGGCCTCTAGGGAGGAGCTCGGCAATGTCGATCAACGTGTTTGAGAAGCGCGCGCTGGCAGGGGCAGCAGGGGCCGTTGGGGTGAGCTTGGCATTGATTGCATATGCCACATGGGGAATGGGCATCAACGTGCCCACCTGCATTCCCCTCGGGTCGAAGCCGTTTGATCAAGCCTCGGTGACTAAGCACGAAGGGGCAAACTACGAAGTTCATTTTGTTGCACGGATGTGGGCCTTCGAACCTAGCGTGCTGCGCGTGCCTACCGGCTCCACGCTCGATATATACGCTGTGACCAAGGATGTGACCCACGGCTTCCTGATCGCAGGAACCAACGTGAATCTCATGCTTGTGCCGGGAGCAGTTGCCAACGGCCGGGTACATTTCACCAAGCCGGGAATCTATACTATTGTGTGCCACGAGTACTGCGGCAGGAACCACCAGAATATGAATGCGCGGATAGAAGTCAGCGACCAAATCGCCGATTATTCCGTGGAAGGAATTCCTGCTTCGGAGGGAATGAAACTACTGGATGCGAAAGGCTGCCTTGCCTGCCATAGCGTGGATGGCAGCGCCGGCGTGGGCCCCACTTTCAAAGGCGCATGGGGGGGACTGCTTACTTTGGACGACGGCAGCACCCGGACTTTGGATTCTGCGTTGTTCGTCGAAAAGGTTCGTCACCCAGACACAATTCCAATCAAGGACTTTGCGCCCGTGATGCCGGTAGTACCATTGACCGACGACGAGATCACGGAGATTGAAGCGTATCTGGAGGGACTACAAAAATAATGGAACTCCAAATGAACTTGCGCAGAATCATCCTGGTGGAACTGCTGGTTCCGCTCGCCCTCTTCATCTTCGGCGCTTATCACGGCGTGCTGCAGGTCATGTACCTATCGGGAGTGATTCGAGCCACTTCCGTGGCGGGAATCGATTACTACCAGGGCCTGACCGCTCACGGAGTGATAAACGCTATTGTTCTGACCACGTTTTTTGCGGTTGCGTTCGGGTATACAGTAGTCAGCCAGCAATTGAAGTCGCAGGTTTCGATCGCAGGGGCAACACTTTCGCTGGTGCTGATGTTGTCAGGAGCTGTGATGGCGGCGGCTATGATCTTCCTGGGCAAAGCCTCTGTGCTCTACACGTTTTACCCGCCGCTGATGGCTCACCCTTTGTTCTATGCCGGGCTTGTTCTTTTTATTGTCGGTTCCTGGGTGCCGATGTATACGTGGACTCCCGTGTATCTGCGCTGGCGGAAAGAAAACAAGGGCCTGAAGACACCGATGGGGGTAGTGGGAATATTTGCGACCTTCATCGTGTGGCAGATGGCGACGCTACCCGTCGCAGTTGAAGTTTTGGTGCAGCTTCTTCCCTGGTCGCTGGGATGGACCGCGGGCGTGAACGTAATGCTGAGCCGGACGCTGTTCTGGTTTTTTGGACATCCTCTGGTCTACTTCTGGTTGCTGCCTACCTATGTCCTTTACTACACGATGTTGCCCAAACTCGCTGGGGGAAAGCTATTCAGCGATTTCGCAGGACGCTTCACCTTTATGGCGCTCATCCTGCTTTCGTGTCCGCTGGGACTGCACCATCAGTTCGCAGATCCGGGAATTTCTACAACCTCAAAGGGCATCCAGGGCGTTCTTACGCTTCTGGTCGTTATTCCGAGCCTGCTGACGGCCTTCACGCTGGCGGCATCTCTGGAATACGCAGCACACCAGCGTGGCGGCAAAGGGTTGTTTGGCTGGTGGAACCAGCTGCCCTATTTCAATCCTGAAGTCTGGCTGTTTCCCTATCTTTTCTGCGGGCTGCTGATTTTTCTCTTTGGCGGCATCACGGGCATTGTCAACGCCTCTTACAGCATGAATAACGTGGTGCACAACACCGCGTGGGTTCCCGCGCACTTCCACCTCACCGTAGGCGGGCCTATCTTCCTTGGAATCCTGGGCGGAAGTTTGCTCATGATCACCGGACTGCTGAAAAAGCCGGTGGTTTCGGGAACCATGGCCATGATCGTGCCTTATCTGTGGATGGCGGGCACCTTCATTTTCTCGTCCGGACTCTTTATGGGCGGCCTGCGTGGCGAGCCGCGGCGCACAAACCTGGGCTTGACCTATATGAACCCCGCTTCACCCAGCTACCGGTCCGACTGGTGGGTCCCAGCACACATGGGCCTGGTAGGCGGATGCATCATGGGACTTGCTGTCCTGCTTTACTTCATCGTCTTGATTCGCAGCCTGGCGGCCGCGCCGGATGAGGCGCTTGCGAAGGTGCCATTTTTATTGCCGACCAGCGAGGCATATCACGACGAAGACGTTCCCGCGGTGCGAAACTTCGCGCCTTGGGTGGCGGCTGCGGTTCTTCTTTGCATTGCGGCCTATTATGTGCCCATTCACGACATAGTGAAAAACGGCATTTCCACTGCGCCCGGCTACAGGCCCGATAGCCCATCCGCCGTGAATAGGACACATTGAGGCGCATGAATCTCAAGCTTCATCTTCTTCTGCCGGCAATGGGCTTGGCGCTAGCCCAAGGCGCCGGAGCTGTCGCGACGGTGCCAGCGGGCATGAATGCGGGAAGGCTCCCGGACATCACCGTCTGGGATGAGGCCAACGTCCAGCACACCATGTGGGAGGAACTGCGGGCTGCCGGGACGGGGCCCGTCATCGTCCTGCCGGTATATACGCGCTGTACGATGAGCTGTCCCATACTGGCTCGAATGCTGGTTCAGCAAACCGCACAGCTGGGCGGGGGCACGCCCTATCGCGTACTGATCTTCTCCTTCGATCCAGGCGACGACACCGAAGCCCTGCGCCAGTTTCGCGCGCAAAAGAAACTTCCGCCTGCATGGGTGCTGGTGCGCTCCGGGGCCGCAGATATTCGACGTTTTTGCGATTTCTTCCACTATTCGGTCTTGACCGAGGGCCCGGTCATGATCCACACCAACCAGATGTTTTTGCTGGACCATGCTCTTGAATGGCGAGCGACGTTTATCGATGAGAATTGGGATGCAGCGGACTTGCGCAGTTGGATGAGGCGGGCGGAATCTCCCGGAGTCTTGGAGTGGTTCGCAATGAATCCGGAGATGATGGTTTATATGGGCTTCGGCGGATTGTTGCTCAGCTTCATGGTGATCCTGGGAACTCTTGTTTTGCGTCCCCGATCTTTGTCCAGGCGGGTTACCGCCAATATCCGGCGCTAGGCATTTTTCACTTCTGCTCACTCAAGTGTTATAGTGGCTACCCGGTGATACCCGGTCGAATAGCCCCGGGGAATTTCACCCCGCGGCCCTCACAGGTAGGGTCGAGAGCAGGCGCGCACACTGTAGGTTCCGGTGGTGATTCCATCGCTTTCGCTATGGACCGCAGTCCGGCGACCATGGTCACGGTCGAGTAGAGTCTTGGCGCTGAACGGGCTTCGAATGATGCCGTTGTTTCCAAG
>OBLU010001595.1_pt1 | contig 21064 bp, 17 predicted proteins | sample 1518681 | NCBI WGS metagenome assembly OBLU01 (sample SAMEA3539304, study PRJEB22396) | soil metagenome | biome: tundra; feature: field; material: soil | place: USA | collected 2010-05 | depth 0.15 m
TGCCGCCAGCTAGAGTAACCATTCAACTACGCTCCGCGAAAGCGGAACTGTAGTGTTGAGGCGAGCTTGCCACTTGCCGTCTGTAGCGGGAGCTGACGGACAGCCGGCATACGTGGACCTACATGGACTCCGACGGCGGGGTAGGTTGTGGCAGGGTAGAGCTCCGCACGAGCACTTAACGCCCGTGGCAGGCGGCAGTACGAGAACCCCGGGCAAGGACCGATCCAACTCGTCATGATGAGCATGAGCAGTGGATGGCCGACCTCCAGCACCGCGTGCTGGTATGTGAAGCGCTCCTCGAACAGAACTAGCCGCCGACCCGATGTTTGGAGCTTCCTGTGACCACTGTTGCCGAGATACTTGAGCAGGTGGAGCAAGACAGCCCGGATTCCGGACTGTTCATACGCCGAATCATCGACGAAGATCCCGGTGACTGGATCCCCGTGTTGGAGGAGCAGGAGCGGCCCGGTACCGAGATGTTCAGGCTCGCGTGCCTGCTGACAGAGGAGAGAATTGCCCGAGCGCTCCGGGATACCAACTGGGAGCTTCACACCAACGGCGGGGCACCGGGCTTCATGGTGCACTACGGCAATGGCGAGAAGCAGGCCGAGTACCAGACGGTAGCCGCAGAGGGTGTTATCCCTGTCGTCTTCCATCGCACGTTTGCCGGTGGCCGCCCGGACGTCATTGAGCTGGCGGAGGACTTCCGGCTGTTCTGGGGCCTGTATCACGAGCGGCGTGACGAGGGCGACAGGTGGCTGGCCACTGATGAGGCAGGTGATCCGGTTGTCGTGGCCGAACAGAGCCCGGGGCGCTTCCGGATCCGCAAGTCGTTCCTGCGCCGTTACCAGGCCGCCAGGCAGTTGCACTTGAGCGTCCAGTTCAACATCGACCTTGAAGGCGGCGGGGAACTCCGGGCCACCGCCGAGTCTGGCGCTGTGGAGGCAGGCGATGAAATGTCCTGCATCGGCTACGGCGCCGCCAAGTGGATCGGTGAAGACGGCAAGTTCGGTGCCCGTTGCATAGGTAAGCGCCTGACCCCGCCTCCACCGGTCGAGCAGTGCGGGGTCTGGCCCTTTGAGCCAGCTCGGTCCTACGAGAGCTTCATCATCGGCATCGACGACGTCGGCAACTCTATCGAGTTCACCTGCGACTCCGGCACCCTAGGCAACTACTTCGGCGCGAACCCGCAAGCACCGCACTTCCTCACGCCCGTGTTTTTCAAGCGGGCCGTCCTTGAGAAGTACTACGCGGAACCCAACCGGTACCGCGTCACCGACGGCTACCTCGACGCCAGTCCCCTGTGGGGCCTGCCCATCGATAACGCTCTGGGAGAGCACGTCGCCGTCTTCTTGGGCGACCTCAGCCGCATCCCAGACCGCGAGCAGGTCTACTGGAAGTCCTTCAACGTTGCCCCGGAGGAAAAGATGAGCGATGTCGCGATACGGCGGTCATTGCTCGGCGAGTTCGCGAATGCCAACCGCATCGAATTCCGATTCTCCCGCGCATACACAGCGGCGAACTCGGCATGGAATCTTCGGTTCGGCTGGCCCCTGTTCAAGGACCTCCACCCAGGCGACGAGCATGTCGCGCACGCGCTCCACGTGCCAACGAACCCAGGATACGCCGCGTTCGACACGCAACTTATCAGCTTGGCGAAACTCGTAGTCGAGAGCCTCAACGAGGAAGATCTGGGCACCAGCCTGACATCCAGGGTCAAGGGCGAGAAGGGAATCGCGAAGCTTGAGCGTTTCGCGCAGGAGCAGGGCCTGAGCGCATCGGTGGACCCGCTCTGCGCCATCTTGAGGCAGGTACAGGGGGCCCGCGACCGGTCATCGGCCCATCGCAAGAGGAACGACTTCGATGAGAGTCTGCTCCTCGATGGCGCCCCGGACCTTCCGGCACTATTCGAGACCACGCTGACCTCGCTTGCGGAGGCATTCGAGCGGCTAAGCAGCGGCGAACCGATAGCTCCATCGGATCCAGGGCATGAGGCGGTGACGAAGGAGTAAGTGTAAGTTATCCGCCTGGCTGCGAGTTCAGTCTCATCAGGTCACCCGCCGACGTTCGGCAAGTTCCGGCTCAACCCGGAGTAGTTCATCGGCGGAGCACCTAGGCTCATCAACGAACAGAAGGCCGCCGTCATCGTCGAGCGTCGCCCGCAACACGCTAAAGGAACCGGGCCGGTTACCTTATCTCCACCGGAACCAGGCGAAGCAAGACTTCGCCCGCATTGGTGAGAAACACATCTACGACTACGTCATTACATGACCCCCAGAGTGAGCGCGATTTCGTCACCCACCCCGATTCTGCATTGAAGAGTTCCAAGTCCCGATCAGTGGGCGAGGGAGACAACGGCAGCTATTCGGCAGCTATGGCGGACCTCTGGATGCTGGTCGGCTTGAGCGTGCATAGGACGTTGTCGGTTAGTTCGCTGGCGCGGCTGGCCAGGCTCGCCGGACCTGGGAAGTGGGATTGGCTACGAGGATTCGCTGGGCGGCCTCGTCCAGGTTTGCCATGGCCTCGTCCAGGTTGCGTACCTCGTCGCTGGATGAACAGCATCCGCCGCACGGCGGTGCGCTCCCGTCTCCTCTGGGTCACCCGACGGGTAGCTGGCGCGGTGGCCGTGCGGCGGTCTCGGTGAGACCGAACGCGGCGGGCCCGGGACGCTGTATCCCGGTCTGGGCTCGCCGGATCTGGTCGGCTTGTTCGGGATAGCTGAGTTCCAGGCCGATCGCCGACAGCAAGTGCCCGCAGCAGTTGCTCAGGGTGTCTTCCGCGGTGACCGGGGCGTACAGCTGCGGGGCACTGGGCGGCGCTGCGGTGGCCAGGAAGGGATACCGGGCGATGTACTCGGCGTAGGCGAACAGGTGCGCGTCGCGGGCCCGGGTGAGCGCCTCGCTGGTCACCTGGCCGGTGGTCAGCGCGGTGACCGCGGCGAGTCTGGCCTTGATCACGCCGATCAGTGCCTCGGTGGTGACTGGCGCGGCCGGGTGGCCGATGGCCCGGCGGATCTGCGTGGTGCCCGCGTCGAAGACCGCGCTGACCGTGCGCTCCAGCAGCGGGAAGTCGGGCTGTCCGGTGTAGGCGGCCTCGCTTAGTACCTTGAGCAGCTCCCGGCGGGCCCGCGGTGTCGCCCGCGGGTTATCCAGCTGGCCGAGCAGCGCTCGCGCGACGGACCGGGCACGGTCTTTGCTGGCCCGTCCTGCGTCCCGGGCGTACCGCCGTCCGGCGTGCGGGTCGCCCAGGAAGCGCATCAGGGCGCGGTGCGCCTGCCGCAGCGGCACGTACTCCTCGCCCCAGTACATCCAGATGGCTACCGGGATCCTGGCCAGGCTGCTGACACTTTTCCCTGGCCGGTGATGCAGGAGGGTCAGCAGCAGCATCCGCTGGCTGGCCGGGTACAGCGCGGGGGCCGAGCCGTGCCCTTTGCCCGCCGACCGCTTGCGCGGGTAGTCAAGCAGGCCGTGCTGGGTCCAGTCACGGATCAGCCGCGCGGTGGCCTGGTACCCGGCGGCCGACGCGTCGGCGACCATGTCGTCGATCGTGCCCGGCTCGGTGATTAGCACGCTATGGAGATTACACCGAATTGGCCTCTCGCCGGAGTCATGAACAGGCCATGAACTGCTCCGGGCCAGGCAAGCTTGTATATGGGACAGCCATGAGGATGCCCCTCCGGGTCGCAGGCCGGCAACCGCTGCCCGGGTCGCACCCGCCGGGAGGGAGGAGCCCCGTGATGGATGACTTGACGAAGCTGGCGTTGTTCCTGATCGCGCTGTACGGCGCGTACCACTCGGCCAGGACAGCATGGCGCCTGGGCACCGAACTGCTCGGCTAAACCGGGCAGGTCCGGGAGTGGGCGGGGAGCCCGGTTGAACTGGGCTCCCCGCCCACGGGTCATCCCGCGCGGCCCGCCCACACTGGTCATCGGCCTCGACGTCCTCTTCGCCGGCCTTAACGCGGCTGAGATCGTGTCGCACTGAGGAAAGAGGCGGTCTAGGATCTTCGCTGAGGCCGGTCAGCCCCGGCGGGAGACAAGCCGTGGCGCGCTGCCCGGGTCGCGCGCCACGTACTGGCCTTGGACCCGTCCTTTACCGGGCATAGGCGTCCTGGTCCGGGCTATCTGCGGCCTGACCGGGGGTGCCGCCGTGCGATTAGGGGGCGGGGGATACGCGGACTGCTCAGGGGCGTGCCGGACCGTGCCCAACTTGAGCTCAGGCAAGTGCGGCAGCTCACCGTGCTCCACGACGACGGCGGCGGCCTGCGGTCCGTGACCTGGCACGGGCCCATGAACCGAGACCGCCATGCAGGCGGCGCACACGACATTGGCCGAGACCAGCGCGATGACGCCACACTTCTTGCACCTCGTAACCCATAAATGATTCATAGTTTCGACTCTACCGGACGAGCAGTAAGAACTATGAACCCATGACCGGAGCGCTGAGGCGGACCCTCGGGCGCGGGGGTGAGGCCAGACCCGGATGGATGCGGATCTGCGTGCATCAGGGGCGCGATCGCGGAATGGGTCGAGGCCGAGATCCAGCCAGCCGACTTTGGACGGCGCGAGAGACTGCTCGTGGACGTGATCGACCCGCTCGTCCACGAGACGCTCGACGGGCGCATCGACGCCTGGCGCTACTTCTGGGAGCCGGCCCTCCGGTTCCGTGTCCACTGGCGGCAGCCGATGCAGGACGGCAACTACGCCCTGCTGGCCACCACGCTAGTGCGTTGACCACGAACGTTCACCGGATTGGTTAGGCAGCCTTGGGTTTGGGGCGGCCCCAGCGTTGCTGGCGTTCGCTGCGGATGCGGGCGCGCTCGCGGCGCTGGGCGGCCAGCATGTCGGGGTAGCGAGCCTTGGGCGTTGCGCCAGCGCAGGTAGGCCTGCAGCGTGCGGGCCAGCGCGGGGTGATTCCGGTAGTCCGAGTTGCTCATGACAGAGGTGCGCAAGGGCCCGAACTGGGCCTCGATCGGGTTGGCCCAGGACGCGTTCGTCGGCGTGAGGCACAGCCCGGCGTTCTCCCCTGACTTGGGACAAGATTCGGGTGTAACCGATGGTGCGGCGCGATGACCTGCGAGTCTGCTGGCCGGGAGAGCTGAAACTGCGCACTGACGGCAGCCCGTAGGGTGGGCTGGTGCCGTATGTCACGACGGTGAAGACCAAGTCGGGCGCTAGCCGTTCCCACCGCCGAAGACCTGGGTGCTGGAGGCGTCAAACAGCATGTAGCTATAGCTGACCCGCCCGACCCGGAAGGCAGTCTCCGCATCAGCGCCGCCGTCACCGGAGAGCTCCCGGACCAGGCCCTTAGCGTCGTCTTCGCAGTCCGCCCCGACGAGCAGGTGCCTGCGGCGCCGGCGTACCCGCCATCCCTGGGCGGCAAGATACCCGGCCAGCGCTACCACATCGCGGTGTGACCGCACTTCGACCCGCACCTGCCAGGCGGGAAAGCCGATCTTCCGCGACATTTCCCGCCCTGCCGCCCGCCGCTCGGCAACGGGATCGGCGGACGGCTCGTCCGTCACATCCCGCCACTCCTCTTTTAGTGAGCTCCAGAACTCCGTCCGGACGGACGCGCTGACGTCGTGCCGCGCAAGCACCTGACGCGCCACTTGTGCGGCCTCATCAGCCGATCCGGCGGCGGGGGCATACAAGAAGATCTCGGTACCGTTCGAGGTGACCGCTACCTGATCGCTGAGGCGGCTGCGCAATGCAGCGGCAAGCGCCTGCTCGCCGGACTCCGGCAGCTCCGGCGGGTCATCCTCATCGAACGCAATGCGGACGCGCCAGTCGTCGCCCATGGACGCACAATAGCCACCCGCAGGGTGACCCGCACCGTCACCGCCGCAGATCCCCTGCCCGACCACCTCCCCGACGCGCTCGACCCGCATCCACCGACACTCAGGTACGCACTAAATTGGCCCAGCTCACGTCGCCGCGCTGTTCTAGTGCGCTGGCTACGAAGGTCCACCGTGCTGGTCATGCAGCTTTAGGCCTGGGGCGGCCCCAGCGTTGCTGGCGTTCGCTGCGGATGCGGGCTCGTTCGCGGCGCTGGGCGGCCAGCACGCCGGGGTGGCGGGCGTGGGCGTTGCGCCAGCGCAGGTAGGCCTGCAGCCTGCGGGCCAGCGCCGGGTGGTTCGGATGGTCGGAGGTGCCCATGACAAAGGTGCGAGCAGACCAGCAGCACCGGGTCCTCCGCGCTCATCCAGTAGGCGACGTCGGCCGGCTCGCAGATGAAGTGGAAGGAACGGTCGTTCTCGCCGGAGAACCGGCGGTTCCTGGCCTTGCTCTGGACGAGATGAGCCGGTTGGCGACCTCACCGGTGACCGGGTTGCGCAGCTCGATCTCCCCGTCGATCCCGGCGTCGGTCTTCCGCTCGTGCCAGACGAACCCCATCTTGTTGACCTGCTGGTGGATCAGCGCGATCCCGCTGTCGCCGATGTGCGCGCTGGCGTCGATCTTCTTCAGCGGGCACCCCTCATTTCAGGTGAAGCTAGTCACTACGGCAGGAATGCCGCATGTCATGACACGAACCATTCCCCCGGCGTGCGCGCCGCGAGCCCCCGGCGCACGCCGACCTTTCCAGCCTACGCGCAGGTACCGACAAACCGGGGTGGCCGAGCGCAGGCTGGCCTGTCACGGCGGAGCCAGCGCGCACTTGGGGGGCCGGCCCCGGGCACCGCCGCAGCCGGAACCCGCGTGCGCGCCGGCGCCGCCGGATTCCGGCGTGGCCGTGATCGGCTACCGTGGTTCAGGGAGCATCGAGGCTCCGCGGGACAAGACCGGCTCGCCGGGTTTGCCGGCGTCACAGCACCAGCTCCTCACTCACACGACGGACAGGCAAGCGACGGAGCTGAGGAGCACTCGTGCCCGGACTGGATTTCAGCAGGCTCACAGGGCCGTCCGCCGCCGATACCAAGATCCATCCGCGGGATATCTTCGCGGCGCTGCCAGCCAGGTCGTCCCGGTACGAATACCTGCGTGACGTGCAGCGGGAAGTGTTCGACGCCTGGCACGAGCGGCGCACCGAGCGTGACCTGGTGATCAAGATGAACACTGGGAACGGCAAGACGCTGGTCGGGCTCATGCTGCTGAAGAGCGCGCTGAACGAGCACGCCGGCCCGGCCGCGTACCTGACGCCGGACCCGGTGTACCTGGTCGACCAGGTCGAGGCCGCCGCCGCCGACCTCGGGCTCAGCACCTCACGCGACCCGCGCGACCCGGCGGTGGCGTCGGGCTCGGCGATCTTGCTGGCGACGGTCAAGACGCTGTTCAACGGGCGTAGCAAGTTCGGGGTCGCGCCCGAGGGGCGCAAGACCAAGCTGGGCACGGTGCTGATCGACGACGCGCACGCGTGCCTGGCCACCGTGGAGGAGCAGTTCGAGATCCGCCTGCCCGCCACCCACCCCGCGTACGGGCCGCTGCTCAGCCTGTTCGGGCCGTCGCTGCGGCAGCAGCAGCCCGCGTCCTTGCTCCAGCTGAAGGACGGGGACCCGTACGAAGTCATGCTCGTGCCGCCGTGGGACTGGTACGACCAGCAGGACCGGGTCCTGGAGATCCTGCACCCGCACCGCGACGATGACTACCTGGGCTGGGGATGGCCGCTGATCAGCGGCGTGCTGCCGGTCTGCCGGTGCATCTTCACCGCCGGCGAGGTGCAGATCAAGCCGCCCTGCCCCCCGGTGAGCCAGATCCCGAGCTTCGTCCAGGCCAAACGACGGCTGTACCTCACCGCGACCCTGCCCGACGACAGCGTCCTGGTCACCCACTTCGGTGCCGACCCAGACTGCATCAGCACGCCCATCCACCCCGGCGCGGCCGACGACATCGGCGACCGCATGATCCTTGCGCCGCAGGAAGTCCGGCCGGACTGGTCCGACGAGAACCTCAGGGACTACGTCACCGAGCTGGCGCGCAAGTACAACGTGGTCGTGATCGTCCCGTCGGCCAGCCGCGCGGAGTTCTGGCGCCAGGCCGCCGATGACGAGCTGTACGCGGGGAACCTGCGCGAGGGCATCGACCGGCTCAAGAACCGGACGCACGGGCTGGTCACCCTGGTCAACAAGTACGACGGGGTCGACCTGCCCGACGACGCGTGCCGCGTCCTGGTCATCGACGGGCTGCCCGAAGCGTACAGCGGCATCGACCGCATCGAGGCCGCCGCGCTGGACGATACGGTGGCGATGATGGGCCGCCAGCTCCAGCGCATCGAGCAAGGTATGGGCCGCGGGATCCGCTCCCGCGACGACTACTGCGTCGTCATGCTCCTCGGCGCCCGGCTGATCCGCCGCCTGCACGACCCGGGCGCGACCGCGCACTTCAGCACCGCGACGGCCGCGCAGCTCCAGCTGTCCCGCCTGGTGGCCGAGCAGCTCGCCGACGCCGCCGACCTGCGCGCCGCCGTCGAGCAGTGCCTGACCCGTAACCCGGGCTGGGTCCGCGCCAGCCGCAACGCGCTGGTCGGCGTCACCTACGGCTCCGGGCACGTCGCGCCAACCGCAGCGCCTGTGCGCCGTGCCGCGGACCTGGCCGGCCAGCAGCGGTACACCGAGGCGGTCGACGCGCAGCAGATGGCCGTCAACGCCGCCGCTGACCCTCGCGAGCGCGGCTGGCTCAAGCAGCAGCTCGCCGCCTACCTGCACCCGGTAGACCCGGTCCGCGCCCAGCAGCAGCAAGTCACCGCCCTGGACGACAACCCCACCCTGCTGCGCCCCAGGCAGGGCATCGCCTACGTACGGCTCAGGGGCCGGGCCGGCGACCAGGCCGACGCCGCCGCCGCGTACATGCGCGACCGCTACGCCTCCGGCTCGGACCTGCTCATCGCGGTCAACGCCATTCTCGCTGACCTCACCTTCGACACCGACCCTGCACGAGTCGACCCCTTCGAGCAGGCCGTTGCCGATCTCGGCACGCACCTGGGATTCACCACCCAGCGGCCCGAACGCGACTTCAAACGCGGACCCGATGACCTGTGGGCCTTCGGCGGCCAGTCCTACGCCGTCATCGAGTGCAAGAACACCGCAGTCACGGACTTCATCCGCAAGACCGACCTCGACCAGCTCTCCGGGTCGCTGAGCTGGTTCCGGCAGGAGTACGAACTGCCCGCCACCGCGCTCGCCGTCATGATCCACCCGTCGAACAAGGTCCACCCCAGCGGCGCTGCCCCCGTCGGCTGCCGCGTCATCACCGCTGAGACGCTGCCCAGGCTCCGGGACGCCGTCCGCGGATGGGCCACCGCGCTGGCCGGGGACGACCAGTACCGCAACCCCGACGCGGTACGCCAGCAGCTCGCGGCGCGCAAGCTGAACGGGCGCAGCTCGGTTGAAGCCTTCGCGCGCCACGCGATCGCCTCGTCCTAGCTGATCCCGTGGGCCGGCGCAGAAGGCACCACCGCTGGACTTCGTCCCCCGGCCGAGGTGGTTACGAGCCTCGGGGTCAGGGCTCCGGTGAGGCCCGGATGGTGCCGCCCTCGATGAAGAAGATCATGTCGATGACCTTGGCCCGGCTGTACTGGCGGTGGGTCGGCTGCCCGCTCCGGAAGTCCAGGGTGGGAATCCGGTGGCGCTCGATGATCCCGGCGTGCTCCTGGTAGAACTCGCCGAGCCTAGAAAACGCTTTGGGGCCGAAGGTGGCCGCGCGGAAACCCCTCCGGAACCTGGTGTCGAAGGCGGGGATGTTACCGAACACGCCGAGCATGACCTTCGTCGCCAGGGCGGACGTGACCCCGTTGTCGTGCCCGAACGCGTGGCGGATCTGCTGGTCGAGCTGCCGGATGACCGGCCAGGTCCCGGTGCTGTAGCGGTCGGCGTCGAGGTCCCAGACGTCAGCCGAGGCGGCGGCGATGACGTCGATGACGGGTTCGTAGTGCCGGGCGCTCTTGCGCAGCAGGGTGGAGGAGCCGCGCAGCATGCCCCAGCTGGCCAGGTAGAAACCGAGCTGCAGGCAGGACATCTGCAGGTTCTGCGGGGCGGCGAGGTCGGCGGTGCGGTCCTGCTCGCGGAAGGACCGGAAGTAGTTGAAGCAGTAGTCGAAGGAGGCGTACCGGGCATCCGGCCCCAGGTCACCGGTGAACGCCGCCAGGTTCGCCTCGATGTCCACGGCGTCCTCCGTTCGTCCGCTTCGCCCTGGCCGTACGCTACCCCGGCGCCGACGCGCCGGCGCCCGGGTACTGGCGGGGCAGGCCGGTTTTGGAGACCCGCTGCTGCCAGGCAGCCAGCCGGCTGCCGGAGATCGCCGCCTCCTGGCGTACCTGCCCTGCGGATTGGCACCATGATGCCCGGGGTCACCGGCATTGCCGGGCGCAGCGGACGCGCGGCAGCACGCCGCCGGCCGGGATCAGCCCGCGTCAGTCAGTCTCCGAGGAAGCCGAACGGCCGGAAGCGATACGGCCCGTCGGGATCGAGCCGGATCTCCGCGCCGTTGCCGATGGTCTCGATCAGGGCGCGGTCGCTTGGGTGTGCGACGACGAAGCGCTCGGCGTCCTCCCACAGGCGCAGGTTCAGCAGCGCCGTGTACCCGCAGTTCAGCGTAAGCCGGTCGGAGAAGTCGAGCGGCCGGAACACGCGGCGGTGAAGCTCCGGCTCGTGCCGGAACCCGAGCACCCCGACCCTTGGCCCGAACGGGAAGAAGACCCCGTGACTCGGCCACTCCTTCCCTGTGCGCGGGTCAAGGTCGCCGAACTCGCACAGACCGCGGTCGCTGATGATGAACCGTTCCCCCTGCGGGGGCAGCAGCACGCGCCAGCGCCACGTTTGCGCGTAAGGCAGCGTCCGCAGCACCGCGTTGACACGCTCGATCGGCAGGTCGGTCTGGGTGAAGGCCGGCAGGTTGTTGCCCGCCTGGAACTCGTTCAGGTCGTCCAGGAACGACGCCTTCCGCGGCTTGAGCGCCGAGACGTGGAGCAGGAGATAGGTTTCGTCGCCCGGCTGGAGAGCGCCGGCGTCGAGGCCGCCGGAGGCACGGATGAAGTTGCCTTCGTAGACCTGCCAGAACTTCTCCAGCCAGGCCGGATAGAGGCTGTTCTCCTTGCCCACGTTCTCCGGCGTCGTCTGGAACGTCTTCGCCGGCTCCTTCATGCGCACGGCGATGCTCCGCTTGCGGAGGGCCTTGGCCGGCGGCTCGCCCCAGCGGCCCATGAGCGCTGCCTGGATGTAGTGGTCTCCTGCCATGCGGGAAGGATACGTGGCGTCCCCAGGTAGCAGCGAAACAGCGGACCAGGGCAGCCGCACGGCTCCGGTCAGGACGACACACCCTGCAGGCGGAGGACGCGATCGTGCTGCAGCACCCATTCTGGTCAACGTTATGGACCGCCAGGCGGGGCCAAGAGCGCGACCACCGGGATCCACGGCAACGGGCGTGTCAGGTGGCAGCCCGGACGGCGGCAGCCCACCCCGCGAGGTAGTCCCTCAGACCGTCCTCGGTGCCCGGGAGCAGCGGCGGCCCGGCCTCGGCCTGGGCGCACAGCACGCGGTGGACCGCCCAGCAGATCGGGTGGCGGATGGAAACGACGGTGAAGGCGAACCCGGTGGCCGTCCGGATCGAGCGGGAGATGCTGATCAGCATCCGGTCGATGCCCCAGTAGGCGGCAGTCTCCCGCAGCTCGGCGGGCCCGGAGGTATCCGGGAGGAGCGCGGCGTGCAGGGCGCAGAACGAGCCGAACCCGGCCAGGTCGAAGGCGACCTTGCGGGCGATGCGGAGCTGCTCGCCGCTGGCGATCCGGATCATGGCCAGCGCGTCGTACTTGGTGATCAGCAGCTCGGCCAGCGGGCCGGCGGCCGGTGGCTGGCGCAGCCTGGCCAGCCACTCCTCGCAGAATTCCGGCGAGACGGGCGGGAACAGGCCGCTGTCGGCGAGCGCCTCAGCGAGTAGGTCGGCTCCGATCTCCCCGTGGCCCATCCCGGTTGCCGCCAGCAGCTGGATCACGCTGTTCCGCACTGGCAGCACCTCCAGCTCTGGTTCCCGGCCCGATAGCAGGGCTGCTCGTATGGCGCCGGGATCGAACCGCTCCGCGGTCGCCGGCAGCGCGGTGACGGATTCGTCGGCGGCGACGTAGAAGTCGTCTTTCTGTGCATCAGTCTGTGCCGCGCGTGCCTTGGTGAGCAGCTCGTACCACGGGCTGGCAGTGACTACCCACTCCAGCGCGGCAAGGACGGCCTGATCCGGCGGCTCGGAAACCACCGTGTCCAGCACGTCGGCGAGGCCGGCTTCGGCGAACCAGCCGAGCACGGCCAGTCGCAGGTCACGGCCCTGCCGGGCCAGCGCCGCGGCGATCTCCGGTATTCCGGGGCGAGCCGGGACACCGAGCCCCGGCCCCGGCCGGGCCGCTCCCTAGGGTTCCTCGGCAGGAGCCCCGCGCGGCGCCACCGTTCCAGCTGAGCGACTGAGACCGGCAGGCCCCGCACGGCGAGCTGGCTGATCAGCTCCCCGTCGGCTGCTCCAGGCCCGCTTCTCGGCTCCCACGGGACGTGCCTGGCCGGCTCCGGTTGCTGGTGCGGCCGGAGACGGTGCTGCGCTGGCACCGTGATCTCCTGGTGCGCCGTCACGCGGCCAGGTCGCGCCCCGGTCGCCGGGTCGGCCGCGCGCTGTCCGCTCCATCCGCCTGCTGGTGCTTCGCCTGGCACGGGAGAATCCGTGTTAGGGCTACCGGCGCATCCACGGCGAGCTGCTCGTCCTGGGGATCAGGACCGCTGCCTCCACCGTGCGGGAGATCCTGCAGCCAGCCGGGATCGAACCAGCGCCTGAGCGCACCTGCACCACCTGGGCTGACTTCCTCCGCTCCCAGGCCGACGCGCTGCTCGCCTGCGACTTCTTCGAGACCGTCACCCTGAGCGGCGCCCGCCTGTACGTATTAGTTCTTCATCGAGCACGGCACGCGGCGCGTGCACCTGGCCGGGATCACCGCCTACCCGACAGGGGAGTGGGTGACTCAGCAAGCACGCAACCTGCTGATGACCCTCGAGGATCACGCGGACGGCGTCAAGTTCTTGATCCGGGACCGGGACACCAAGTTCACCAGAACCTTCGATGCAGTCTTCACGGCGGTCGGCGTGCGGATCATCAGGACCCTGTCCCGGGCACCCCGGGCGAACGCGATCGCGGAGCGATGGATTGCCAGCGCTCGGCGCGAGTGCCTGGACCGGATGCTGATCACCAGCGAGCGGCATCTGCGGCTGGTCCTGCGTGAGTACGTCGAGCACTATAACGTTCATCGCCCGCACCGGACGCTCCGCCAAAGCCCGCCTGCTGGGCATGCGCGTCCGCCCACTATGAGTCGGAATGTCCGGGTCCTGCGACGGGACCGGCTCGGCGGCCTGATCCACGAATATGCCCAGGTCGCATAGAGTGACAGGATATTCGGCACCCACAGGCAGCCCCCGCCCCGTCACCATCATCGACTTCGCCTGGCCTGAGCGGAAAGTCGCCGTCTTCTGCGACGGATGGGAGAACCACCACACCACCGAGCGTCGCGCAGCCGACAAAACCAAACGCGATGCCCTCCAAGCTGATGCCTTGGACCGTGCTGTCGTACTGGGCGGGCAGATCGTCCGCGACCCTGCAGGATGCGCCCGCGAGATCCTGGACCATCTCAGCACTGCTGAAACCGCGCACTACAACCGCCATCGCCCGCACCGGGCCCGGAACCTGCGGCCACCAGACTGCGACGACATCACCATGACCATGACCACCGACCTGACGACAGCGAGAATCCGACGTCGCAAGGTCCTCGGCGGGCTGATCCACGAGCACGAACGGGCAGCATGACCGCCGCCCGCCCAGCTACAACGTTGCAGGTAAGAGGCCATGACAAGGTTATGGAAACCCTACAGGGCGGATGGGATTTTCGGCAAGCACGAGGTCACGATCCGGTGAGGAAATATACGGGCCTCAGGGCACAGTGAAAGGTGATGACGTGGCTGATCCTGGCCAGGCTGCCGCGCCCACGCACTCAGCGGAGCGGAAGCCTGGGCAATCGCTCTATGGCGCCGAAGCATCATGGCCGCCTGCGAGGCTCGCCTCTACGGCGACGTACGCAACCTCTTCCGAGCCATCCAGACCGAGGCATAAATGGCTCAACAGAGAACTAATCCCTCGGTTGCACCATCCGACTCAAAGCCTCGGGGCTCCCGATGCACAGCATTTGATCGGTAAACTTACCGACATGGCCGTCGAAGGTTAGGAAGGACACGGATGGCGATCGCGGGTACAGCTAAGGCCCTCTTCCTTAGGCAGATCGGTGAGACCGAGTTCGATGTATCCACTGGTAATTTTTCTAACCTGGAGATTCGCCCAGCGTCGGTCGGCAAATTTTACTACTTCTATGACAAGGGCGCGAGTCGGCTAATAAAGTCTTTCGTTCTTCGTTCAGGACCAAAAGTTGACACTATGTGCGGCGTCTTTTTGATCGAAAAAGATAACGGCTTTACGCCTCGGCTGACTTTCTGGAAGAAAGATAAAAGCAAAGGCTGGGCGGACTGCTTGACGGATGCGGAGTTGGTCGCCGAACGCCGCACTACCCTTATAAAGGCGCGAGTCAACACAGATGATTGCCATGATAACCTCTGGAAGCTAATTGAATTCCTTAAGACATGCAAGGAGATAAGGCTACCTCGTTCCGCATTTAGTCTCGCGGAAGAGGAGACAGATTTGGCGAGTTCCCTGGAGGGTCACGACAAGAAAGCTGTTCTTTCTGCCGTAAAGACATATCTGGAGGGGCAAGTCACCGAGCAGGATCTTCAGATGCTTATAGACCGACGCAAGACACTAGAACGTTTTGCGCGGCTCTTGGGAGACGCGGATTTCTTTACTTCTGAGATGACTCGTCTAGCCTCGACTGAGGAAGGCGTCTGGCAGAAGTTTTTCGAGGGGAACGTTTGGATCTTTGGTTACGGGCTAACATTGCTTGCATGCGACAAGTTCAGCGACAAGAAGCTTGAGGCTATAACATCAGGAGCTAATATATTCACGGGAGGCGGAAAGCGCAGCGACGCAGTCATGCGGACTAGGGGATTTATTCAGACCATACTTTTCGCCGAGATTAAGATCCACAACACAGAGCTAGTGATGGCAAAGCCGTATAGGGAGCCTGACGTGTATCAGGTTTCCCAGCATGTCAGTGGTGCCGTGTCTCAAGTCCAAAAGACTGCACATAAGGCGATCAAGCACCTCGAAGATCTCCACCGAAGCCACGCCTCATCGGGACAATTCCAGTTCGAGATATCAACCGTGAGGCCCAAGCAAATAGTAATCGTCGGGAGTCTAAGCCAGCTAACGGATAATGGAGAAGTAAATACTGAGAAGATGACTAGCTTCGAACTCTATCGTCGCGACCATCAAGAAGTCGAGATAATCACCTTCGATGAACTTTATGAGCGCACTAAGTTCATTGTAGAGAGCCAGGAGTCGGCGACTAGATAAGGCACTGAGTGCCTTCCTGTATGCGAGGCACCTACCAAGGGTACAGCGATGTGGCCGGAGCGCCTGAAGCCAGTCCGAATGTAGCACGTGCATCGCTTACAGTACGGTCTGCAGCGCCCATACGACCAATGTATTCCTTCTCGGCTGTACGTACTTCGTCCGAGAGCCGTCGCTGCTCAGCTGTTCCAGACAAAAGGGGGACTGCAATCCGATTCACCTGGTCGACCGAAAGCTCGATCAAACGCGTGCTTCCGCTAAAAAGGCGATATATCTGGTCGTGCCCGAAGCCCACGCGCAGGTAATCTGCCAGGAAGTATGGATCGATAACCTCGGGGTCTGGGCGGATTATAGTCACGTGACTATCCGCTATAGCCTCGTAGTCCAAGTCATAAACCGTAGTTTTCCCCATCGTCCCATACCCGCTGGAGGAGATAAGGACATCACCCTTTTGTAGCTTGACGCTGTCTGGGATATCATCAAATGTTGCCTTTTCGATCCAGTCAGCACCTTCAAGCTGAAGCTGTCCATACCTGCTGACAGAACTGCCAGCCTTAATGACAACAGCATAGCCGTCCGCTTCATCAACATAGAGGGAGCTAGAAGGTGAGCGACCCCGGCTGGTATCGAGGGTATTTAGTGTTCGCAGTTCACGACCGCCAGCACATAGTATCTCCTGAGTAAGTTCCCGGACGCTTGGCTCCCAGTATTTTATATCCCAGCGCTTCGTGCTGTCAGTGGCTATGTCTGTTGACATAACGTCGAATATGCGCCAACCATCACCCGTGCGGACTGAACCCTTTGAGCGGTCGAACAGATCCGTGGTAAACGACTTGCGCAGAGCCTCGAAATCGAAGCCGCGGACCGGATCACCGGAACCGAAGTAGCCTAGTGACTCAAGCTCGCCAAATGCTACTGGATAGCTATCCAAGAGATCAGTATCTGGAGTGTCACGTCGCTGCATCAGCAAGACGCTCGAATGAACATCTATTTTGTTGGGTTTGAATGTCTCGTCCGGCAGGTGGATGACTGCAAGCAATTCTGCGTTCTGCATAACCCATACCCGTAGGTTATCGGCAGTATCGGTGTTCAAGAGCCCTTCGTCGATCACGGTACAGATGAGGCCACCAGGCTTAGTGGCCAGTACCATGCGCTGAATAAAAAGATGCTGACCGCGGCCGCCTGGAATAGGGTACTTACTTGCGTCTTCCCGCGAGAGAGCATCCCCCTCTGCCGTCCCGAACGGAGGATTCGTAAGGATGTAATCATAATTTGCTTCGTCCATTGGCCAAAGAGAGGCGTCAGGGAGGACAGAGTTTTCGCAGGATATATTATTATGGCCATCACCTGCAATAATCATGTTCATTTTTGCCGCTGAAGCGACACCTTCGTTTGCGTCAGCTCCATGAAAGACGTTCCGCATGAGCTTGCTTGCTATGGCATCACGTGTAGATCGCGAGATTTTCCGGCTAGCGAGTAGTGCATCGACCTGCTCAAGTGATGCTTTCAAGAGGTAGACCAAAAACCCACCTGTCCCGCATGCCGGATCTGCCAGCCGGACATCTGTCCCGGAACGCAGCGCCGACGTGATCGCCTCACGCCCGAGCAGATCGACCATGAGTTCAACGACTGGACGGGGAGTGAAATATTGACCGAGCTTCTTGCCCTTAAATGTTGCCTTGACGAAATATTCGAAAGCTGTCCCTTTTACGTCGTGGTCACTATCGGCGAACGATACCTTGGACAACTCTTGTACGATGTATCTAAATGTTGCAGGATTCTTGAGATATAGTTCTTCGGTGAGGACGTCGCCGTAGCCGTATGCCTTGATTTTGCTTAGCATTTCCAGGATGGCGCTCTTAACCTGATCGGCCTTGGCTGGAGGCTGCTCGGCCAATTCCCAGAATGTAAATGAATATGGTAGTTTGAACTGACCTTCATCACTCTTTTCCTCCAAAAGCTTCAGGAAAAGAATTTTAGAGAAATCGGCAAAAGCATGTTCCTCATTCTTCTCGATATTGCGAATTTTGTTATGGCAGCGAGAGAAGAGGTCATTTAGCTGTTTTAGAGGCAACGCTGGACGGAACGGCAAGCTCCCGTCGCCGTCTCCGAGCGGCACGTCAATCGCGTCTTTTTTCCTGCGAAGGTAGGAGACTACCGATCGTACTTGAACCTTAGATGGCACTTTGTCGGCAAGCCGACCGTTCCACCTGAGGGCATCGCCCGTATGGGTGTTGTAGACCTCCACGATCTGGCCATTCGTGACGACAACGAAGGGTACTTTTGTTGCCTTTCCATACCCCAAAGCTTGCTTGGCGTCGGAGGTGGTAAGACGCTTGCCGTTGCGTTTTGCCTCGATGACGAAGAGCGGGTTCACGTTTCCGCAGTTCACAAGCAAATCAACGTAACCCCGCGCGTAACGCTCTGGGTCTTGCACCTGAGTCTCAAAATCAATGTCGACTTCAGGATCATATCCGCGCCTACGGAGGTAGGGGAGGATGCGCTTTATAACCGTTTCGGTTTCGGTATGTACTCCCGGCAAGGCATGCTCCCTGGTCGATCAAAGATCGACCAGTTTACCGCGATGAGGGGACGAACCGCCCGCTGTGACCCTGCGTGTCGTCGTTGAGTTCGATTCACGTGACGGCATTCAGGGACGCGGACCAGCACTGCACATGAAGCTTACTCAGTCTTGTGCAGTGCCGAAACCCAGTGCAGGGGCTGACCTGCTGCTTTACGGTCGGCGCTCGTGCTGATCCGTCTCGTCTACCTGTTCATGGTCCGGGTGTCCGGCTGGCTGGCGCTCCTGGCTCGCAGCGACGCCACCAAGGACGCGGAGATCTTGGTTCTGCGGCATGAGATCGCGGTGCTGGGTCGTCAGGTCGGCCGCCGGCAGCGTGACTGGGCTGACCGTGCCGTGCTCGCTGCCCTGGCCAGGCTGTTGCCCGGTCGGCTGCGGCTGCATCGGATCGTGGCACCGGGAATCCTGCTAGCCTGGCGGCGGCGTCTGGTCAGCAGAAAGTGGACCTATCCGAACACACCGGGACGGCCGCCGGTCTCGGATGAGGTGCGGGCTCTCGTGGAGCAGCTGGCGCGGCAGAACCCCCGCTGGGGCTACCGGCGCATCCAGGGTGAGCTAGTCGGCCTGGGGCACCGGGTGGGGGAGGGGACGATCCGCCGGGTCCTGGCCGCCGCCGGTCTCGGCCCGCGCTGCGCCGGGCGTCGCCGACATGGCGGCAGTTCCTGAAGGCCCAGGCGTCCGGCATCCTCGCGTGCGACTTCATGCACGTGGACACTGTGCTGCTACGGCGCCTTTATGTCTTGTTCGTGATGGAGGTCCAGACCCGCGCCGTCCATATCGTGGGCGTCACCGCTCATCCGACCGGAGCCTGGACCGCCCAGCAGGCCCGCAACCTCATGATGGACCTCGGCGAGCGGGCCGGGCAGTTCAGGTTCCTCATTCGTGACCGGGACAGCAAGTTCACCGTCGCGTTCGACGACGTCTTCGTCGGCAACGGCACGCGGGTGATCAAGGCACGAGGCCGGTCGTCGTGAGCGAACTCATTCGCCGAGCGATTTGTGGGAGCACTGCGCCGCGAGTGCCTGGACCACGTGCTGATCCTCGGCGAGCAGCATCTGCGGAAGGTGCTCGCCGAGTACGCGCGGCACTATAACGGCCACCGTCCACACCAAGGCCGGCAGCAGGAACCCCCGCTGAGGCAGCCCGGCCACGCCGTCGATATGACCGCCCGGATCGAGCGCAGGAGCGTCATCGGCGGGCTGATCAACGAATATCGCAGAGCAGCCTAGCGAGCGCGAAATGCCAGGTCAGCGCCTGTCAATTAGTTTTGGCACGGGACAAGCATGCAGGCTGTAGCCAATCCTCAATTGCGCTCCCTTCGAGAGTGCCGGTCCCAGACGCTGAGCCATCCTGCTACACCAGCCGGAGCTGCGGGCGCGCATCGCCTTCGGCATCGCCCAGCAGGAGTCGCAACCGTGACAGCGGAAAGGTGAGTTCGCGCGCCAGCGAGGCCATCGTCAGCCCGTTTTGCTCAGCTAGGGCGAAAGCGCGGCTGGTCATGATCGGGATTTCTCCGGGGTAGCCGTCAACCGGCTCGGGCCGGAAGATGCCGAGTCGCCGCAGTTGGTTCAGACGCTGGTATGCCCGGCGGTACGCTGGATCAGAGACGGCACCCACCTCGCGGCAGCGGTAAACGAGCGAGTCAACGGAGACGCCCCACTTCTGACCGAGCCGCTCCAGGGCCTTGAGATCCATCCGGGACGGCAGCTCCGGCCTGATCACTGCGCCCGGAGTCAGAAATTCGGCAGCGAAGCTATCTGCTTCTTTCTCCTGCATGGGATCGCCTGGTAGAGCATCCCCCGTGCAGCAGCAAATGTCCCAGTTCGTGAGCAGCCGTGAATCGATGCCGGTAGACATCATTTGCCCGATCTGGAGTGAGAACCACGATGGGGCGCGGCAGCTGTGAAGTCGAGAACGCATCGACGGTGGCCGTGGCTGCCCCGGCGAACGGTATCAGGGTGACGATGAGTCCGTGAGTTTCCATCAGCCGGACCATGCGCGGTATCGGGGCCGTTCCCAGGCCCCAGGTCCGGCGCAAGTTCCGGGCGGCCTTGACGGGATCATCGGCTGTCGGCTCAGTGGCGACTTCGCCAGCGGTGAAGCCAGGAAGGTCGACCGGCGGCAGTTGCACGCGCTTCTCCAGGGCGTACACAAGTTCCCAGACCTGCTCGGCGAAAGCGATGGCCTTGGACCGCTGGTGCGCTGGCGTCCGCCGCAGACTGCGGAAGTGCGCGGCGGAGCCTTCTAGGCGGGCGTACGGCCGCCCTCCGGCAAGAAACGCAGGCGGCACTTCCAGCACTGCCGCCAGGCGCCCGACGTGATCCGGGGGGGTGACCAGGCGAAGTCCAGGCCCGTAAGAGGGGACCGGAGCGGGGGAGTGGTGCGCTTTGGGCGTGGACACGTGGCGAATACACGGCCACATAGCTCGACGGCTCACCGGTCGTTTAAGCGTTTGCGCAGGTGAAGCGGGATGGAGACATGGTGCTGCGTGCTGGACTCATAATCCGCCTATCGCCCCAGCCGATGGACAGCACCAGAGTGGATGATCTGTGCGCAGCCGCTCCGCTCGATAGTCCCAGCTGCCAGCCGTCGGAATCGGCAGGGAGGATGGGTGCTTTTGGTCCGTCGGCGCATGCTTTGTCCGTCACGGTGGGTCATTCCCGGCCTGGCCGCGGGGGTAAACGGGATGGCCGGCAGGCCAGCGGGTGCCGGCGGCAGCCGGTCTTCGGGCCGCGGGCAGGCGCGCGTGCCGATGTGACAGCGCCGGGTCCGGGGTGCAGGCGCGACGGCTGGCCGGGCTGCTGCGGCCAACACAAGAGCAACACAAGCCATCTCATCCGGGGGATGGTCGCGGGGGCGTGAAAATGGCCATGGTGCGGGTCGCGGCGGGCGGGGGTCGCTGCCGCTGGGTGGCTGGCGGTTGTGCTGGCGTGCGGGGCGCGCGGGTGGGAGAGTGATCGCGGGCTGCTCGTGACGCCGGCGGACTTTGGGATATGAACCCGTACACAAGCCTGAGCGCTGGGGCCTTGACCTGAGGGTCGCACACTGTGCCTTGAGCACGCCGGTCAGTATTC